>Ga0213867_1000287_pt1 | contig 23235 bp, 19 predicted proteins | sample PICome_12_FD_160120 | JGI IMG/M metagenome (GOLD analysis project Ga0213867, IMG submission 160120) | Coastal seawater microbial communities near Pivers Island, North Carolina, United States - PICO540 | ecosystem: Environmental > Aquatic > Marine > Coastal | place: USA: North Carolina... | reverse complement strand
TGTGTGTGTGTGTGTGTGTGTGTACTTTACATGGTTTTCTCACGTTTTCCAACAACTTTATCGCCAAAATACACTGCATGTATTAATAAAATAAATCACCACAACAGCATCCACAAATATCAAACTGCATAGCACTGGATAAACATTACGTAAGTGATTACTCAAAAAGGAAGTAAGACGATCGTTGAATACAGTCTCAACTCCAAAATTTTTGATACGTCTTCGCTCAATATTCCATCTTTTAATGTTCTACTTTACACAGTCAATCAGTATTATATCGTCAGTGGATTAGCAAGCTTTTATTTCAAGTATTGCGCTTTTGACACTGTTTAATTTGTCATTTGCTACGTCGAGGGAAGAAATGAATGGCCTTTATCAGAAAATTAATCATTATGTATATGAAATACGAATGATTGAGTTAGATGAATATCTTTATGGAATGAATAGAAAGAAAATTGGCATGGAAAAGGCTTATGACATAATTATAAACTCTGAATCTAACGCTGTCTTGAATTTTTGGAAAGGTTGCTTTGCGGATCCTGGGTTTTCGTTTTATAAATCGAGTCGAGTTGAAAAGAATCAAAATAGAGCCAAAGCATTTTATCGGAAGGCAGTGGATTTGGATATTGAGGAAATGGCAGAAGCTGGTGATAAATATGCATGTACATGTCTTGGAGAGATGTATCGCATTGGACACGGGGTTGATCAAGATTATTTAAGAGCTGTGGAATGGTATTGCAAAGCAGCGGAGCAAGGCCATGCAATTGCTCAATATTATCTTGGAGTTATGTATCATTATGGACGTGGCGTTGATAAAAATCATTTAATTGCAGTGGAATGGTTTCGCAAAGCAGCGGAGCAAGGTCATTCTATTGCTCAACGTAAACTTGGGTTGATGTATGAGTATGGATATGGCGATGATAAAAATAAGTCAACCGCAGTGGAATGGTATCGCAAAGCAGCGGAACAAGGCGATGCTGATGCGCAACGTTATCTTTACTGTTTGACATAAAGTCTTCGAAAGATAAAAAACGCATAGGTGTCAAGAAATTCTTGACATGATATCAGCATTTGCATCTCATGAATAAGAGAGTTCTCAGCCTAGTTCCTGTCTTAACAAGCAGGATTTTAATTTCCTTCCAAACATGCTAACTTTACAAGATTTTCGAAAACTGATTCAAAATATTAGTCACAACAAACAACAGTCACTCAAATTAAAAATGAATGAAAAATCCATATGGAGGATTTTGATCGATCTAATCTATCATTCTTGCGTGCATTCCAATATTCTTACCGTCATTGTCGTTTTGTGTTTAATAGAGTGAGAGGATAAAGAATGATAAAAATTAACAAAGCGAAACAAATGCAGACCATTCGTAATGCTATTCAAATGCTACAAAATAAGTTTCATCAAACGCAATTGTGTTATCCGAATTTATGGTTATAGTGACTATAAGTAATTTTACAATACAAATCTGTTTCATTCGTGTATCGTACCTAGAGGTGTATACGTACAGGATGACACCCAGCATGTATCAAACGGCAAAATTCAAAGCACGACTGCTTTCGCTATCTTATTTTGCTATACATTGTTTATCCTTTTCTTGCACCGATAGCAACGTTTGTGTATTTGAAACAATGTTCTTTCCACAATTGCAAAGAGCATTTTTCATGTTGAGTATTCACTTTTTTCACAAATGTTACAAGTAATTATCCACTGCTAAATTGATCTTTGCTCCTTTCTCAACACGAATTTCTTTTAATTTTGAAATCTGGGAGTCAGCGGAAGTAGTTCTTGAGCTTTCAACTGTTGTAGTCCGTATACGTTCAAATGATACAGCAAACACTACATCGTCATCATAATCTTCAATGAGAACACAACATTTTTTGTCTGTCAATTGCTCATTTAATATTCAAAATTGGGTTTACATTGCTTTTTGGTATTATGCTAGCATGATAATAGAGGTTTCGATAACTATCGCGATAGCATATTGCAGATGCTAGCAGTTTTGTTATTGATAGTAGATAGTATACACCTCTAGTACTCTAGTCTCTAGTACCTACTTGATCGGCCAGTCCTCTCGTCGATTACTAATTACATGTACTTTGTAACTATTATATTTATTCTAGAAGTGATGGCAATCACGCCAATCGACAACACACAAATATGTCTCTAACGTACTTGTTCTCTTCATAATATTATTAGATTCGGTTGTCCGTTTTATGGGCCAACCGAGAAAGAAAAAGAGTTACATGTAATGTCGATATTTATACATGCGCCAAGTACCGCTTCAAAGTGTGATCAGAACTACGCTCCATCCATACTTTACCATTTTCCGTTTCTCAAGAAGTTACAAGTTCCATCTTCAACTTCAAAACCGGATAGGGGTTTATGTCGCGAATACATTTAGATTCGCCTTCTTCTACGAAGCCTCATATTGTATGTATTCACGAACTACGGGGTCAAAAAAGTTGACTCACTGTGTGTATGTTAATGCATGTTATTAGTATATGGATTCGGAGGAGTGAACCGGAGATATTATTGAAAATTACAATCACTCCAATTCGATTCACATTCCCGTTATTATATCTCCTGAGCAGTCTAATTGCATCGGCGGATTTTATCCATTTAAATGGGGATTTTAGCTTTATCTGCTCAAATATTTGATCAGTCATCTCAAAACACTCCTGAGCAGCTTATTTTAAATCATATAGATGTACATACGGTATGTACACACAATCAATATATGTTTATCGGAGTTATCCCTATTGCCAATATCTAATTATATATGTACACCTGCGAAAAGAAACGCCGCCCCGTGCGCAAACACATGCAAAAATCGTTGACGAAGATACTTTTTTGCGTTCACGTACCTAAAATGTCCATGTGTATATCTAGTTTGACTCCACAAAAAGAGCAAAGATATTTTTTCAGATTCAGAAACCTCTAATTTTTCAATTCTTCATTCATCATACTCTTACAATCCTCCATCCACTTTCCTTTTCATCGATGTTTGCGTGGTACGACATGAAAGTTCTTTCCCACGTTTTTCTCCTTATTTTATTTGCTACGAACGCTGAAGATGTAGCAAACGTCTGCCGTGACTACAATCGCGTCCAAGAATTTTTCCCTGACGGAACTAACTGCAATTATGGTAGCCATCCGACCCAGCAGCAACTAGATGAGAACAAAAATAATGCGGAAGTTCAAGCTTTTCTTAAGGAACACTGTTGCTCATTTGGAGGAGGTGACAGGGTGTTTGAGAACGATTTGGTTTTTAAGCAGCTTTATTCGTTCATAGGGAGACCAATATCTTCCTTTCAAGATCAAAACTCGCCGTCGCAAAAAGCTTTGTTTTGGCTGGTTTACGAAGATACTTTTCCTGATTTGAGTGAATATTTGAGGATTGGACAGCGGTTTTCTTTGGCTTCGTTTTATTTCGGTTTGAATGGTGACAATGACTGGATAGAGTGTGGAAGGAACACAACTACAACTTGTTTTGATACAAATAAAATTTGGATGTCAGGCAATCAGGAATGCAGTTGGGCTTATTTATCGTGTGACCGTAATTTATTTGTGACCGAAATTATTATGCGTGAGTAAAATTATTTTTTATCATGAATCGATCATACTACTCATCAAAATGTTCACCATCGTCGGTAACTTAGCTACAAATATTATGCCAATAAAGAAGGAAAAACCCATTATATCATCCGATATTTACATATTAGGTGAGACATTGGAACAGGTCGATCTACGAAGCAATGATATTTATGGGACGATTCCGAAGGAAGTCGAAAACCTTACTCTTTTGTCATTGTTTGACATCCGGAACAATCACCTCGAAGGGACATTACCAGATGGTCTATTTCATTATGCCACTGGCCTTGAAATTCTACGTGTAAGTCACAATTATTTTACTGGCACTATCGCGGAGTTGCGACTCTCCCAATTAAGGGAATTGAAGATAGGTTTCAATAATTTTACTGGGAATGTTACTGAGATTTTTGGTGATTATCCAAAACTGGGTACGTAGCTTTGCTCATTATTTGTTAACACATGTTATTTATACTTTTCGTTTCTTTTGTACAGATGTCGTCGATTTGCTTGCAACAAAATTTACAGGAGAAATTCCAAATGAGCTTTGCAAACGAAAGCTTGGGAATGATGCTGCAATTGTGCGCCTTGAATGTCCCATGTCCTGTGATTGGGTAGAAGACGATGAAGGCGTCCTTATTGGAAATGGCAATGCTTCAAATAAATGTGGTGGATTTGGAAGTGAATTCTGCAGTAGTAATCTAGAATGGAGAAATTTTCGTTTCAACTTCGATTGTGATTTTGTAACGAGTGTTGATGCCCCAAATTGTCCAGTTTGGGGAAGGTCCGAAGATGATAGTGGATTCGAAGCCTATGAGGCATGCTGTCACTGTGGCGGCGGGATCTGTGAAACATGCTATAATGCCACCGAAAAAGAATGCACGAATGATAAAACCTGGACAGCAATCGTTCAAAATGAGACCGTTTCTTGTGACTGGTTCGAAGACAATGACCTTCCAGGCTGTGCCAACACATACCTCGACTTCCTTTCGCTACCAAATGTCAACGATCCAAGGATATCGTGTTGCTATTGCTCAACGTATTGTCAGGATGCCGCTGGTTGGAGGGATGGTCGTTCTATGTGGTCTACGGAATTATATGTGTCCGAGGATGTGTGGAATGGTTACAGTTGTACTTTTTATGAAACTTTTGACGATCCTGGTTGTCCTCTTTTGGGTGATAGATGGCCTGATCAGAACAATATGACAGCTCATGATGCATGCTGTTACTGTAAGAAAAATGAAGATTCTACTCCATCGCTTCAAGATACATGCAAAGATTTCAGCTTTTGGAAAGATGAAGAAGGTAGAGATTGTGATTACTATGAGATGCAAGACGATTTTAGAAGTTGTAGAAGAAGGTTGAATGATATTGATGAAAATGGCATCTCTGCCGATGATGCCTGTTGTTATTGTGGCGGGGGTATGAATTATTCTACAGCAAATCCGAGCATAAGTTTTAACCCAAGTGGTATCTACGCTCCGAGCTCTCTGCCATCGATAAACCCCACTGATTGTTATGATTACTTCGAGTGGGTAGATATGAATGGAAAGGGATGTGATGATTATAACATAATTAGTTGTCTGAATCAAGGACAGAATAAGAATGTTGATGGTGTCAATGCCATCGAAGCGTGTTGTCAGTGTGGTGGTGGTACAGCAAACATTCCTTCAGTATTGCCAAGTATGAAATATGATCCAAGCGCTACACCTTCCGTAAACCCTACTGGTTGCTATGACTATATTGATTGGGTAGATGAAAATGGAAATGAATGTGATGATTATACTACGCTACTTTGCCTGACTCAAGGACAAAATCAAAATAATTATGGCATTAACGCCAATGAAGCATGTTGCGACTGTGGTGGGGGCACGTTCAAAATTCCCTCATCGACGCCAAGTCACAAATACAATCCAAGCACACTTCCTTCCACGCATCCGACTGGCTGCTATGATTATATTGGATGGGTTGATGATAATGGAAACCAATGCGGTGATTATAATTCCCTTCTCTGCCTTAATTATGGATTGAATCAAAACAATCATGGTGTTAGTGCAATCGAAGCTTGTTGTCAATGTGGTGGTGGCACGATAAACATTCCTTCATCAGTGCCAAGTAGTGAATGTTACGATTTTACTTACCCACTTTACGACGTCTCCGACATAAAAGATAATGGCTATAAAGAATGGATGGACGTACTTGGGAGGAGATGTAGTGTTTACGCTAATAGTGAACCCAAAGGATGTCCAAACAGTCATGCCTTTCTTCCGGATCAATATAATATAACAGCTGAAGAAGCTTGTTGCCATTGTGGTGGCGGTACAACAGAACCTCCTGGAAACAGTTCATACGTCAATGAGACCTGTGTAAATTATATTGATTGGAGGGACGCATATGCAGCTGGATGTACGTGGTATGAGGGTTTCGGTTACTATCTTGGATGTGAGGTACTTGGTCCCCTTTTGCCCAGTGACGGTGCATCAGCTGTTGATGCATGCTGTTTCTGCGGTGGAGGGTTAACCCAAGAAGGATTTGAAACATATGAACCAAGATTCGCTCAGCCTGATGAGACCTGGCGCAATTCAGTTACTCTTGATAGTTTACCCGGCGAGAACCACACTTGTGAGTTGCTTGATTACTATTTTTCCGGAGTTAATGACGGCTTGAAAAATTATTGCAAACAACTTCATAATGGTACCACCTTCATGGATGAAGTATGTCTTGTTTGTGAAATAGCCAAAGATGAAATAGCCGAAGAGAATTTCTGCAAAGATAAAGATCTTCAAATACCCAAACCATGGCCAGAAAAGAATTGCGAATGGTATGCTCGTACTGAGAATAGTTGTCACGAGTTCGGTAACCTGACAATATTTATTGAAGACGGCATTGAAAGAAGTGCTAACGAAGTTTGTTGTGTTTGCGGTGGAGGTACACAAGATTGCAAGGAATTCAATCCTGACTGGACTGATTCTCACCCTGACGCATCATTTTCATGCAGTGACTATGACGTGTATGGCCGTTGCGCGGCAGATGGAAGCGGCCTGGTATCATTTGGCCATACCGCAAATACTCAGTGTTGCGTATGTGGTGGTGGTTACACCTCTAACAATGAAATTATCACGTATGCTACTAACGAAACCTGCGTCAACGAACATGAATGGAAAGCTGAGAACAAGACCTGTTCTTATTTTGCTGATGACATTCTTGGTTCTCCGGATGTTGGAAAATGTCTTTCCTTTGGTCATCTTACATCAATTCATGGAGTCGCTGCTTTTGATGGCTGTTGTAGTTGCTGGTATGGATATGAGGATAACACAGGTGGTGGATACCGCGGCGCTTTAATTGGTAAAATGCTACGTTTCAGCGTTATGAACTACACAGACCTTCGGTATGTTCATAACATTATGGACACTGATGACATCGAAAAAGGTAAAACTATTTTTGTTGAAGAAAATAGTACAATATATGAATTTGTGAGGACTGCTTCATCATCATACGGTTTCGGACTGATTTACTACGATTTGAATGCCTTAAGCTTATCTGACGATCCCTATTCTGCCTGTCTTTCTGGTATGTTACATGTACAAATGTTTAATTTATGACAATAAGAGGTTAATAATTTTATTCTGTAGCGTTGGAGTTGAATTTGCTTGACTTATGCGTTGGTAAGATTTTATCGCCGTTTTTATATGCTTTTAAAAGAATCTATTTGACGTGATGTGCACGATAGGACCGTACAAAAGTACGTCGTTTCCTACAGGTACTAAAACGACGAAACCTCTCTACACGGAGAGCTATATCTTGGTTGTTCGTAAGAGGAATGTTAGTTTTGAAGAATATTTAGCGATTCCTTTCGCTCCATTCCAAAAAGAGGTAATTATTCTACAAATTGTATCATATTAATCCAAGTAATTATTGACAACACTTGCGTGTATTCAATCAGTCTTGGATATTGGTAGTTTGCACCGTTTTGTTTTTGACCTGTTTACATAAATGGTTTGCTCTTGGAATGGTAACATACTCTATAGATTCACTACGTGAATTCTTTTCTAAGATTCGGATTATAGACATCTTGAAGAATTTTTTGTGTATTTTTTATTATTGCTTTCAATCGATTGCCAATGGAGCCGTTGAGAGTGAATTTGAAGATGATGATGTTGAGTCCTCCAGCAACAGTGGCATCGAAAGGATAATTGTAGTTGCATTGACTACTTTTTTGTTTTTTGTTTTGGTTTTGTATGGTGCTAGTTCAGCGGCAGGATTTGTTGAAAGTCTTAATCCAACTGGTCCGGAGTAAGTATTTGCTTTATTTATGAATGTATGAATGTCATGGTCACATTGCTTACAATCATATCATTACAATAGATACGAAAATATTCAAGATGTATTAAACGACGATAAGAGCGTTTGTATTCATTCTTCTCTGAAAGGAATTATGGAGCGTTTTTATCCAACAAACATTGAAAACTTTAATTATTCGAAGACTTCAGACGTAGACAGATTATTAATGCTGCAATTGAACGAAAATTGTGATGGTATAATCATTTCACGATATTCTTTGGATTTAATAGCAACTTACGTTGAAAACGATGTTGTACCAATTGAGTCTTGTGATGGCTTATATCCTCTGTATAACGAAGAACTGTTTACCCAGGATGTCATTGTACCCATATCGCAGACTCTCGGTGATCTTGGCGATGAGTTGATTGACATTATGAATACGATGATCGATAAAAAACTTTATCGTGACCTACATGATGAGCGTATAGGTCAACTTCGTGATGAGTGCCAATTTGAGGCATTAGGTGAACCCGATGGAGTAGTAATACAGTCTTTTTATAGTCCTTTCATCTTCACAATGATCTTAGCAGGGTTTGCATTAATTATTGGTATCAGACAGTTTATTCGAAAGGAACGGAATCGACAGAAAGAAGTAGAATCTGAAGAGGATGATTGTCAAGGAGCGAAATCGAAAGGTGACTGTGCTAGAGACGACTTGGATTCAATTAGCATATAGATGATATAATATTTATGTTCTTACAATATTCTATTTACAAAATTTAGAATTGCTGACATTGCTTTGAAATCCACCATCTATTCATTGATTATTACCATTTTGACTACGTAGGAAAAATTAAGAATTACTTGAAGCTCAATCATCATCCGAGACGGCAGTGACATTGCTTTGACATCCACCACCCACTCATTCATTATTACCATTTTGACGTAGGGATAATTAGGAATTACTTGAAGCTCAATCATCATTCGAGACAGCAGTCTTTTGTGGTGCATGCTTCACATTAATACACATGTTCACTTCTGTAAAGACCTTGTCTTCTGTCTTCTTCCTTATATATCTCCCATCTGTGCATTAACCTAACTTACACTAATCACGTTATACATACAAGCGCCTAACAGTCTCTTTTGAGACCTGTTCTAGAGAGATACAATCACAAGTGAGTGTGCTAAAATGTACAATGTGACGAAATAAACCGCAGAGAACATCAAGCATAACAAGTTAGATTTAAATACGAATTATCCACAACAGTGTACACTCGACTAAACCCATAAAATGAACCTTCTCTCAGAAGGAAAAGATTGTCGTCTATGCCTTTTCAGCACGACACGCCTTCCAGCACTTCATATCAAAGTAAGCACAATCACCGCACTCCCAGGAATACTCCTTGTTACGAATCTTCATATAATCAGGTTTAGGACTATCGTCTTCATGATGTTCATGGTGCATAACAAGATCACTTCCTCCCTTGATGACACACACAGGAATTCCAACCATAAACTGTTCAAAATATTAAATTTGTGAGACTTTCAAAAAATTTCACAACAGAACATTAAATGGACTTAAATAATGAGTTAACAACCGAACTTACAAAAATCTTCTTCCACTTATTCATCTCATCCGCAGCAGCCTCGGCAGAGTGAGCTCCGAAGGCACGACGCTGTGGTGCCTGTCTGGCACTTTGCACTAACGCTCTCCTGGCAAAAAAAGACTGGAGCAAAAATGAATATCAGCAAATTGACACAAAATTCCAAAAAATTACATGAAAGTTTTTTATAACGGCAGTGGAAGAAATTAGCTCGGATCAGCAATGGTCAAATTTTGCCACTCCTTAATGCATCTCTGTCGCCTTAGAAACATCACGCGAGAAGTCACAGCTAACCACGATACTTTATTTTGCGGTCGGAGTGAGATACGATGATGGCTTTTTACAGGATGTAAACAGTACCTACCATGTTCATTTTTTGCTGGTGGATGCCGATGCCGACGTCTTGATTTACGTAACCATATATAAGCTAATGTAGAATTAGACGTTGTGAATTATTTTAAAGTTCGCAAAATATAAAATACTTCAAGTATATAGTATACATGTACATTGTACTCGTACATTTTCATAGCTATTTTATAAATTTTTGATTTGTTTGTCGAAAGAGAGTACTGCATGTAAAATATTTACCTTCTCTTCAATAGACCTGAACGAAAACAATTCTAGGAAAAGTGAAAGAAAGATAAATCGCGTTTGAGTGACTTAAAAGGAGGAAGACGAGCGAATGTGCATTCGAGACTTTCTTTTTGAGAGGCTACTCGAACTAAAATTTTTATCAATTGGAAAAATGATACCATGGTATTTAAATGTCAACAATATTTGATTATAAGATGCGCCTCGTGCAAGTAATGTTTCTATTCCTTCATGATCTTTTCGTCATGTTCTATACTCTTCGTCACATGATTGATAGAAGGTAAAAGAGGGTTCGATGATTCTCCTAACTGTTCGCTAATTGTACGCATTGCGACCTTTTAATACACCTCGAACATTATAATTTCAATTATGGTTAAGGTTATTTCATATATAATTCAAACTTACAGAAGAAAGCTTTATCATTTCAATATCATTTGCATCTGATCCAAAAGGGTCATCCATTTCAATACTAACAAATTCAAGGCCAAAGAATCCATAGGTCCCAAAGAATATTATCAGGATAATTGAGAACAATTCGTCTGATTGGTATAACAGAGCGAAAGGTAACGTAAACACCCACATAAATAGGAAGATCCTGAAAAGATGATAATTTAGTGAGTCTTACATTTAGGGAAGAACGCGAACTTTACATTACCTTGTCATTTGTGCTATTGGAAAAGGATATGGAGTTGCCGAGAACATGGTCATTCCCTGGTAGCTTTCAGCTAAGTCAATGATATATTGATGCAATTTCATTTCTTTGTGAATAACCATTGGTGGATTCAGGATTTTCTTTTGCATTCGAATGGTACCATGTAAACGTGCAAACAAATCCTAGACGAATATGATTTAAGACAAGGAATTGAGTTGGATTTGTTTTAATACGAAAGCATATGAATGAAATCGTACCATAGGATCCTTGAGCAACAGCTCTCTTGTCATTGGAGTGGTATTGTGAACTAGGTCAATTGTTTTCTCGCTATCTTGTATAACATCTATCATGACGTTAATGGTATATAAAAGTTTCGAACTTAAGAGGCGTTTCCACTTATTTGCATCGTTACTGTTATTTGCTTTTGAAAATGTAGCGGCATGGACAGCCTATTACATCAACATAATTCGCATGAGATTAATCATATTTTAAGAATAAAGTCATACTTACCAGTTGTTTGCATTGTTGCAAAGACTGCGCAACATATCTTTTTAATGCCGAGAAGGTAAAATTGTTCATGAGAAAATTCTTGGATTAACTATTATTTCAATTACAAACACTCACGTTCTTGCCTCCCAAAATCTATTGTATGCAGCACAGACCCTTGAAACCACCAAGAATCCAACCATGATCGACATTGTAGAATGGCCAGCTGGATCAAACGTGACATCAACTACATCTAATTCTCTTAGCACATATACCACAATCGTTACAAAAGTATTGACGAGACATAGGGGCATTACGTTTGGCCACACAGTTCCGGTGATCGACAAAATGACATCAAAATGCTTTTTCGAATCTGAATAACACGATTTTTTTGTTTTATAAATTAAGCATAAATGGTTGAGAAATATATAATATGACTTACCATAAGTAATCGTCATCTTTTTATTTGCAAATTAATATAAACCCAGTAGTAAAGATATCGACAACATAGGCTTTGATTGTACAATATAAATGGTTTCACTATCTCTCAAAGTGTTTACATGTCTACCGGATAATACTCTTTCAAGATTTCAACAATCTCGTCATCTCGTCAAATTCTCCTCACTGTGAACATGTGTATTATTTGGCTTGCTGCCCAGACATAATTGCATATGCGGCGATTGTTCTTTTTCCTTTTTTCTTACTGCATATATATATTGTACATGTGTACAAAAGTAAATACATGTAAAAATACATGTACCTGTGTATAAGTAAGCTGGCAGTGGGGATATAATTTTCGAGTACATTTATTAATACATGTCACATGCATTACGTGTATTATTTTAAAATACATTTAGATCCCCATTCTACGATTTACCAAACTGGGATGCCAACTTGCGAAAATCCAAGTTCCAAGTTTTCCGTTGGTGAGACGTAAGACGTAACACGCAAGTCCTTCATCAAGTGATAGCACAGCAATAGTAATAATGTTGCAATATTTGAAAATATTGATGATGTTGGAGAGAACGCAGAAGTAAAAATAGTAGAGATTCCCGAAAATCCGAATAGCAAGGTAACGGGTTCTTTTAATTTAATGTATACCGGTACTTTAAATACTAATAATCTGTCGGATGATGAGTTGTACATCGATGCATCTGGAATGCTAGTGGAGCAGTTTTGTGCAAACCAGTGGTCAAGGTCAAGGATGATAAGAACTAGCATGATCTCTGAAAAGGTATCAACGGTTCTTATATCGATATTTATACAAAATAGCCTGAAACTCGCAAATGCCGACGCGCTCCAGCTCTATGCTCAATCCTCTATGACATCTACTCTACTTCTGTCTATAACGTTGACAACGGTTTTCAAACACTCGTATACTTTTTGGGACGATGGCCTTAACGAAATGTCCGCGGACCAACAAGCTTCGATAAGACCTGTTAATTCTATAGTTTTCGCGCACTTTAAATCTTTAGCCCATTTACTGCACTTCGGTCGTTGCCCCTTTATAGAAACTGACTTTCGATGCTTTTCTACATCCATGTCATTGAATGGTTCTTCAAGTGCGCATAAAGCCCATAGCAACATACCAAATGAATATATGTCTAGTGAAGTATTGTAAGGTTTTTTCAAAACCATTTCTGGGGCCATGTACCGGCGTGATCCAGCGAATCCGGTGAAAGCATCTAAATTTAAACAATATTGTTGAATAGATATTGTGAAAGTACCAAACAAAAAAAAGTTCACATATATTATCACCGACCAAATCTTCATCTTTGAGCTCCTTAGCAAGACAAAAGTCGAATAATTTTACGGTTTCGCGTGCATCCAGCCCAACATTTTCTGTCAAAATCGAAGAGATTGTTAGAGCGTGAACAACGAAAATGAAAATATTGACGTCATAACATAACTTACCGGGTTTCAAATTTCTATACACAATACTTGGATGAAAGAAATAAAGTATGTTAGAACGCTCAACTAAATATATTAAATGCTCAACTTACTTATGATTGTGCAAAAATTGAATGGCGGAACAGAGATCAATTGCAATTACAAGTCGTTCTATCCAAAGACAAGTCCACCTTATCTTTGCTTCTTCTGTTATCGTTCTCAACATTGAGGGTTTGCAATGAGTGGCGACTAATTTCCAATCATCCCTAATTTTATCCTCCAAAGTTCCGTATAGTCTATCCAAAACTAGAAAAAATTCGGAATCCATCGGATGGGCATCGCCTGTTCCCCTCATTTTGATTATATTTGGATGTTCAAGTCTCGCCAAAAAGTCTGCTTCCACTGATAATGCATCCAATTCCCGGTGTTCACTTCGATATCTAAGAACCGTACCTTTCTTCAAAGTTTTTATGGCAAACCTGGCCATGCCATCTCGCAAGCATCTACGTTTCATCTTTATTCTGACATCTTCTGTGTCAAACTCTTGGTTGACATCAAATTCATCTTCTTCACAATCATCGTCCTCCCTGATTTCTATCGCCGTGGTCAACCTTTGTTCCAAGGAATGCACCGTATCAACCGATGATAAGCTCCTCTGATTTTGAAACCCACTCGTACTTTGTGTTACTCCCCCATGATTATTACAATCTCCATCATTATTTCTGTCTCCATCGAAATGAGTAATTAATGAAATGTTTTTAATCTCATATACGACACCAAACTGTCCTTGTCCAAGAAAACAACCTCGATCTAATTCCCTTGTGTTAAAAGTCGGAAATTGGAACGGCGTCAACGTCATCATGAAATTACTTTTCAAAAACGATGATAATGTATTCAATGATTCCAATCGTATCTCGTTTCAGATAAAAATAAACGCGAAGATTCAGTTCTCACGATGTTCAATTGGGTGTATCATATACGGCAAAGCTATGTTGCAAGTATCAACGGTAAAATGTTTTTGTTGCAGTTGTTTTCCTGTCAAAAATTAAATTTGTACGCGCATAGTTACTCAGCAGTATTTGTCGAGAAATATCCTGATCTTAGGATCAACCACCCATTCGAGAGAGGCTTCTGCTTTAAATGATTTACTAAACGGCACATTCAGTTTACTAACTTGTAGGATATAGGCGTATGGTCGACATATAGCCATAGCCAATGCAACAATAAATCATCAGTCATCCAGTAAATGTACATTGTACATTGTAGAAGCCGAATAAATGGAGAGAATTAAAATGTCAAGCTATAAATATTAGAAGAATCAAGAAAAAAGCTTCGAATATTAGAAGAATCAAGAAATTTAATTGAATATATACAACCTAATTAGTCGAATGACTATTTAAGCACCGAATCTCGTTTATGAATGTAGCTAGACAAAAATTAGGGTAATAAATCACTACTTAAAGTATAAAGAAAACATGAATGATAAATGGAAAAGTCAACATAATATACGTGATAAATCAATCTTCTTGCCAATTTACATTTGTTTTTCAATCATGTGAAGTTCACGTACACAAAACACAAACACTTCAGAAATCAGAGAAACTCCTGAAAATAAATTTACATATGTACTACTTTTATATCTCGTCCCGACGGCATCCCGGACACAAGTTTGTATTTTTTTTATTTTACTACAAATATTAGTTTGGATACAGACGACACAGATAACTTTGCTTTTAGCAATCCTTCATCGCTTGCCCTTTACAAAGCATACAGTTCAAAAACCTAAGGAGATTTGTTTATAATGATAATTCAGCACAGGCAAACACTTGCACAGCTCCTAACCCTAACCATCATTGCGTTGTGAAAGTAAATAATATTTGCCATTCCATCCTGCCGTATTCTTCTACTCTACGATGAAACTGTACTTTAGAGCCTTGTTACTCGTAATACCGATTGCACTTGTTACATCTGCTAGATACGAAACAGAAAGCGTATGTCGCGATTACCTTGTTAAAAATTTTCCGAATGGGACGTCTTGTGTAAGTGGTAATCTACCAACCTTCGAAGATCTCGTATCAGCCAACATTGAAATGAGCACTGCAGAATTTTTGGAGCAGCACTGTTGTGCTTTTGGAGGTGGTGATAGGATATCTCACGATAACCTAGTTTTTGAGCAGCTTCGAAAATTTACAAGAATGTCCGTGTCTGACTTTCAAGATAAGCACTCACCATCGCAGAAAGCACTGTTTTGGTTGGTTAAAGAAGATTCTTATCCGAACTTGGAGGATTACTTTCATATTGGGCAGAGGTTTTCATTATCATCGATATATTTTGGGTTGAACGGAGACACGGGTTGGTTGGAGTGTTCGGATCAAGCAAACACGAATTGTACAGTTCCGAACAATAAAACAGCTTGGATGTCTGGTGTCCAGGAGTGTGAATGGGCCTATTTGTCGTGCAACCGAAATTTATTTGTGACAGAAATTATTATGCGTAAGTAAATAGTTGGTCTTACTTAATGGATTATACTTCTGTATAAATACTGATTAATTTTCAAATTGCTTGTTGTCGATAACATAGCTTCAAATGTGGCGACAACAGGGGACAATGTGCCAATCATTTCGTCGGATATTGGATTATTAGGTGACTCATTGGAAAAGATAGATCTTCGTAACAATCGAATTGGTAGCACAATTCCGACTAGCATTGGTAATTTAATTCTTTTAACATCATTTGACGTTGGCTACAATAACCTTCAAGGAGGATTGTCGGGTATTCTCTTAACGAATGCTACCGGGCTAGAAGTTTTGCGAGTTGACCATAACTCATTAACTGGAACAATTCCGGATTTGCCCTATTCTCAACTAAGGGAACTAAATTTAAGCTTTAACAATTTTACTGGGACAATTCCGAATTTGTCCCTTTCCCAATTAAGGGATTTAAATTTAAGTTTTAATAATTTTACCGGAAATTTTACAAATGTTTTAGCTGACATTCCAACGCTTGGTAAGTGAATATTTGTTGTTGCCATTTCTCAAAAATGTATTATTGATGAGATCGTGGTTCGTCATTTTCGTCAGCCAATGTCAACCTTTTGGCCACTTCGTTTACAGGTATATTTCCAATCGATGTGTGCAATCGCAACATTAAAAGAGCGTACAGTATCGAAGAGCCGACGGGTACTCTGCGCCTGGAATGTCCATTAAACTGTGACAGCGTGCTTGAAAATGTGACTACTGATAGCGACTCGTCGAATGAATGTGGTGGATTTGGATCGGGACTTTGTAGTGATTACATTGGATGGTTGAGTAGTTGGGGAGGTAGATGTGATTGGTACGAGAGAAATGATGATCCTGGTTGTCCAGTCTATGGCGATGCGTGGGCCAACGAATATGGCATCTTTGCCAACGATGCATGTTGTTACTGCGGTGGCGGTGAATGCACGAGTACATGTTTCAACACGACTGATAAAGGATGCACAAACGATGACGAGTGGTCAGCGATCGTTGACAATGACACCGTTTCATGCGATTGGTTTGAGAGGAATGACGAACCAGGCTGTTTGAATACCTACTCACAATTTCTGAGTATGGAGAACGTGCCTGATCCTCGAGACTCGTGCTGCTATTGTTCAAACTATTGTTTTCAAGATTTATATGGATGGCAAGATGCACGATGGGATAGTGATTTATATGGATTTGATGATGATGATTTTGATGGTTATGGTTGCTGGTGGTACGAGAAATGGGATGAGCCTGGATGTCCATTGTATGGAGATTTATGGCCGGATGATGATGGTATTACAGCTCGTGAGGCATGCTGTCATTGTCGTGGATACAATTCCACTTCTCCTCCTGCATGTTATGATTACAATGCATGGGTCGATATTGATGGATATGGATGTGATTGGTATGAAGTCAATGATGATCCTGGTTGTCCAATACATGGCGATAGGTATCCCAACGAGGATAATATCACTGCCAATGCTGCGTGCTGTTACTGTGGCGGTGGGGAATCCAATAAAGTTCCCTCAGCATCTCCAAGTCATCAATACAAACCCACTATTACACCATCCACAACGCCTACATATAAATCCAGTCATCAACACGAACCCACTTTCACACCATCTGTAACACTCACAAATAAACCCAGTCATCAATATGAACCTACTGTCACACCAACCGTGACATGTTATGATTACATTGGATGGGTTGATAAATACGGGATAACATGCGAGCTTTATGAGGCAATCGATGATCCTGGTTGTCCAATACATGGCGATGGGTATCCCAACGAGGATGGGATCACTGCCAATGACGCATGCTGTTACTGTGTAGGCGGGGAGTCCATGAAAGTTCCCTCAGCATCTCCAAGCAATCCATACCAACCCACTGTCACACCAACCGTGACATGCATTGATTACATTGGGTGGGTTGATACTGATGGACTTGGATGTTACGAGTATGAATACTGGGATGACCCTGGTTGTCCATGGCTTGGCGATTGCTGTCCCAACGAGGATGGTATCACAGCCAAAGACGCATGCTGTTACTGTGGCAGAGGTTTCGATCTTTACAAAGACCATGATATAAGTAACCAATGCCACGACAATGACGATCATTGGCAAAATATCGCCCATACTAAATATTTACCCGGCAACCACCAAAGCTGCGAGGAACTCGAGTATTACATTTCTATTCTAAACAACCAACAAACATATAATGAAGTCGACTGGACACAGTTTTATTGTAATGAGTTGCATAATGGTACAGTATTTATGTATAACGCATGCTGCATTTGTAATCCCGACCGGAACAACCTTTCAGCACACGATGATGAATTGAACGATCGCGATGACAGCAGCTGTGTAAACCACGATATCCAAATACCCAAACCGTGGCCGCAACGCAACTGTGAATGGTTCGCTAGAAATGTAAGCCGTTGTGAGGAGTTTGGTAATAGTACAGTTCTGATCGAAGGGGATAATAACGTCCCTGTTCGATATGCCAATGATGTATGTTGTGTTTGTGGCGGCGGTACACGAGAATGCCGTGAGTTCAACGATGATTGGATGGATTCCCATCCGGATGAACCTTTCAATTGCAGTCAATACGAGAGTGAGGAACGTTGTGCCGCCGATGGAAGTGGTCTTATATCGTTAGGACACAATGCAAATACTCAGTGCTGCATATGTGGTGGTGGTTTCTCATTCAAGAGCAATGACGTTATTGTCAATGCTACTGACCAGACATGTCTCGACGAAACTGATTGGAAATCAAACGACTTTGCGTGTTCCTCTTTTTTCGATGAATTTGGAACACCGGATGTCGAGCAATGTCTTGCGTTAGGACATATCACATCAGTTCATGGTGTGAATGCTTCGGAGGGTTGTTGTGGCTGTTGGTATGGATACGATGCCGAGACTGGTGGTGGATACCAGGGCATGTTACTTGGTAAGATGCTTCGTATTGGTATGATGAACTATACCGATCTAGAATATGTTCATAACGTGACGAGTTCGGGCGATGTTGAAGAAGATTCGACTATTTACGGCTTTGTTAGAAATGCTGCAGAATCATATGGTTTTGGGCTCATTCATTATGATATGAATGAATTAAACAAGGCTCGTGGTTTATACAGAATGTCAAACGACACATACTATGCATGTCTAGACGGTGAGTGTATTCTTTCTTGCGACTTGAATCATATGTTTTCTTAACAATTTGTTGGATAAATTTTATTACTAACGTTCATTTCATTATTAGCGTTGTCTCTAAGTTTAGTTGATGTGTGCATTGGTAAGTTATGATATTTCTATTATCAGAAAGTAAATCGAGGATTATAAATAGGGAATAACAAATGTGCCTTGGTCTAACGAAAGGTCCATACAAGAATTCAAGCTTTCCACCAGGAACAAAATCAATAAAGGGACTTTACAGAGAGGAATACATTTTAGTTGTCCGGGAGTACCAATTAGGTTTACGACAATATGTTTTGCTACCATTTGCACCTTTTGACTACGAGGTAAATTGATTTGTGTAGTTGTATTTTATTACAACTACTTTTACGAAATTCTCACGGTCGCATGCACGACCTTTTCACACTTTGATTTTATGTAGGCCTGGCTTCTCGTTACCATGACGCTCCTATTTTTGACGTTTATGCACAGATGGTTCGCCCTTGGTTTCTTACGAAGTCGTCAGTCAGAATCATCCGATAATTTACAAGACGAAGTGCCTCCGAAATCAAGTATTGTTACACGGTTTCAATACTTCATCAAGAAAGGTGTTAGCGTCTTTTTCTACTTCTTCACTAGCTTTTCAACGGGAGTTGTCGATACAGAGATAGAGGATAATGATTCAACACCGGCGAGTAATATTTATGTTGAAAAGATAATTGTCGTTGCATTGTCAGTTTTTCTCTTTTTTACTTTGCTCTTTTATGGAGGAAGTACAGCAGCAGAGTTTGTGAACAGCCCTCAAGGTCCAGAGTAAGTATATATTCAGATTTGCTTTGACATCATGAATATTAAATTTTCTGTTGTTTCGACTAGGTTCCAGACTATTTATGATGTCTTTTCTGCCGAAAACAAGAAAGTTTGTTTTCATGATAGTTTATTTGGCATTATGGAACGCGAATATCCAACAGATGTAGATAATTTTCATAATTCTACTGCAAATGATGCTGAAAGACTACTTAATCTACAAAATAATGATGAGTGTGATGGTTTGGTAATTTCTCGATACTCGTTATCATTCATCTCTACGCAGATTGAATCGTCTTGCGACAATTTGTATCCTCTGTACGACGAGAATCTTTTTACTCAAGAAGTAATCATTGCCATATCGCAAACTCTGGGGGAGTTCGGCGACGAACTTGTAAATATTATGGATATAATGGCTAGCAAAAATCTGTACCGTGAGAGCCATGACAATATAGTGTCAAATTTGAGTGAAGGATGCGAGTTTAAGGCTCTGAATGATCGGAATGGAGTTGCATGGGAATCCTTTTTTTTGCCGTTGGTGTTTTCGGCTGCTTTGGCAGTGATTGCGTTTATTATTGGATGTATGAAACACAAAAAACAGAGAGAATTGATGCAAAGTGAGTCAAACTCACCACAGTGTAACACAGGCGTAGAATTTGAAGGAGAATTAGCTTTGTTGTTGAATGACGGTGATGATCTTTATAAGTTTTCAAGTGAAGTAAAGCGATTAAATGAAGAGAGCGAAGAACGCATTATGGAACGAATCATCGATAGTGTCGAAAGTAGAATTATGAGGCGGATCACTGCGGACAATGAACGCGCGATAAAACAAATTATGTACGGCAATGAAAGTTTATTAAAACATATTACTAACGACGTGATGAAACGAATAGCTGACGACACTGAAAGCATGGTGACACGAATCACTGACGACAATGAGAGCATGGTGAATCGAATCGCCGACATTGAGGGCGTGATGAATCGAATAACGGAATACATTGAAAGGAACGCGAGACAAGCGAAGGAGAATGAATAATTATTTTGTCGTTAAAGATTCGTTCAAAGATATAGAGCACCCAAGATTGACTCATATATTAAGATCCAGTACCATCTTTTGGACAGAACCCATGACGACGTGCATAATTTCTGTATCGGTCGCAATTTGTGTCTGCACATAAATATCCTATTTGTGCCCGAGTGTAAATGATTATGTAAGTCGTGTTTTTGTAACTGAACCTCCTCCAAAATGAAAATGTCATCAGGCGTACACCTATCGCCAATAATTATCAGAACACCGTACCCCTAATAACCAATCATATACTCGACGTAATAGTATTTCATAGAATAATTACCTCTAGATCTCGCAGATACAAAATGTGAAAAATGAAAAATGTGATCTTGTTTTATCTGGCAAACGCATTCTCATGCCTACTTGGGAAGTAATTACTTTCAGCGATCTAGTCCTTAGAGATAATTTACAATTATTTAACTATGATAAAGGTCTATGATCTGAAAAATCATAATCCTTCCAGTACTCCCTACTAATTTGATGCTGATATTTTTCTTTTTCGGCTCGTGTTCTTGCACCTACATCTCTTTTTGAACATGGAATAAAACGTATCTTTCTAGAATGGCGACCTTCTCCATTTTTGCTCTGACTGCTTCAACAGGTGGCGAGTAAGCGTAAACGTTCGTCGCTTTACGTACTTTTTCAAAAACTAAAAAAATATGTCTAATAATGAATATTCATGTAATGCTGCCCATTTCACAACGTTCGACGGTCAATGCCTTCCACCTGAATTGTGGCCATCATAGGAATTGCGTCTATAGTATGGTTCTTGCGCTACTTTATAGAGGCAGCGCAAGGCATATCCTTCTCCGTTGCAAGCAATTAGAACTCCAACTTGATCCGACCCGATGTTCGCATGTAAGAACTTCTCGAATAATTTTCAAACCAAATCAAGCACGTGGACTAGGACTCAAACCATGAGAATCTATGCATGCTTGGTATTCATCGAATACATTGACTTCGATTTCGGCTTCGTTGCTTTGGATTCTGAATATCTCTTAGCTAATTTAGTCGTAAACAAAGACTTTTTCATAATCAGCGTGAGCTAATTTAGTCAATAAAGAACTTTGTCAGCTAGCGTGAGCTAATTTAGCCAATAAAGAACTTTGTCAGCTAGTTTAGCTTAAACCATTTAAATGCACTTTGCCAAAGTCGCGTGACATGCGCTTTTGCTCTATTTTTCAGGGGCGTCATCTACGGTATGTAAAAGAATCAACGGGCATCTCTACTTTCGGACGGATGGACAAAATGAATTTCGAGAAGAACATGTTTTTTTGAAGCGAAATACGCTCATAGCTCATGCTCACGACCTACGGTAGGTTAGAGACCATATCTGGCTCCATATAGCACTGGGGGACTGGGGAAGGTCAAAATAATTTTTATCGATCTCGAGGTGAAGATTTTCTCCGAAATTCACAATTCTGATTGGCTTAGAAAATCTTCACCTCGAGATCTCAACTTGAAGATTTTCTTGGGTTGACGATCTCGAGGTGAAGGTTTTGTAAATTACGTATTTACAAAGTAGCTGTATGTTGTGTGTAGAGCTGTAAAAAACAGCCTTGATCACCAACGGACGGACAAGGACATTTCTGCTTCATGTCTGGACAGTTGTCCAGACAATTACATAATTCTTCAAAATCCAAATATACTCCACACTACAACGTGAGTATCGAGCATATTTATATATGTAGTAGATGTATTCTTTTTACTAATATTTAAATGTTACAGCGATTAATTTTCAATATACATTTTGCTGTTTGACGGATGATCCAGACGGCGGATTGGAGATGAACAAAGTACAGTAGATCATCATTATTACAGCAGGGTTTATCTTCTATGGAAGATCAACTAGATGTTGTATTGGGAATGATCGTTGATTTATATATCCATCAAACCTTGAAAAATGGGAAGCAAAAATGACAACATCTGAGAGGAGGATCATAGAAACATATATTTTATTAATCTTTCAAAGCTTTAATAATTTCATCTTCATTGCATTCTATATATAACGTAAGTTTCTTCTAACAAGTGCTTGATCTCGCAAAGCAAACCTAGATAAAGTTGAACGTTTGGCGTTCACAACCAGCCCGCAATCTGAAAAAAACTCTTTCAGAAGCTGTAGAAGTTGCACTAAGGCATAGCCATTTTCTGGCGTCCTTTGCAATATCTTTATGATATTTCTCCATGTGCCGAGAAACGGCTTTTGGATTCTATACCAAGTAAATAAGCTTTTTTACACTTCCAGTAGTACGCTCCAATCGCATCAGCAGAAGTCCATACCTTATTCTCTCCTGATGGTGCTATTAGCTTAATACACCGCCAATTTTCCTTTTTTTAATTTGCTTCGGGTGGAACAACGGCGGTAAGCTGTTTGCTGCATTGTCGGTGGTTGCTTGATTTGTTTCTGCCATTTGCTATCAATAAATGTGTATACCGGTATATTTATCTGTGAGTCTGTGTATCACGTTAGCCCTACGACTGTCTACGACTACATCTGTAACAGTCTACAATCTACAATGCACAAACATGCTAAATTATGCTAATTAATTTTGCCTAGAATCAATTCTGAGAGAGTATAGA
>Ga0213867_1000286_pt1 | contig 23297 bp, 18 predicted proteins | sample PICome_12_FD_160120 | JGI IMG/M metagenome (GOLD analysis project Ga0213867, IMG submission 160120) | Coastal seawater microbial communities near Pivers Island, North Carolina, United States - PICO540 | ecosystem: Environmental > Aquatic > Marine > Coastal | place: USA: North Carolina... | reverse complement strand
AACCGCCTCGCCAACTGGCACCGAAATCGGAGCACCGGTACCGACCACATCCATACCGCGGACCAAACCGTCGGTCGAAGTCATCGCCACAGCACGGACTAAACCATCCCCCAAGTGCTGTTGCACTTCGAGCGTGATCTTCATGGCGACCCCATCGATGGCATAATCGATTTCAATCGCATCGTAAATTTCTGGAACACTGTGACTCGGGAAGGCTGCGTCAACCACAGCGCCGATGACTTGGACTATTTTACCGTTTTTACTCATGGTGAAAATTTAGGCGGTTACTGTTATAAAAATAAAGGTTTAGTTGGAAGATGCTGATGCAGCAATCTCTAGAATTTCTTGGGTAATGGCGGCTTGACGCGCCTTATTGTAGTCGAGCGTCAAATCGTCGACCAGTGTGGAGGCATTATCCGTCGCCGCTTTCATCGCGACCATCCGAGCGGAATACTCCGATGCACGCGACTCCAATACCAACTGATGGATCAATACTTTGACGTAGAGCTCGGGCAGCGTTTCCAGCAATTCTTCCACATTCGGCTCGAACACCATTTCGCGCTCATCTTCGCGCGCTTCCAGCGCAGGACTGTCCCCCACTTGCTTCTTCAGCTGATCCAATACTTCAGTCAAATCAGTGATCGGCAATAATGGCAAAATGACAGGTTCTTGCACCAATACGTTGACGAAGCGCGGGTAGGCAATTTCTAGCGTATCAATCTCGCCCGCCTTGTAGGCATCGATCAGCAACTTCAGCATCGGCCGCAACTCGGCGAATGCCGCCTTGTCGGAAATAGTGAATTCAGCGATCAAATCCCGCCCCGTACGCGCCAAAAATTGTGAAGCCTTTCTGCCAACCGCAATGTATTTGGCGTCGGTTTTCACTTCATCCACCAATTGACGAAAGAGATTGGTATTGAGGGGTCCACAAAGGCCCTTATCGGTCGAAAGAACCAAAATACCGCGGGTTTTCACCACGCGTTTTTGGAAAAAAGGATGCGTGATCGATTGCCCCGCAAGTGCTAACTTCTCGCCGACAGTATCCAAAAGGTCAGAAAGCAGCAAAGCATAAGAGCGACCTGCAACAGCCGCATCCTGAGCCCGCTTCATCTTAGACGAAGACACGAGCTGCATCGCCCGAGTGATTTGTCGGGTATTTTTGACCGACTTGATCCGGCGGCGAATATCGCGAAGATTGGCCATAAAAACTTAGTACGTTCGAATCAAAGCGCCTAGGCGGTGAAAGCAGTGGACCATTCTGTCAAGGTGCTCTTCAGCTTATCCTCAGAATCACTGCTGATTGCCTTTTCAGTACGAATGGTATCCATCAATTGAGCACCCCGAGTCTCGAGGAATTCTCTCAGATTGCTGGTGGCTGCTACAATTTTGCTGACTTCAATGGAATCGAAGTAACCATTCTGTACCGCCCAAATCAGCGAAGATTGCACTTCGACTGGAATAGGATTGAAAGCCGTTTGTTTGAAAAGTTCAACCACACGAGCTCCGCGCTCAAGTTGCGCCTTGGTCTTAGCATCCAAATCCGATCCAAATTGAGCGAAAGCAGCCAACTCACGGAATTGGGCGAGTTGCAGTTTCACCTTACCCGCAACCTTTTTGATCGCTTTAATTTGAGCCGCTGAGCCCACCCGAGAGACCGATAGTCCTACAGATACCGCTGGGCGTATTCCCTGATTGAACAAATCGGTCTCCAAAAAGACCTGACCATCTGTGATCGAAATCACGTTGGTCGGAATGTAAGCCGAAACGTCGCCAGCCTGGGTTTCAATGATTGGAAGCGCCGTTAGAGAACCATTTCCGTTGTCTTCATTTACCCGAGCAGAGCGCTCTAGCAGACGTGAATGCAGGTAGAAAACGTCCCCTGGATAGGCCTCACGTCCAGAGGGACGCTTGAGGACCAACGAAATTTGACGGTAAGCCACCGCTTGTTTGGAAAGATCATCATAAACGATCAAGGCATCCATGCCATTGTGCATGAAGAACTCACCCATCGAGGCGCCTGAGAAAGGAGCAATGTACTGATTGGCAGGATTGTCGCCAGCCGAAGCACACACAATAATGGTATACTCCAGCGCACCCGCTTTTTCGAGAACCGAAATGGTGCGAGCAATGTTGGAGTTCTTTTGGCCCACCGCAACATAGATGGAGTAGACTGGACGGAAGCCCTCTTCAAAACTGCCGTCTTTCTGCAAGTGCTGGTTGTTGATCTTGGCCTGATTGATAATGGTATCAATGGCAATGGTGGTCTTACCAGTTGAGCGGTCCCCAATAATCAACTCCCGCTGTCCACGGCCAATCGGAATCATCGAATCGATCGACATGATCCCGGTTTGCATGGGCTGATCCACCGACTTCCGCGGGATGATCCCGGGTGCTAGTTGATCCACGGGATAATTGTCGCTAGCATCAATTGCACCTTTGCCGTCGATGGGATTGCCGATCGCATCGACCACACGTCCCAAGAGACCCTTACCAACCGGAACTGATAGCAGCTTGCCCGATGCCGTCGCCTCGTCGCCCTCTTTCAGCTTTGAGTAATCACCCAAGATCACGCAGCCTACTTCATCTTCCTCCAAATTCAATGCGATCCCGAAGACCCCTTGACCGAAATCGATCATCTCATTGTACATGGTGCCGGATAGCCCTGAAAGCTTGGCCACACCATCGGCAATCGATGTAATGGTACCGGTATTGGACTTGACGGGACCGGCGTTAAAGCCAGCTATCTCTTTTTCAATTTGTTCGACAATAGAGCTCATAAGAAAAGTAATTGTTCAATTAGTGCACATTTTCGGCTAATCGCTGCAAGCGACCGGCCACAGAAGAATCATAAACATCGTCGCCAACACGGACGCGCACACCAGCAATCAGGCTGGTATCGGTTTCCGCCACGGCTTTAATTTTGCGACCGTACAATTTTGTAAAGTCCTGCTCCACTTTAGAGAGTACCGTTGCGCTCAGGCTCGTCGGTGTGTAAACGGTCGCAGTGTGCAGAGCGATCTCGCGCCGAATTTGACGCAAATAAAGTTTTAGAATCGCAAGCGTATGCGGTATCTTGAGCTCTTTTAAGCTCGCCAAGACCTCCGAGACCTTGGAAGCCTCCACCAGCTCATCCACTTTGGAGAGCTCAACTAGCTTTTTAACCAGCTGTAAGTTTTTCTTGTTCCGGTTCATGAATTAGAACTCTTAATATTAAGCAGATTTAGCCAACTCGCTAGCAGCAGAATTTGAGAACTGCTCTTTCTCGTCAGATGATAAATCGCGGTCCAACACTACCGAAGAGGTCTTCACCACAAGGCGCGCGACTTCGTGACGCACATCCGACAGCATTTTCTGACGTTCCAGTTCAGTTGCCTCATGGGCCTTACGAATGATCGCCTCAGCATGGGCAGTGGCCTCTTGGGCCTTGTCTTCAACCATCTTCTTAGATAATTCGCGAGACTCCGCTAAAATTTTTTGCGCCTCCGTTGCAGCTTCTTTAATTTTCTCGGCACGCTCACGTTCGGCGGCAGCGAGCTGCACCTTCATTTCTTCAGCATACTGCAATCCATCGGCGATCTTTTGCTGGCGATCGTCTAAGGTTTCCGAGATTGGACGTACCACAAACTTGTATAGTACAAATGCGACGAGCGCAAAGTTGACCATTTGCGCGATCAAAGTCGGCAACTCAACACCAAACTTTTCGGTGATCATGGTTAACTTATTTGCACCTTCGACTGCATCTGGAGTCGCACTCGCCGCGTCGGCCACTAAGGAAAAGAGCGGCAGAGATACAAATAATAGAAGCGTCAAATACAAGGCTTTCATAATAAATTAAGTGATTAACAGAATGTTGGCGACCGATGAACGATCGCCAACAAGTACAATTTCAAATGATTAGCCCAAGAAGATCGCGAAGAAGACAATCGCTTCAGCGAAAGCCATCGCAATGATAGACTGAACCAAAACCTTAGTTGCTGCTTCTGGGTTGCGACCGACAGATTCGCAAGCCTTGAAACCGATTAGACCAATTCCTAAAGGCACAGCGAGTGCGGCGGCGGCAACATGCAGTTTACCGGTGATTTCTGCGAGTAGTTCGAACATTTTATGTATTCTGTTAGTTGTTTAGTTGGATTCGGAGTTGTTCACGCTTGTATTCATGATCCCAACACCAAAAGTTAGTGCGCATGCTCCTCATCGTGATTGGTCATCAAACCAATATAAATGGCAACGAGCAGCGTGAAAATAAGGGCCTGGACAACTCCGACCAATACCTCATAAAAATAAAAGGGAATGGGGATCAAATATGGAACCATTCCCGTCATACTGGTCAGCAGATTCTCTCCACCAAATACGTTTCCATATAAACGAAATGAGAGTGATACTGGGCGAAATGCAATGGAGACAACCTCAATCAGACCCACCATGAGGAAAATAGGGATTAGCAAAGTGTAAATTAACTTTGGCGTTTCTTTCTTATCCGCTTTGTTGCCAAATAATTCCCAAATAAAGAAGCGTGGGCCCGCTACCCGTAAGCTAATAAGCAACCATGCGAACATAGCAACTAGCGCCATACCCAAGGTGGCATTCAGATCCGAGTTGGCGGGGCGCATCCAATAATTTAAGTGGCCATCTTCATAAAAGCCAAAAACACCCACCCCAGGAATTAAGCCGCTCCAGTTGTGAATCAAAATAAAAACAAACAATCCAATCAAAAGCGGAAACGCCATCGGAAACGCTTTTTTACCTAAAATCGGCTCTAACAAGCCCCGTAAGCCGTCAACAAGCGCCTCAAAAACGGCTTGCCACTTACCCGGGATGAGCGTCGGTCGTCCTACAGCAGTGCGAACCAAAACTATGAAGGCAATTGAAATGGCCCAAGTGGTTAGGATTGAATTCGTCAAAGGAAGCCCCATCAAATCAGTCAACTCGTAGGGTGAAGGACTCACCCCGCTCTCACCTGCCGCCATGAGTGCAGTTGTTGAAAAGCAGAATAGAATGGATCGCTGAATAAAATTTTTCACTGATTGCCGTAAATTAAAAACTGCGCCACTAAGTGGATTTATTCGGAATTGAGGTCAATACTCGATTTGCAGTCCACACACCTAGTATTAGGAAATCTTATCAAAACAATTAACATATTATTTACAATTTGTAGACTTGTCAGGATTGCTGAGAGTAGATTCCGTAAATAAATGCCCAATGTTACTGATTTAACTGGACAGATAAGCCGACTCAGGGAGAAAAAAACCCGGAATCAGCAGCATCCCCACCCCACTCCAAATTCCCGTGCTCGCAAGCTTAAGCTCCGCACTTCTTTGTTTACCTATTTTATTTATGGCCTTTTGGCCTGTGCCATCGCCAGTCAACTGATCTTACTGCTTTACTTTAGTCCGTAAGGCTCTTTTGGATCCCTTTCACAAGTCAAGTGGCCTGATTGACTGCGAAACAGACCAAGCGTACATCATTATGGTGAACGCCTCGGCCATTGATGTTTATCCCAGGAGCCCGGTATTCAAGAAGGCTGTTTTAGGGCACCTCTGGAACCCTCCCTTGTGCCGAGATTGCCGATTTGCTGTAATGCAGACAGGCTCTCTCGCCAACGGTTGGGCTGGAAGCCCTGCCTTGGCGAGAGCAACGCCGTCACCGCATAGTCGGGATTGGATTTACAGACGACTGGCTTGCAACGAATAGTAAGCATCCATTAGGTTTTGAAAGTAAGTGACTGTTTCGTGCGGCCAATCCAGCTCGGTATCAATAGACCACTTTGGATGCTGCTGTAACTTTTCACAGGCCCACTCATAATAGGGAAGATCGTCAGTTCTAAAATAGAAGCGTCCTTTTTCAGACACACGCACTGCTAATTGATCCAAAAACTCCTTTTGCACCATACGTCGACGATGATGACGAGCCTTGGGCCATGGATCGGGAAACAACATCAATACTGCGGAAAAATGAATGGATTTCGGCAGCGCTTCCAAAAACTCGAAGAGCTCTGCCTGATAAAAAAAGCAATTGTTCAACTCACGAAGTTCGCTTTTATCCTGACACTTTCGAATGCGCTTATTGATCAAATCAATCCCAACGCAGACGGTCTCAGGGTGAAGGCTGGCGTAGTTCGTTAACCAATGACCGTGCCCACAACCCGCTTCAAAAAAGATTGATTGGACACCGTCCAAATCTTGCTCCAAGCGATGACGCAAGGATGCCATACGCTCTTTTTTCCGAGCAATAACTTCCATGTAATCTGCAGATACTTGCAACATGCTGCCTTTAATTCGTATGCTGTAAATTGGGTCAAGCCAGTAATCGTCAGAAGTTCACCCTCGCAGTGATTTTTGAACCCGAACTGTGCAAACGGATTTTTTGAGCCTTCGGATTATGATTGTCTGCTGCGCATCCGGTCTTGTCGTATTGCTCGGAACTGAGGCGACCAAAGCACGTGAATGTCTATCAGACCTCAGTCACGAATGTTTATTCGCTTGTTCGGCTTGCAGTTAACGAGCAGCTTGCTCAAGCGACTGTATAATACGGGTTGAAGAGCCACGATGAAAACCCATGACTGTTGCGCTTACTGTACGCTAATAGCCAAAAGCTAATCCTGGGCATGTTCATTCACATTCACCACTTGCTGATGGCTGGATACCGGCAAGGTGAACTCAAAGCGCGTCCCCTGCCCCAGCACACTCGCAACCTGAACGGTCCCTCCGTGTAATTCGACAACGTTTTTAACAATACTCAAACCAAGGCCGGTTCCCCCACCCTCAACAGAGCGACCTTTTTCTGCGCGATAAAATCGCTCAAAAAGACGCCCTAAGTCCTTTTCAGCAATCCCAGGCCCATCGTCCGATACCGCACATATAATCTGCGCATTTGCTGCGTCGTAAATAACGCGAATTTGCAGCACAGTAAAAGAGGCTGCATAGCGAAATACATTCGAGACTAAATTATCCAGCACTTGGCGCATCTGAAAGCGATCAAAGGCAAACGCCTCAAAAGGAGCTGTATACTCAAATTTAATTTTTTGCGAAGCACTGTCTAAACGATGTGTGTAGTCCGCCAATACCTCCTGTGCGACTGCTTTAAACGACTGAATCGACCACTTGAGCGGCAGCGATTTTGATTCCAAACGGGACAAGGTCAATAAATCCTCCACCAGATGATGAAGACGCTCTGCATTACGACTGATTTTATCTAAAAAACGAGCTCGAGCGGTCGCATCAATTTCGGATGCCTCTTCAATCAGAGTATCGGTGTAACCTTTTATAATCGTCAAAGGCGTTCGAAATTCATGCGAGACATTGGCCACAAATTCCCTTTGGACGAGCTGCAACTGCTTAAGCTCTGTCACATCGTGCAAAACGAGAATTGTCACATAGGGCTTGGATTTTCCGATGCCGCGCACCTTAGAATACGATAACTCGAACCACAATTTTTGCCCCTGGTGCTCAAAACTGATAGAACTCGTTCCACTCGATTTTACCTTGTTGGGAATCTTATCTAAAATTTCAAGTAGACGAACCGTGCGCAAAACCGACTCCAGACGCATTCCCTTTAAAGAGTAACCTTGATTGAGCAATCGATCTGCGGGCCGATTTGAAAACTCAATAGTATGCTCAGCATTAAAAATGACCACAATTTCTTGAACAGCACTTAGCATTGCGTCCACCTGCTTATGGTAGCTAGAATTTTGCTCAGTAAAACGACTATAAGTATCCGAAAGTTGATTGACCTCGGCAACTAATCCGTCGAGCCCATATCGTGCCAATGTCACCCGAGAACTCTTGGATAAATATTTCCCCCTAATAGCCAGTGCCGATCCAATCTCGCGAACAAAGCGCCGGCATCGAATCCACCTTAGCTGTTGATAAGCAATTAGCAGCGTGAGGATCAGGCACAGTATCTCCATCAGATATCAACTGCTCGATAACCGACCCCACGCACCGTTTCGATCATGGCTGAGGCAGATTTTAATTTTTCGCGAACCCTGCGCACATGTGTGTCGACAGTACGGGTCTCAATATCGGAATCGTAATTCCATACATTCGCCAGTAAATGCTCCCGCGATTGGACACGTCCTTTTCGCTGCATTAATAATAACAGCAATCGAAACTCTGTTGCGGTTAGCAAGATCTCTTTTCCCTCAACAGTAACTTGGTGCAGAGACTCATCCAGTTCAACCGAACCAATCCGGATAGTAACACTTTGAGCTTGGCTAGATTCGGACCCGCTGCGGCTGATCAGATTACGCACCCTCAGCAGCAACTCCTTATTGTTAAAAGGCTTAGAGATGTAGTCGTCCGCACCAATTTCCAAACCATTCACCCGGTCGTCAGGCCCACCAAGAGCAGTGAGCAAAATAATCGGAATATCTTTCATAGCTGGATCCGCGCGAGCAATCCGGCACAATTGCCATCCACTCAACTCAGGCATCATGACATCGAGGATAATTAGATGAGGTTTAAACTCACGCACTTGTCCTGTAAATTGCAAAGGATCATTGATCGCCTTAGCCTCATAACCCGACTGCGCTAGCTTGTAGACAATCAATTCTGTAACGTCGATATCATCATCCAATACCAACACCCGCTTTTGATCCGAATACTTCATAACCGTACCTGATACTGTAAATTCTCATCAGGTCAATCTTTTGGAAACATAATCGCTGAGATTATGAGTCAGCATACGACTATGACCATCTCAAACAAGTTAAGGGCACCTCTGAAACCCTACCAAGACCGAGACGAATACAATTTTGATTTTGAGCAAGGCGATTCTGTGCACAGGAGGGCTGGAAGCCCTTCGTGCGCAGATCAACGCAGCTCAGAACCAAAAGTGTTTCGGTTTGAAAGACTTGCCACTTGCTGTGCGCTGGCGGCGTTGCTCTCGCCAAGGCAGGGCTTCCAGCCCAACCGTTGGCGAGAGAGCCTTGCCTGCATCACAGCAAATCGGCAATCTCGGCACATGGGAGGTTTCCGGAGGTGCCCTTAAGCAATGCATCTAAATAAAAGTGCAATTGCCAAACCCAATGGCTCTTGCCGAAAGCTTAAACTGCACCAACAGAAAATGACAAGCCAGCGATCAATCCAGCATGCCAATCCGAATCAATTAGCCAGCTCGCAAGTAAACCATTAAAACACTAATATCCGCAGGATTAACGCCGCTTATACGACTAGCCTGCCCTAAAGTCCTCGGCTTAACGCGACTCAATTTTTCGGAACTTTCATGGCGCAATCCATTGACCAGGGAATAATCAATATCCAACGGCAATTTGATCGCCTCAATATGTTTGAAACGGTCAATAGCTTTCTTTTCGCGTTCAATGTAACCCTTGAATGCCACACGATACAACACTTCTGCTCGAACCTCTTTCGATTCTGCTAATAATGCCTGCGGAAAATCCGCCTGAGAGCGAGAGCGTCGAATGTGCATGGCGTAGGTATCCCCTTGACTGCGCTCCGCTTCCAATCGTTGACACCAATTACTGATTTTTTCAGCTTTCGCATGCATGTTTTTCAAACGTTTTGAGTCAACGAGTCCACAGGCCTCGGCATGGTGCAATAGCCTCATTTCAGCACTCGGATGATTGAACAGCAAGCGATGCTCCGCACGACTACTAAACATTCGGTAAGGCTCTTGAGTGCCCTTCGTGACCAGATCATCGATCAATACGCCCAGATAAGCTTCATGACGACCTAAGACTAACTCAGTCTGCGCATGTATTTTACGAACGGCATTGACTCCAGCGATCAAACCCTGTCCTGCAGCCTCCTCATAACCAGAAGTCCCATTAATTTGTCCCGCAAAAAAGAGATTTTCCACCTTCTTAGATTCTAAGCTTGGAAAAAGTTGGGTGGGCGGCGCAAAGTCATACTCAACCGCATACGCGGGTCTTAGCATATGCACAGACTCTAACCCGGCGATACTGCGCAGCATTTCTAATTGAACAGAAAAAGGCAAACTTGTGGACAAACCATTAATATACCATTCGTCAGTATTTCGACCCTCCGGTTCTAAAAATAACATATGGCGATCCTTATCCGAGAATCGTACGAACTTATCCTCTATACTAGGACAATAGCGCGGACCCGTACCTTCAATCTCCCCCGAATACATCGCCGAACGATGTAAATTATCTTGCACGACCGTACGGGTTTTATCCGAAGTATAGGTCATCCAGCAAGAGACTTGACGCTCTCCAGGCAACCAACCCAACAACTCTTGATCGCGATGTTCCACGTGGAACGTATCTGACTTCTTTCGCGTATCATAAAAGGCAAACAGCGTTGGGTCAGCGTCGCCCTTTTGCTCTTCAAGATGCGTAAAATCGATACTACTGCCCAAGATTCGAGCCGGAGTGCCCGTTTTGAGTCGCTGTAGCTCAATGCCGACTGCTTCAAAAGATGCTGACAGACCTTTAGAAGTAAAATCTCCCATACGACCACCTTCGTTTTTATTTTGTCCAACATGCATAAGACTTCTCAAAAACGTTCCAGTCGTAACCACTACAGCTTGCGCATAAAAATCGACGTCTAATTTGGTTTTAACTCCCACAACTCGACCACGCTCAAAAATCAAACCTTCGACAATGGCTTGAAAAATATCCAAATTATCTTGCAGTTCCAAAACATGTTTCATGCGGAACTGATAAGCTTTTTTATCACACTGCGCTCGCGGTGCCTGAACTGCCGGACCTTTGCTAGCATTCAACAAGCGAAATTGAATGGCCGTGGTGTCGGTATTGACGGCCATTTCGCCACCCAATGCATCAATCTCGCGCACCATATGACCCTTGGCCTGACCGCCAATGGCTGGGTTACAACTCATTTGAGCAATGGTGTCTAAATTGCCAGTCAACATCAAGACACGCGCCCCCATGCGAGCGGCAGCCAGTGCAGCTTCACACCCGGCATGACCCGCACCACAAACAATCACATCATAGGGCTGATTGCGCCCAAACATAAGTCCTTTTTTCATTTTCCGATACAAAATTGATTGAATAAGCAGTCTAGCATTTGTTCGTTGTCAATCGTTCCGACAACTGCGCCAATCTGCTCAATGGCCACCCGCAACTCGCACACGATCAACTCGGAAAGCTCGCCTTCATTCGCTTGCTTGAGGGACAATTTTAATGCCTCACGAGCCGCGCTCAATGCTTTAACATGCCGCGCATTAACAACTAACTCATCGTTGCTTAATAAGTTAGAAAGATTTTTTTCGATTAATTGCGTCCACTGATCCCGTAATTTCGTCAGTCCTTTGATTTCACCGCTCAAGCACATTTGCAGATGAGGACACTGAGGTAAAAAGTCGGCATGTGCATACAAGTGCGGTAAGTCGCATTTATTCTCCAGCACGATTGTATTGTTAGCATGCAAGCGATCGAGGATTTCGGCAGGTAGGGTAGGGGAGGGCTTGGAAGTATCTAAAACAAGCAAAAAGAAATCCGCATTGTTTGCTTGTTCCAAAGTCCGCTCGATTCCCAATTGCTCGATCGAGTCTGTTGTTGCATGCAGTCCAGCGGTATCAATCAATTCGATCGCCCAGCCATTCAACATAATAGTGGCCGCTATATAGTCACGCGTCGTCCCAGGTTGCTGGCTGACAATCGAGCGATCGCTCCCGGTCAAGGCATTGATCAAGCTACTTTTGCCCGCATTCGGTTCTCCAACGATTAAGGTTTTAATGCCCGCAGACAATACCGAACGAAACTCATTGGTATCTATGATGTTGGAGACATCTTTAATCAAATTTTTAATCTCTCGAATCGGTCCTTCTTGGTTCTCATCCGGTAGATCTTCTTCCGGAAAGTCGATATAGGCTTCGAAGCTGGCCACAATCCCCAACAATCGCTGAGTAAGCTCACTCATCCTGCGTCCGATTGCCCCATGCATCTGACGTTCCGCCACCGCCAGCGCCCGATCAGAACGTGCTCGGATCAGATCTGAAATGGCTTCTGCTTGGCTCAAATCGATCCGTCCATTTAAAAAAGCTGTTTTAGAAAATTCGCCGGGTTCGGCTAAACGACAGCCACGCGACTGCAAATCTTTTAGAATATTATGGACGATGAGCGGATTGCCATGAGTGGCGATTTCGAGCATCGCATCACCCGTAAAAGAAGCGCCCGCGGAGAAATAAGTCATCACGCAGTCGTCGAGCCACTGACCGGATATGCTACGGTATGAAAAGTAATACGCATTGCGCGGTTTGACATCCTTAGCAAGCAACTGCTCTGCAATGACTGTACAAAGTGCTCCACTCAAACGAATTAAAGCGATCGCAGACTCACCAGCTGGCGTCGATAAAGCGACAAATGTATCGGACTTAGACATAAGGGAATACGCTCATGTATTCCTCAATAAGGTCAAGCGCAAGTCATCAGCAATCAATTCCATCGTTCCGACCCATTCAGCAGTTGAAGCGGGTAGGGGACTGCGCTGAAACACACTTTACGATTGGCTCAATTCGCTAAAGACAGCTGAAGTCTGTTCTCAACAGGTCTCATGAGCTTAATTTTAGGGTGCCTCCTAAATCCGCTCATAGGAAGAGGCTTCTGACTAACTGAATACATCATTGCACACGCAGTAAACAGTCTTTCAGACCGAGGCGCCTATAGTTTTAGCTGCCATCAGCTTGGCGTCGTTTCGAGCAAGCGAACAAACACGTGGATAAAAGCTCAACGGACAACAGTGTGCCATTTTAATGTTGAGCATACAAAGTGATCCAGAGCTCAAGCTTATAGCTCTGCGCAAGTGACATCCATCCTCCTAGAAGCAAGCGCTTAAGTCCAGCGCGTATGCTCACCTAAGGAGCTGGCGGCAGTTGATGACTGCACACAGAACACTAAAATGTATTGGCGCTTTTACTTGCTAGCCGAGCCACTTAATCATCCAACAACGAGCTTTCACCCGTCAATGATTCACCTGCCTTTGGCTGCACCTTATCGAGGATCAACTGCATGATCTCATCTGCGAGTTCAGGATTATCCAGCAAGCTCTGTTTTGCAGCCTCGCGTCCTTGGCCGATCATTTCGCCTTTGTAAGAAATCCACGAACCCTTCTTTTCAAGTAGCTTATGTTCGACCCCGAGATCTACTAGCGATCCGCTGTGCGAAATGCCCTCATTGTACATGATGTCAAATTCCGTTTCCGTGAAGGGTGGGGCGACTTTATTTTTGACGGTTTTGATACGCGTACGATTGCCAATCACCTTGCCACCCGCCTCTTTAATTTGCCCGATACGCCGAATGTCCATGCGCACGGATGCGAAAAACTTCAAGGCACGACCGCCTGGCTGCGTCTCAGGGCTACCAAACATGACGCCAATCTTTTCTCGAATCTGATTGGTAAATAAGACCACACATTTCGTTTTGCTAATTGCGGCTGTTAAACGTCGCATGGCTTGACTCATCATCCGTGCTTGTAGGCCAACTGTGGTGTCGCCCATTTGCCCATCCAGCTCGTTTTTAGACACCAGCGCCGCCACCGAATCGACCACGATCACATCCACAGCACCAGAGCGAATCAGTGTCTCGGTAATATTGAGGGCATCTTCGCCGCTTTCAGGTTGTGAAACCATCAGGTTATCCAGATCCACACCTACAATTTTTGCATAACGCGGATCCAAAGCATGCTCAACATCAATAAAGACAGCATTGCCGCCTTTTTTCTGCGCCTGAGCAATCACACTTAAGCAAAAGGTTGTCTTACCCGAACTTTCGGGCCCGTATATCTCGCAAATACGTCCACGCGGTAAGCCGCCGATACCGAGAGCCAAATCAATCGCAATGGAACCGGTTGAAATGACTTCAATATCCATTTTACTGGCCTCACCCAAACGCATCAGCGCACCCGCCCCAAATTGTTTGTTGATACCAGAAATGGCGAGTTCTAAGTTTCGACGATCACTGTCGACGGTGCGTTCCGTTTGTTTCAATTGTGTTTTAGCAGGCATGGTCAGCTTGGGTCTGGGCGATTAGATTGAATTTTTTACGACAATAAGCGCCGTTTGTAAAAATAACAAATCACATTATTGATGTAATTTTGTTCACTATTTGTTTGTTTTTCAATAGAGTCAATCGCTATAGCGTAGTGATATGAATATTTTATTTGTGAATCTGATTAAATGAGACTGCACTCAAGTATGCTTCATAACTATAAACATATCGTCTGGGATTGGAACGGGACACTTTTAGACGATGCTTGGCTGTGTGTTGAAGTCCTCAATCAGATGCTTTCTCAGCGGGGACGGGCTGCCATTACATTAGAATTTTACCGCCAACACTTCAAATTTCCAGTGATTGACTTTTACAATCAGCTCGACTTCGAGGCCAACAGCGAAAGTTTCGCCAGCATTAGCCGAGAGTTTATCGATCTCTATCAAAGTCGCTGGCTCGCTGAATGTCGATTACACCCAAATACCCAGCAGACTTTAAACAGTATCCAAGAGCTCGGCATTCAACAATCCGTTCTCTCGGCAGCGGAACAAACAACGCTTCTAGAAGGCCTGAATCATTATAAAATCGAAGCCTATTTTCACAGCATGGTCGGCACCAATAACATTGAGGCGACTGGTAAAAAAGAAAAGGGCATGGAATTGATGCGTCAATTAGCTTGTCAGCCGGAACAAATACTACTGATAGGCGACACCCTGCATGACCATGAGGTTGCTGAAGCGATTGGGTGCGATTGTGCTCTGATCATGCATGGCCACAACAATGTCGCTCAACTACAGACCGCAAATACACGCTTAGTCCATGATATGCATGCGGTATTCACATTACTAACAGATTAATGATTCACTGCGTGCACATCAAGCCAGAGACCATTTTCCACTTTTAAGCAAAGTGCCTTTTAATTCGCAGATACGATCCATGTGCATCTCATACACCCATGCTTGAGTGATCCGCTGCAAGTGATGCGCATCATAACAGTCGATTTGTCTTCGATTGTATTCATTTTCTATTGCAGGACGTTCAGTTTGATAGCCTTCTAGTTGGTCTATTTTAAATAGGTCTTTCGACGACTTTAGCCAAAGTAGATAGCCTTGAACCCAATTAGCCTGACGGCTTCCTGCAGCCACCAGAGCCGGATAGCCTAAGGGCAAATCATAGAGTGATCCTCGAACGCTAGCCGGACACAGCCGCTCAACCCGCTGCTCACAATAATCCGGCCAATACTGACCGCCTGGTTGTAAGCTACCATAAACAAACAAGGGAATCATACTCAGATTTTAAGAGAACAAGTTCCCTGTGTCGAAACCAGATTTCCGCCAGCATAATAAAGCAAGCCCACAAGCCTAGTCGAAATAGCGTCCTTATCAAAATCGCACCCCATTTTCAAAGCCACACATCGAAATCAGCCACAAATAAACACAGGCCATTCAGTTCAGCAGTCAGTATGACGGCTAAGTCTGACACGCGATGTGAGCAAATGCACAGTTGTCGTGTATTAGTCGCGGTAGGATGAAAGTCGTTTATCACACTAAGGGAACAAGTCTCAACTAAACGAGTTGCATGCAAACCGGCAACAGTGACGCCGTAGGTGGCGGCTATAAAGTGTGTAAAAATTACAGTGTTAAAGATGCAAATTGCTTAGAAGACACCTAAAACAAACCACTTAGACGCAAGGCCTGAAAGTAGACTTTTACTTGTGCCCGCGGAAAACTATTATGTCTAAATGTAGCGCTTAAGGACGTACAGAAAGCTTGCGGTTAGTGATGCACGCAGTCAATAAGCCTAAACCTATTAACAGCGAAAAGTTATTCACTTCAGGAATAAGATTGGCTGAATGTCCCACGTTGTCCAGATAAGCAAAAGAATTAGCACTAATACCACCAGCAAGCACCATAAAAGTACTCAGGGACTTATCGCCTATATCATCGGCGGCCCCATTACTATTGAAGGATTGGTCCGATAATATAGCATCACCGTAAGCATCATTAGATGCAGGCGGATCTCCTTCCACAACATATACACTGTAGGTGTTAGCACCGTGATCAATTGATAAAGCAACGTGATACCACGTACCGTAATCGTATGTGACAGAGGAAACAGTCGACGTTCCATCACCGTTGTAGGCTTTAAGTTCAAGATGACTACCAGTTCCATCATCGACCAGATTAATACCGGCTACAAATGAGTTTTTGCCATCAGTAGGCGATGATTCGTAACCAATACCATAATACAAATCATTATTAATGTTATCATTACTATGACTAAGAACACGAAAAGAAAATTCAAAGGATCCTTTTGTGTTTTCCGCTATCTGATAACTACCACCTGTTGCAGCACTAAAATCCCGATAAGCGCCTCGGTCTTCATCAGGCCATCCAAACCTTAGAGCCCTACCCGCAAATTTTTGCGTATTATTAGAAACATAACCAATATCAACTGTACTTGTCGTCGATTCATTTTCTCCGTCCCACTTGTGCCATGGACCACCATTACCATTAGAACTGGTAGCGAACGCATCACTATCATCACCAGTTTCATAACTGTTGAAATTCTCTACTACTGTTGCCGTTAATCTGGATGTAGCTGCTATTAGTATACATATAGTTATTAGACGAAACATAGTTAGGATAAATTATGGGATAAATTAACACAACAAAAATACCACATGCAGACGGGCAAAGCTACCCGCAAATTTTTGCGTATTTTGTTATGGAATTTACGGTTATCCACAAAGAAAAGCAATGCATTTCTCGACTGAGCCTTTCTATGGAAAAACCATTTTTGATGCCTGTGTTGTTATGGAATTTACGGTTATCCACAAAGAAAAGCAATGCATTTCTCGACTGAGCCTTTCTATGGAAAAACCATTTTTGATGCCTGTGCCGCTTTGCTTGAACAACTGACACTAAAGTCTTCTAAAATCGTCATAGCCTCGTTTGCAGCTAAAATAATCTCACCTATTGTCCAGCATGAATATCCATACTTAAATATGTGTTGTTTAAAAAATAATGTGAGCAACAAAATACAGCATTCTTAAGTATGCGTTTTACACTTATATGCGTATTGCTTCAGGCACACATTTTCAGTAAAACATAGGGATGTTTTTATATGCCGATTTTAGAAAACTAGTCAGTCTCTTAAGTGCATTCGCATTTGCTGTGAATAGTCACGCTAAAGACATCTATAATGACGATTGGATTGACTTCAACAAGAATGGTTCGCTGGATATTTACGAAGATACTTCGGCAACTATCGATGCCCGAATTGAAGACTTACTTTCTCAGATGACAATGGATGAGAAAACGGGGCAAATGGTCACTTTATATGGCTGGGGCCGTGTATTGAAAGATGAATATCCCACTGAAGCATGGAAATCGGCTTCCTGGAGGCATGGCGTTGCGAACATAGATGAACAGGGAAATTTTCCTTACGGAGGCAAACACACGGAGCCAGCGGATCACGTTGAGTTTATTCGCACGCACCAACGCTGGTTTGTCGAGGAAACTCGCCTAGGCATCCCAGTTGATTTTACTGTCGAGGGCATTCGTGGTGTATGCCATGATCACGTAACCAGTTTTCCGAATCAGCTCGGGCGCGGAGCAACATTTAACCGAAAACTGGAATATGAAATTGGAAAAGTAACAGGCCTAGAAGCCAAGGCGCTCGGTTACAGTAACGTGTATTCGCCTATTCTCGATGTGCTGCAGGATCCGCGCTGGGGCAGATGCCGTGAGGTCTATGGAGAAAGTCCTTACCTAGTTGGTGAACTTGGCTTGCAGCATGTGAAAGGCCTGCAAGATCAGCGCATCGTTTCCACACCGAAACATTATGCTGTTTACTCTGCCCCTTATGGGGGCAAAGATTCTGTTCGTGGAGACTGTCAAATTCCGTTTCGTACCATGCATGAGGTGCATATGGAACCCTTCCGCAAAGCCTTCATGGAGGGACATGCACTCGGAGTGATGAGTACCTATGCGATTTATGACGGTGACGCAATTACCGGAAGCAAGTATTTTATGACCGATCTGCTGCGCGATACCTACGGATTTAAAGGCTATGTTGTTAGTGATAGTGGTGCCATCTGGTTTCAACATGTTCGGCACGCCCAAACAGAAACGACAAAAGAATCAATCGTCCGCGCGGTGAATGCCGGTACAAATGTGCGGACCAATTTTCAACAGCCTGAACGCTACCTAGATCCTCTGAGAGAAGCCATTGCGGAGGGACTCATCAGCGAGGAAACGATTGACGAGATGGTTCGGGATGTGTTGTACGTAAAATTTTGGATGGGGCTTTTTGATAATCCCTATATTGGCCTCGACGATGCACCCAAACGTATTCGCACCCCCGAGGCACGCCAACTCGCATTGCAGGCAGCCCAGGAAAGCGTAGTCCTAATGCGTAACGAAAATAAAATCCTTCCGTTGGATTTGAAGAAATATGAACGCATTTTGGTATGTGGCCCGTCTGCGAATGATGCCAGTCTAATGCAGGAGCACTACGGTCCACACCGCTCGGAAATAGTGACACCGCTTGAGGGTATTCAACTGGCGTTTAAGGGCGATGCGCAGGTGGAGTACATTCGCGGCTGCGGCTATTTTGGTGCGCAATTTCCGGAGTCAGATCTATTGCGGAACTACACGCCTACAGCAACAGAGCTTGCAGGCATGGATGCTGCGGTCGCTAAAGCACAGCAGAATGATTTGATTATTGCCTGCATGGGCGACTCTCGCAAAACCATCGGTGAGAATAACAGTCGCACGGCAATGACGCTTCCACGTCTACAGGAAGTCTTCCTAGAGAAGCTCGTGAAAACCGGTAAGCCAGTTGTTTTAGTTCTATTGAATGGTCGTCCCGTTGTCCTCAACGATACCCAAGCGGGCATCCCAGCGATTTTAAGTACATTTTTTGCAGGTGAGGCCGCGGGTACTGCAATTGCAAATTGCCTGGTCGGCACTTACAATCCCGGGGGCCGCCTACCTTACACAACGCCTAGATCCGTCGGCCAACTTCCACTGGCAATTCCCTACCGCCAATCCTCTTGGTTATCGGGTGGTAAGGCCTATGTTGATGACCCGTTGTTCCATTTTGGATATGGGCTCAGCTATACTACCTTTGAATACTCTGATTTAGAGATTTTCGTAAATGGGCAGGGCAGTGCTGCAAAAATAGACGTTTCGTTCCATGTTAAAAACAGTGGGAATCGTGCGGGCGATGTTGTACCCCAGCTGTATGTTCGGGACGTAGTGGCTTCGGTTTCTCCCTTTAAAAAGCAATTGCGTGGCTTTGAGCGTGTACACCTGAAAGCGGGTGAAACAAAGCAAGTCACCTTGAAACTGGATGCGGGTCGCGATTTAAAAATGATGGATTTGAATAATCGATGGGTTGTCGAGCCTGGCCTCTTCGAGTTCGTCATTGCCGATTCCTACAATGACGATGATACCCGCCTCAAGGAAGTGATTGCCTTAAATGATGCTGGCAGTTGGAGCTCAGCATCTGTACAATCTCTTGATAGCGTAGAACTCATCGGAAGAAACCGTTTTCAGCCGGGCAACCCACCGGAACATGTGTTGGACAGTAATCGTGAATCTCGTTGGGCATCTAATGAAAAGGCCCCCTATTTGACTTTTTTATGCCGTGAAGAATTCAATCAACTTGGTTTTATTTGGTACAAAGGTATAGAAAGATCCTATCCGTTTGAGGTGCTGATCAGCGATGATCTGAAAACATGGAAGGAAATCTATCGCGGAACCGGTGGAAAAACTCGTTTTGCAGACATGCATGATCTACCCTTGGTCACGAGTAAATATGTTCGTATCCGCTTCCATGGAAATAACCAAAATAAATTCACCAGTGTGCATAAAATAATTTTCACAAATAAAATACAGCTCTGACTATTGGAAAGCGTTTATTTTGTGAGCACTGTTGGTCAGGAGCATACAGTCATGATACACCGTAGTGGGCATGACGCTTCAGTCTCCTTTGCTCGCCCAATCTGTTGGGTGAGTGATCCCTTGCTTTACTTTCGGATTTCAGATAATGTTCTGACGGACTGCTTTGGCGATCGCTGATGCGACATTGGGCGACTCCAGCTTCTCAAAAATAGCCCTTACATAGGACACAATGGTGTGGTAGCTAAGGCCCATCAGTTGGGCAACTTCTTTTTTTCCGTTTCCAAGAGCAAGGAGTTCGAGCACTTCGACCTCTCTTTGAGTTAAGGTGTGATGACTCGGTACACGACTATCGCAAAGGCCTTTCAATACTAAGCGTGAGAGTTTAGTATCGATATGGGTAGCCCCATTGACGACGTCCTGTATCGTCTTGCGTATTTCTTGTACATTGGCACCTTTTAATAAATAACCACTCGCCCCATTTTTTAGAGCATGTATAGCTACGAGAAAATCACTATTTTGAGTAAGGACGATCACATCTGTTGTCGGGGATAGTTGTTTAATAAGGGGCAGTATTTTAATCCCACTTTTGCCGGGTAAATTTAAGTCTAGAAGTAGAATATCAGGATGGCTCGTAGGATCGGCTTCTAACTGTTTCAGGCATGCTTCTCCTGAGTTAAAAGCATGTAGACATTGCAATGAGTTTGTATACTGTACAATTTTAAGTAAAGACTCTCGGTAAGTTAAGTTGTCTTCGACAATAAATACAGTTGTTTTCATATCTTATGGATGAGTGTTAGGAATTCAGGACTATATTAATGGTTGTACCACCACTTGATGGTCGTACAAAATTGACTTGAGCTTTAATTTTCAACGCACGCTTTAATAAATGCTTAGGAAGTTGATTGTTTTTCAATCCGATACCATCGTCAGAAACATACATTTCTAACATACAGCCTTTAGACTGAGTTATAATTTTTACTGAGCTGGCATCGGCATGTTTGACAATATTATTAAAGATTTCTTTTACCATTAACAACAAATCCCATTTTACGATTGGAGCTAAATTGTTAAATTCTTTATACGCGCCAAATTGCGTCTCCACTTGATATCCATGTAAGAGTTGCCTGGTGGCTGCTTGAATTTGCATAAACAAATCACCATTACTCGTGTTGTGTTCGAGGAAGCGTACAAGCGAACGGGTCTCTTCAGCTGCAGTTCTTGAGTTCTTTACAATCAAACGCAGGAGTTCATTTTGTTCAACTTGTGGCGGGGGATACAGCTCTTTAAGCAACTCGCCAGCGTTCGCAATCCCGTTAAGCGTCGCTCCAACTTCATCGTGTAGGTCATCAGCAATTCGCTCGCGCAGCAATTGTTCAGATTTGATATGTTTTTGTCGGACATATAATAAAATGACTGTAAATAGGCAAATTAAAATAGGGGGAAAAATTATAAATAGCTGAATTCTATTACTCTGTTCGCTGTAGGCTAACTTTAGTTTTTGAGAAATTGAAGTTCTGTCGTGTTGTAGCGCACTTAATGTCGCCATTTGCAAATACCATTGCTTTGGTGCGATAATTTTTCCAAGTGCAGAATTCCCATCGGTTAAAGTCGTGTGGATGGGTCCTATTTGTTGAGGGCTGCTGTCATCAAGTTTTAGAGACATCAAAGGCAGATTATGGAGTCGATTGTGGCCATTGCGTAATAACTCTATTTCTGACAAAGCAATAAATGGTGGAGCATTCTTTTCTCTAGGGTCTTTTCGACCGTTTCTTAAGACTATCTGGACATAACGTCCGGTATGTGGATTCATACGTTTAGTCAAGGGAGACTGACTAAAATTAATCGATCGCTGGGTATTGGCAATAATCGTCGGATCCACATTTTCAAAGTATGGTTCAGGAGCCATTTTTAGTTGAATATACGACGGAAATCCAATACCTGATGCATGTATATGAGAGTGCTGGGGATTAAAGTTACTTGGATACAATCTGACTTCATCCAGTGTCGTCACTTCACCTAAATCAAAGACAAACTGGATTTCTTCTTTGTGGAAATGAAAACCTTTATTGGGATCTACTTCAGATGGAGAGTAATGAGGAAAGTAGGTATATCCATCAACAAGGTATTCTTCCGCATACGTTAAGGGAATCGCATATTCACTCGAAGACGAAACGCGAGCATTGAGAGCGATGTTTTTATCACCCGAAAAAACGAGTAACTCATTGAGACAAAATATGTACTTATCTGGCCGCCAAGTGCACTCTTTTGCTAATTTTGTAGCAATTATTTTTAAGCTTTTAATCGGACGAGTCTCTGTGCAATTGAATATGACAGGCGCGATACCAAGATTTTGAAAATCCATTTTTGTATAATCTACAATCTCAATGACTGTGTCACCTTCAGTGGTCGCCTCAATCCTAAAGCGCAGTGGAAATCCAGATACTGCATATTCATTGTTTGTATCGAGATATATAATTGGAACTAAGACCAATGTATCGATTGGCTTGGCTTTAGAAAAGTGTACTGTAATGTGGCTCTGATCTTCTGATCGATCTAAAAATGCTGATGAGTACCCTAAGGTTGGCACCAAAGAATCCACTTTCATCTTAGGAATTTGGGCAATTTGGTTTTCGCTATCCGCTAGCTGTTTTTCAAGTCGCTCGATCTCATCAAAGCACCCAGACAAAAATGGGCCTATTAAAGCGCAAATTATACGGGCGGTGCTATGGTAAAAGTTAGCCATAATAAAGCTGTACAAACTCATTTACTCAGCTGTGTGACCTGGCAAAAATTTTATACATGTTTTCAAACTATCGAAAGTTCGCACGACTTACGAAACAATCTAGTTTCTGAAAATTGTGCTCATTGAATTCCAACTGTGCAAACGGAAGTTGCAGGGTTCTACAATCAATATATATAAAATTAAACGGTCTTGAGTTCAACTATCAATTGCAAGAACTAGGAAGTGGTCCCGAACTTTGGACAGGTAGCGGTGAATGTTTAGATGTAGTCCAGCTTTACTTTGGATGGAAGTCCAAACTGGATGATTGGTTTTCGTGTTGCGTTTGATTCGCTGCCTTCGCGCAGTGGAGGCCGTCCCAGGTAGTGTCCAGAAAGTTTCGCACTTTTTATTAAGGTGTCTCAGGAAGGTCTTGTTATCGACCTGCCCCCAAAGTTAGTCCCGATTAAAATGAGAAAACTGATGGTTTAGCTTTTCGTTGTATTTGTGTGGTTGCAAGCCTTTTGATGCCTCCTTGCCCCCCTAGGGGCGCGCGATTTTTCCGCGAAGGCCTCAGGCGTTTGGTTGTTCAATGAGCTGTGTGGCCGGACCTGATTGTAGTCCTCCCTCCAGCGTTCGATTTTGTTTCTAGCATGGTCGATATTGCGCCACCAATGCTCATTCAAGCACTCGTCGCGGACCTTGCCGTTGAAGCTTTCGACGTAAGCATTTT
>Ga0213867_1000285_pt1 | contig 23333 bp, 29 predicted proteins | sample PICome_12_FD_160120 | JGI IMG/M metagenome (GOLD analysis project Ga0213867, IMG submission 160120) | Coastal seawater microbial communities near Pivers Island, North Carolina, United States - PICO540 | ecosystem: Environmental > Aquatic > Marine > Coastal | place: USA: North Carolina... | reverse complement strand
TTCCCTCATCACAGTTTCCTGCAGTGTGAAGTTTTCGCGCCTGCTGCACCCCGTAGGGTCTGGATTCGTGTCTCAGAATCCATCTCCGGGCTATGTCTCCCAACACCCGTACGCGTCGATGGCTAGGGGGTCCGTTACACCCCCTACAACCTGATACGCCGCAGACCCATCCTACCTTGATTCACAAACCGTTCCAGGCATTGTGAACTATCCGGCCTTGTTCTCAGTTTCCCGAGGTTATTCCAGACGATAGGGCAGGTTATCCACGTGTTACTGAGCAGTATGCCGAGTCCCTAAGACTCACGACTCGCATGGCTTAATCGAACTCCAAAAGCGGTCGCCTCTGGCAGGATCAACCAGATTTCTCTTGTTTCGATCCTTTGGCTACCTGTCGCAATTGATTTTGTTAATGCTGACCTAAATTGATTGGCGAGAGAATAATGCACTTGAGCTTCTTGCACAAATACGTCATAATCTCGATCACCTACCTGACCCCAAAACCCGTGAAGGCCTGCTTGGGATCGCAATCGCTTCGGCATTGCATCAGGGAGGATGGAGGCAGTCATTGTCCGAAGACTCAGCCCCCAACGCCGTTCCCAGACGACGCAAGCAACCAAGGCACAAACACCCTGTATATGAAGATAACCACCCCCTCCAGCGCCAAAAATGGGCCGCTGCACCCCATATTCGCCCTTTGATTTACGACTCATGAGGGCTAAAATTCGGTCGAATCTCAGCCAAGTTCAATGGTGCTGTTTGCGGAGGAGATGCTTTCGGTTGGAAACCGGCGAAAATCCGATGGAAAATGACGTTTTCATGACCTCAAACGGAGCGAAGGAGGGGATTTCACCGGCGTGTCCTTCGGACCTACTCGGCGCCGAAGAATTGACGGATCATCGGGTGCATTTCCATGGCCTGTTCCTTCTGGATTTGCTCGTACGTACGCAAGATGATACCGACAGCCAGCAGCAGACCCGTACCCGTCGCATTTCCGACCGTACCCAGCAGGTCAGCACCTGCTGCGAGAAGACCAACGAAAGCACCGGAGAAGTAGGTGACCGGTGGGATGTAGTTCTCCAAAATCTTCTCAACGGCCTTCGGGTTGTTTCGGAACCCAGGAATTTGCATGCCCGTGTTTTGGATTTGCTTGGCGACATCTTTCGTGCCCATGTTCGTGGTGTCGATCCAGAACTTCGCGAAGACCATCGAACCAACCGTCATCAAGGCCACATAGAAGACCACATGGACCATGATTTGAGGCAAGCTGTGCCCGAAGACGTCACCCTGCTGATTGAGCAACGGAATGAGCCAATCGTTCACGCCGTTGACCATGCTCGCATACCAAGCAAAACCACCCGAGGCCGTGGTTTGTCCGGGCTCGTACGTCCCAATGTAGGCCGAAGCAGACGCCCACCCGTTTTGTCCGAGAATCGGTGTTTGACTCAAGGTCGGATGGCTCCAGAAGAGAAGGGTGAACATGTTGATGTTGGCCAACAGGGCCGCCATCAAAATGACGGGAATGTTCGAGGCGTAGACCAAACGAATGGGGTATTGGCCACGGTGACCACGCACCTTGGCGTGGGTGAGCGGCAGCTCGAGTTTGCTGGATTCCGCATAGGCCACCACCAAGAACACGATAATGGACGAAACCAAAGCCGCAACCGGGTTGACGTGCGTGAGCAACATCACCTCAAAGCCGTTGGATTGAATCATCTCGTAATTCGTGGACTGGCGGAACATGTAGAAGATCATCGGCAACGTACCTGAAGGAGGGTTTTGCGTGGAATACGGGGCACCCGAGGTGGTTGCAAGCGGGGACAGGGTTCCGACAAAGGTCGATTGAGCTACACCCGCAGCGATGAACAAGGAAATACCCGAGCCGATACCCCACTTGCTGACGAGTTCGTCGAGCAAGAACACCAAGTAGGAACCGGCGAAGAGCTGGGCCACGATCACAAAGTTCGCCCAACCCAAGCCGTAGGTGTCGATCAGCCAGGGACTTGGGTCAAGGAAACCGTACGTCTGAGGAATCGATTCGATTGGAATCATGATGAGCACCAGTAGTTTCTGAACGCCTTGGTACATCGCTTTGTCATCGGAGTTGCTCAAGTCCAGTCGGATGATCTTGGCACCGGCGAACAACTGCATGATGATGGAGCCCGTAACGATGGGCCCGATACCCAAGTGCATGATGGTCCCCGAAGCACCGGCCATGATGGAGCGGAATCCGCTAAACAGGTCAAGTGCTTGACCCGAGAGACCGAACAACATCACGTTGGTCATACCGAAGTAAATGATCAGCACGAAGGTCGTGGTTCACATGTTCTCGTTGAAGCGCACGTGGCGCTCGGGCTTCGTGATGGTGGGGTAAACATCGACGAATCGGCGGAGGGCATAGAGTCGGCTGCTGTCGTCACCTTCCCACATGAAACAGGTCAAAATGGCCGCAGCTGCGAAACCAAGCAGGAGGATACCAACGAGGAAGAAACCGACACCCTCGTCGTACCCGCCCCATGCACCGGGTCGGACGTACCAAACCGCCACGCTGGCGAAGGCCAACCACGCGGTGATTTTTCCATAGCGTCCAACAAACGGCATGTCCTTGAGACCATCGGGCAAATCGCGTTGGAAACACCACATACAGAAGGCGACGTAAATCACGGAGAAAATCAAGCCAAAGACCGCTGCATCCCGTGCCTGACCGGAACCCGACAGTTCGTCGGATTGCCAGTAGATTAGCAGGGCGTAGTAGAGCACACCGGTCAATGCGATGGCCCAGGGGATTGGCTTGTGCTTCATGTTGATTCCCACCGACTCATTCAGTCTTCATCTTCGTCTTCGAAGTCGCCCCATTCATCGTCGTCACCGGTTTCAACGGTGCCGCCAGCGGCTTGGATTTTCTCAACGGCTCGAGCGCTCGCTTCCTCAACCACGACGGTCAAGGCCGTGCGGACTTGACCGCTGCCGAGAAGCTTATCGATGCCCATGGAGGTCAAATCCACCGTGGATTCGCCGTTGGCCATGTCTTCGAGTTGCCCGACGTTGGCCGTCACGTGGACGGTCCGCAGCGACGGATGGCGGTTGAAGCCGTGCATGCCCCAGTGGTTGGGCATGTACTTGATTCGGGTCATGACGCGGTGCTTGTTCATACCGGCGTTTCCACGGCCACCGCGCTTTCCTGCACCGCGACCGGCTTTCTTTCCTCGACCGTGGTAACGGTTTCGTCCACGGTGCTTGTTTGCTTTTGTACCCATCTTCATCACCTCAAATCATGCGTTCAACGAGATCAACAATGGCCTCGCCACGAGCGCCGAGTGCGCCGCCAACCACGAAGCTTCGCTTGATGCCGCCCCAGCCTTTGGTCCCTCGAGGAGGGTGGAGGCGGAACACGCGCTTCAATTCTGGAATGTCCTTGACTTGTGCTTCGCCGGCGACGATGGCCTTGGCGAAGTCAGCGATGCCGGAGTACTCGGTGTGCTCGGCAACGATGGCATCCGTAAGCGGGTGGTCACCCGTCATGCGGCCGCGCTCGGTGAGCATGCGCTCAACGACGCCTGTGTCGGCTTCTCCCCACGTGATGTAGTCCTTGGCCTTCTGCAACATGCCCCGGTATTGGGGATTGTCTGGAATGATAACGGCGTGGTTGACACGGGTCAAATTCATGAAACCCATGGTTTCACGAATGGACCGCTCGACTTTGACGTCGCTTCGTGCTCTGACAACGATGAAGGTCATGCGTTTTTCCTCCCGGTGTGGATGTACAACGAATCTCGCTGGGCGTTAGTGACTCGCGTCGTGTTGATGTTTTTCAAAGCGTTGAAGGTTGCTGCGGCGTAGTTGATGGTTGTGCGGGTTTGTCCCTTGGTCCGGGACAACACGTCCTCAATTCCTGCGAGTTCAAGAACACGCTTTCCGGTTTCTCCAATGACCAGGCCCTTGCCTTGAGCGGCGGGCATCAGGGTCACGCGGGTGGAGGCAGCACGTCCGTTGATCTTGAACGGGACGGTGTTTCCAGGTCCTGAGGCGGATTCCCAAGAGCCGTTGCCACGCTGGACGGGGATGAGGTTGAGTTTTGCAGCCGTGATGGCCTTTCGGATGGCGGTTGCGACTTCCTTGGCCTTGGCCATGCCCAAGCCGACGTAGCCGTCGCGGTTGCCCACGCAAGCCATGACGTTGAACCGGACACGGCGTCCACTGTCCGTCATGCGTTGAATCATGTTGACCGAGATGACCTCGTCTTCGAGGTTGGGAATCAAGGCGTCCACGATTTCAACTTCCCGAATGGGAAGACCCGAGGCGAGAGCGGCTTCGAACGTGATGATTTTTCCGGCCATGACCGCTGCACCGAGGCGGGTTTTTGGTTCCCACTTTCGGAGGTTGGCGATCGGGTCGTCCTGTTGCCGTCGGCGACGACGGGGGTCAGGCATCTCATCGGCTTCTTCTGGGGCGTAGGCCTGCAACAGGCCCGGCGCCATGGTTGGCGTGTCTTCTTCTGTCATCAGTTAGCCCCCTCGATTTTGGATTTTGTCGATTCAATGTCGTTGACGATCTTGTCGTCGATGTGAGCCCCGTTGAGACGGTCCTCGTCAGGGTAGATCTCTTCGCTGTGAGGAATATCGAGACCGGCATCGCACATGCCCTTGAGAGCAGCATAGACGCGGCTCCCGGGGGAACTGGCGGCCAATCCGATGTCAAGCACGGCTTCTTCAGCACCGTTTGCGACAGCAGCTTTGCCCATGGCGAACCCGACAAGGTAGGAGGCGGGGACGGACTTCAAGGAGCGTCCCTCTGGCCAGCCGTACTTCTTGACGAGGTCAGACCCGGTGACGTTCACCGTGACCAGGTCACCGTCAGCAGCCCACGAGATCAACTGGCAGGTCGTTCGGGTGTTGGAAACACGGACAACAGCACGGGGCATGCGGCCACGAAGCAGCTTGAGGCGGCGACGGTAGTCGGTCACACCGGCCTTGCGGCGACGGAAAACGGAGCGTCGGTTGTTTCCTGCCATCACTCGTCACCTCCCTTGAAGGAGACACCCTCGAGCGCCATCTGCGAGCGCATGTGGGCAATCGAACGGTAGGAACCGCCCTTGGCTTTGAGGTAGTACCGTCGGTATTGCGAGGGAGCGATGGTGGCGTCCTCGCGCAATTCCTTGAGAACGCGGCGTTGGCTGCGGATGGTTCGCATCCATCGGTGCTTGCGAGGGTTTCGAGCGTTTGCCGTACCGGCACGAGTACCCTGTCCCTTACGTCGTCCCTTTCGCTTCTGAGCCAAACGGACTCGGGCCCGGACTCGAGAGGTTCCCTTTACGGGTTTTGCTTTGATCCAGCCCTCGTCGATGAACTCACGAATGTCATCGGTTTGGACGGCGGATGCCACCTGGTCTACGTACAGGGGGTTGATCCAGACTCGGTTCTCTCCACAGCCCAAAAGGCGTGCTGCGATTCGCTTTTGATTGGTGATTTGCATCAAACATCCCTCCGTCGGTTGAGCACACGAATGCCGAGTTCATCGGCTCGTGCGTAGATGGTCTCGCGCTTTCGGCCGCCGACCGTGCCGCCGACGCGGGCAGCTTCGGTTTCGGGGTCGATGCTTTCGAGGTCGGCAAGGTTCTGCACCATAACCTCCTTGAATCCGGAGGGGTGGAGGAAGCGAGCGGCGGCCACTTTTCCGTGACCGATGCGGACAAGCGAGCCACGATACTTGTAGTTGCGGCGTTGCTTGTTGTCCATGCCGTGAGGGGCACGCCATCCGGAGCGAGAAAGTCGCTTGTAGCGGAACCACTCTGTCCTTCGGAAGGAGGGGGTCTTCTTCTTCTGGGCTGCTCGCAAGGAAAGTGCAGCCCTCATCTCTTCGTTGAGGACGGGCTTTTGCTTGACCATGTAGACATCGTCGTCTTCATCGTCCCAATCCTCGTCATCCCAGCCGTCGTCGGAGGTGGCCGGAGCGTCCTCTTCCACCGGTTCCACGACGGCCTCGGTGGTCGTGTCTGCTCCTGCAGCCTCTTGAAGGCGGGCGATGAGATCGGATTTCTTCCCGGAAACGGGAAGTTCGAGTTCCTTGAGCGCCTCTTTGAGTTGCGCTACCGTCATTGATTCGTAATCGTCTGCCATGTCCATCACTCCTTGTTCAACAGGTAAATCCCATCCTGAAAGACCCGGCGGTCTCGCTTCTTCACGGTCGTGCAACGCTCGATGTTCGCAGCGGTTTGTCCCACGGATTCCTTGTCGATTCCGGAGACGGTGATCTCCACTTTGTTGGTGACCTTCACGTCGACGTTGGCAAGAATCTCCGCCGTCCGGGGGACGCGCTCACCGAAGTAGTTGTTCACGGTGAACGTGTTACCGCTGACGGCGAGGGTCATTGGGAAGTGAGAGTAGAAGGCCTTCAAGTTGTAGGTGAATCCTTCCGTGACGCCCTTCACCATGTTGTTGAGGTGGGCGTTCCAGGTTCCTGCGAGAGCACGTTGCTTGCGGCGTGGGAGGTCCACGCGCACAATGATGCCTGAGCCGTCTTGGAAGAGGTCGATGAAACCGCTTTGGAAGGTTCGGGTCAAGGAACCCTTTGGGCCGGTAATGGTCACGACGCCGTCTTCACTGATTTCGGCGTTAACGCCTTCAGGGACGGTTACGGTGTGTTCGATTCTGTCGAGTTTTACCATTCATTTCACCTCAGTACACGTAGGCGAGCAGTTTGCCGCCGATTCGAGCATCTTTTGCATCGTAGTGGTGCATCACACCGGAGTTGGTCGTCAAGATGAGCAACCCGAAATCACGGGCAGGGAGGTAACGGGTTTCCCACTTCTCGTATTCTTGGCGTCGAACGCTGTGACGGGGTTTTACGGTGCCGCATCGGTTGATGGTTCCGCGGAGTTCGACGACAAAGGCATCGCCACGGCCGTTTTCAACCCGCTCTACACCACCGACATAGCCGGAAGACTGCATGATGTTCAACACGTTGCCGAGGAGCTTGGAAGCTGGAGTCAACTCTACGTTGAACTTCCCGGCCTGCTCGGCGTTGTAGATTTTGACGAGTGCGTCGTTCAATGGATCAATTTGCATACTTCATTCCTCCTCAATTCATCTTCTTGAACCCAATTTCGGGCCCGACGTCTCGGAAACACTGGCGACAAAGGCGCAGTCCGTGGCGTCGAATCATACCTCGCTTGCGTCCGCAGCGGCGGCATCCGATGGTTCGTCCGATTCGTTCTCCGTGATCTCTTGCCATCTTCACTCCTCCAGAATATTGATGTTGAAATTCTCAACAAACCATGCGCGGGACTCGTCCGCCGAAACACGGTGCTTCATGCCTACCTTGCTCTTTGCACGGCGACGGCGGCTCACTCGGTGGCCTGGGCGTTCCAAGACCACGGTGATGTCCATACCGAAGATACCGATGTCGGGGTCGTACTTTTGACCCGGGAAATCCGTGTAATCGCGGACGCCGAACGAAAGGTTGCCCTCACGGTCAAAGTTCCACGAAGGGATGACCCCTTCACGGCAGGCAAAGGCGTTGGTGAGGAATTCCTTGATGTCGTCTTGCTTGCGCATCGTAGCTTTGCAGCCGATGGGAGCGCCAATACGGACTTTGAGGTCTCGGTTCTGAATGCGCCCAAGGGTGCGTTGCGGCTTCACGCCGGTCACCATCTCGAGAACGTTTTCGGCGTTGACGAGTCGATCACCGCCTTCGCCCACACCGATGTTCACGCATACTTTCGTGACCCGGAGCTGGCTCATGGGGTTGGCTGTGGCGCTCATTGCGTCACCTCCGTCAACGGCAGAACGGCGTCGCCGATGGCGAAGACGTTGCGAGCCACGGTGTCGAAGCCATCAAACTGGACTTCGTTGGGCATGCTGGAGCGCTTGACGATGTATTCTTTGACCTCGGCCGTGGAGCCAACGTGCGCACCACCGGTCAGGAAACATCGTGTGCCCTCACCGAAGCGGATGTGCTCGGCGATGGTTTGGTCGGGGAGGTTGAGTTTCAACGAGTCGCCGGTGTTGTAGGCTTGCGCATCGTCGACGATGAGGTTGCGTCCGTCGTGGAGGTTCAGTTGGGTCTTTCCTCCTTTGACGGTGCTCTTCCCGTTGATTCGGCAGACCTTCCATGCGGCTTCGTCGGCTGAAATCGTGCGGTAGCGGAGGCGTCCGTTGTGGTCGAGAACACATCGGAAGTGTTCATCACCAACGCTGAGGACGTCCATCAAGCCCACGCCTCGGCGAGTGTCTTTGACGATGCGGCCGTCGACCTTGGCGAGTTCGTTGTGGAGAATGTACCGCACCTCACGGGCGGTTTTCGCCATGCCGAGAACGTCTCGGAGAACCAGCGTGATCGGCATGCAGTGCTCCAACGAGTGGGCACCTGGAGCCGGTCGAGTCACCCAGACCGTGGTCTTTCGTGGCAGAGGCCAACTTCGAGGCATGGCCAAGCGCTTCAAGTGATTGCTGCTCATTTCATTCAACTCCTGTTGCCCGTAAGTTTCGCAATTCGCATTCGGTCGGACTCGTCAAGTTGAGTCACCACGACGTTCGAGGCATGGACGGGGACGGCCTCTTCCTTGTTGTCGGCCTTGCTGGCCTTGACACCTTCAATGTACAAACGACCCTTTTCAGCGTCGATGCGCAACACGGCGCCGGTCAACGGGTCTTTGCCTCGAGTACCGCCGTGTCGCTTTCCACCGTGAGCTTGGTCGCCACGGGTGACTTGGACGATGTCGCCAACACGAACCGTGACCGTACGGACACCGGCGAAGCGGGCATCGGGCTTGCTCAATTGGAGACGAGCGGCCACGCGCTTTCGCTTCTCGTGCTTCGGCGCGTTAAAGTGCGCTTTGCGTTGTTTTCCTGGTTTCATGCTTTTGACCATGATTCTCCCTCACACAATTTGCTTCGCATTCGCTGCGATACGTGGCCAGCGTTCTGCGGCTTCACGGGAAACCGGGCCTTTGATGTCCGATCCCGTGACATCGCCACGCTCGTTGACGATAACGCAGGCGTTGTCTTCGAATTGAACCCAAGTACCGTCAACTCGACGGAACGGTCGGCGTTGGCGGATGATCACGGCGTTGAACATTTGACGGCGGGTGTCAGGCGTTCCCTTCTTGACGGACACTTTGGCCATGTCGCCAACGCCCGCTGCGGGGTAACGACGCATGGTGCCGCCCAACTTCAGGACGTTGAGAATCTGTACGACTTTTGCACCGGTGTTGTCGGCGACATGAAGCCGTGCTGCCGTGGGCAAGCCACGGGTCTGCTTTCCAGCGATGCCCTTCATCAAGCAACACCTCCAGAGTTCTCGATGACACAGAATGAAACGGTCTTGGAGAGCGGTCGGCATTCCATGATTTTGACCGTATCACCGATGTTGACCTCACCAATGCACGAAGGCAGGTGGGCGGCGACGGAACCGGTCCGCTTCTCAAACCGCTCATACTTCTTCATGTAGCGAACGTTGTTTCGCTCAATGGTGATGGTTTTCTGCATGTTCACGCTGGAGACGGTGCCCTCGAGAACTTGTCCCCGCAGGCGCAAACTGCCGTAAAATGGGCAGTTCACATCGCCGTCCCACTCGCCGGTGGGGTTTTTCACATCAACGCCAATATCTCGCATCGTATCATGCCTTCCTGTATGTTCGGTGGATCCTGTCTTCAGGGCGCTGACCCACCATGGCCCCTTCGATGACGACATCGCTGTCGTCAACCGTGAATGTGATGCTCGCCTTGTTCAAGACGAGCGTGCGCTCGCCTTCCAACAGCGAGACGGTGTTTCGTGATTCGTTGACCACCGTGCCCTCACGACCGAGCAACGTTGCATCGGTTGAGGCGACGACCCGCATCGTGCGGCCGATCCAAGGTTGGTTGTACATGTCCATATCATCGCACCTCCACATTGAATCCGTTGTTTTTGAGCACTTCTGCAGCTTTCTTTTTGTGGTCCCCTTGGAGTTCAATCAATCGCCCTTTCACCGTTCCGCCTGCTGCGCATTTGTTCTTCAGGGTCTTCGCAAGTTGATTGATGTCAATTGCTGCGTCGTCAATGCCCTCCACTTTGGTTACGAATTTTCCATATCGTCGTCGTTCGGTTGAGATGATCGCTTTTTGTTGCTCTTTTGCAATTTCTTGACAGATACACAGTTCATCGGGAAGTCCGCAAACGTTGCAAATAGCAGCCATTGTTCTTCATCACCTCGGGTTCGTTTCATTGTTGATTGTGCATGTGCGTCTTCAAGCGAGCAATGCTGCGTCGAGTCGCCTTGTAGGCGCCCATGTTCGAGGGCGTACCGCCCAGTGCTTTCTCAGCTCGAAGTTGCAACAACTCCTCTTGGAGTTCAAGGAGGCGGGCCTCGCGAGCCTCGGCGCTCATCGAGGCGATTTCGCGGTTGGAGACGTAACTCATTGTGCATCAGCTCCTTCAGCGTTCTCCGCTTCTTCTTGAGCGGCCTGAATCTTCAACTCCTCGTTGTAGTAAATGCTGATTTCATGGGGCAACTTGGTGCCAGGGCGCATGATTTCGACGGTGACACCGATGGTGCCGAGTTTCTTCACGGCAACGGAGTATCCTTTGTCCATGTGCTCGAGCGCCGTTTCACCGCAGTACTTCACGTGACCACGGATGTACTTCTCGGTTCGGTTGCGGGACCCGGTCAATTTTCCGGCAACGGTGATGATCACACCGCGGGCGCCGGCGTCCATGATGTTCTGGGCGCCGCTGTGGCACGAGCGTCGGTGGTACCAACCACGCTCAAGCGAGGCAGCGATTTTCTCGGCCATCACTTGGGCGTTCAAGGTCGGGTTCTTGACTTCCTCAACCTTGAGTTTGGGGTTGGGAAGGTCAAATTCCTGGCGGAGGCGGTTTTGAAGATCGTTGATGATTTTCCCCTTTCGGCCAATGACCATACCGGGACGCTCTGCGTGAACGGTGACTTCGGTGCCTTCAGGGACACGTCGAATATCAAGACCGCCAAAGCCGGATTTCTTGGTGTTGTTCATCAAGAACTCACGAACGAGCAAGCGCTCGACGTTTCGGTTGACGATGGTTCGTAGAATGTTTTGTTTACCCATGATGTTCACCTCAGAAATCGTCCTCCATGTCGTCGTCCGTGGCGTTCATGTCTTCCAAGAAGACTTCCAGATTGACGCGGTAATGGTTGCTGGGCGTGGCACGACCACGGGCCCGTGGAATCCAACCGCGGCGGATAGGGCCACGGTGTGCGGCGATGTGAGAGATCACCATCTCTTCTGCATCGATGTCTTCGTATTGGAAGCGTGCGTTCTCCATGGCACTCTCGATGAGCTTCAAGATGGAGCGGGAGGCTTTCACGGGGTATCGACCTGGACCGATACCGCCTTTTCGGTGCCCGACCATTGAGGGGCCCGAGCGGCGCTTGCGCTTGTTTCCGCTACCGAGCCGGTAAGGAACGGCGGCGGCCTTGCGGCGGACATCGGCTCGGTCGGAATCGATCTTGAGCACGTTGTTGAGGTAAGCCACCGCTTCACCGGCGGTCTTGTTCTTCACGGCACGGCACACTTCGAAGCAGTGCTTGACGTGCATGTCCACGTTGGTGGCCCGTGCGGTGGCGAGGCGGCTGCCTTGCAAAAGTTGGGTGTACCCTCGCTGAGGAAGTTGGCGTCGACGGGTTCGTCGGTCCATTTGGTTTCGCTTTGCCATCATTTTCACCTCACTTCAACGGAACGTGCTTGGACGAACGGGTAGCACCAACACCGGGACCGCTGTGGGTCACGCCATGGCGAGTCACAGCGAACTCACCAAGGTAATGACCAATCATTTCGGGTTTGATGTCGATCTCGACGAAATGCTGGCCGTTGTGAATAGCGATGCGGCGTCCGACGAACTGCGGCAAAATGGGCATGTCTCGTCGGTGCGTGCGGACGGTTTTGCTTCCCGAGCGTTTCACCCGGTCGATGAAATTCTCGTTTTCAACCGATAGGCCTCGACCGAGGCTGCGGCGGACACGGGAGGGAAGCAGGCCCACGATGTAGTCCTGGTCTTCGGTTTCGGGCCACATGGGCATGTTGTTGAGTTCCTCCATCGAGAATCCGCGGTAGGTAAATTCCTTCTTGACGCGAGCCGAGGTGGTCGAGAGGCGCTTGCGTGCCTTTCGGCGGCTGGCCTTCGGGGTCATAAACGACTTCTTCTTACGTGCCATACATCATCACCTCAGACTTTCTTACCTCGTCCACGACCGGTACGCCGTGGTGCAATCAAACCAACCTTCGCACCCGGTGGGGTGCCGCGAGCGACGGAGTTTGGACCGTGAACGGCCTGGTGGTTTCCACCGCCGTGGGGGTGGTCAACAGGGTTCATGGCCACACCGGAGACGTGTGGGTAGAGCTTACCACGGGCCTTGGCCTTGTAGTAGGCGGCACCAGCGGTTCGCATCGGCATCTCGTCACGGCCATGGCCGCCGAGCACGCCAATGGTTGCACGGCAGTTGGCGGGGAGTTCTTTGAGCGCACCCGAGGGCATCCGAACACGGACCGTTGAGCCCATGCGGGATTCGACCATGCAGGAGTTCCCGCCAGAGCGAGCGACCTTGCCGCCGTCACCGGGTCGAAGTTCGAGGTTGTTGATCGCCGTTCCTTCGGGAATGTTCCCGATTTCGGTGATGTTTCCGGGGCGCAGGGCAACGTTGTCGCCAATGGCCACTTTGCTGCCAACGGCAAGACCCTCGGTGGCGGCCACGAGCGTGGTGTCGCCATCGGGCGTCTTGATGCGAGCGAGCGGAGCGGTGTGAACCGGGCTGTGAATCAGCTCGGTGACTTCGCAAACCACGTCCTTGTCGCGCGGCATGCGGTTCTTGCCGGGGAATCGATGGCTCGCCACGCGGTAGCGTGGAGAGGAACCTTTGCGTTGTGCACGAATTCTCTTACCCATGATAAATCACCTCAGAATGCTCCCAGACGCATGGCAGCGTCTTCTGCATCGTAGCCTTCAGCAAGTTTGACCGAAGCGTGCTTGCCGTGTTTGGAGTTGCGGACGTTCACCTTGGCGACCTCAACGTCGAAGATGGTCTCGACGGCTCGTGCGATCTGAGCCTTGGTAGCGGAGCGGCGAACGATGAACTCCAGTCGTTGCTCGCTCGTGCGAGCTTCCATGGATTTCTCGGTCAGCCAGGGTTGAATGATGATGTCGTATGCGTTCATGATCTCACCTCAGTTCATGGCCTCCAATGCCGCTTTTGTGAACACGGTCAATCGACCGAGGTCTCCACCGGGAGCAAGGTCCTCTGCGCACAAGTCCTTGGCAGCGACGACGTCGACACCTGGGAGGTTACGAGCGGCTTGGGCCAATCCCGATTTTTCTTTGACCACGAGGAGCACGGACTTGGGGGTCTTGTGAACCCGTCCACGCATGGTGGCTTTCCCAGCACGGATTTTGCGACCTGCTCGGGCCCGGTCCATGTCAGGGCCGAGTCCTAGGCCGGCAAAGATAGCGGCGGCCTTGCGGGTAGCGGAGCCGTGGTTGAAGGTTTCAATGTCGTATTCGGTGGATTTGCCGTCAACGATTTCCGTGTAGGAGCCAAGAACGATCGGCAGGTGTTCGACGGTGTCGTCAAAGCGATGTCCGCGTGCAGCGACGGTCTCCATGGAAACGGTCGCAGCCAAGGCAGCGTTGCGGGCAGCATGGCGTTGCTTGGCGTTGAGTTTGCGAGACCAGTCCTTCTCGACCTTGGGGCCGTGGGCTCGGCGACCGCCAAGCGTGTGAGGGTTCTGAGCGCCACGGCGCGAGCCGGTACGGCGCATGATACGGGACACACCGCGACCCTTGCCCCACCATTCGACGGAATGCTTCATACCCGACATGGGGCGGCGCTTTCCGATGTGTGGGCGGGAACCGTAGGGTTGGCGACGGTTGGCACGGCTCGAAGCCACGGCCAACTTGACCAAGTCTTCGCGAACTTCAGTATCAAAGGCTGAGGGAAGGGTCACTTTGGAGCCGTCCGAGACGTTGATCTCAAAGCGAGCGGACAACTTTCCAGCATCCATCTCGGTCTGGGTGACGGTGTTCACAATGTCCTTTGTTGCAACCTTCATCTTCAGGCCCCCTGCTTGGATGCTGTACTGACGTACGTGATTTCGTAGTCGTGAACCGTGGAAGGTGCACGGGTAGCGTCACGGAATCGGATCAACCGCTTGGCGGGGCCGGGAACGCTTCCCTTGACGAGAATGTAATCGGACTTCACTTCACCGTAATGGAGGAACCCTCCGGCAGGCGTGATGGAGTGATCTTCGGGGTTGGCGACGCGGAGCACGCGCTTGTTGTATTCGGTGCGCTGATGGTAGCCGGTTTGACCGCCTTGGCGAATCGTCTTGCGGACATAGCCGTCCCCGAAAGCGCCCATGTTTCCGTGTTGGCGGCGCTTCTTCGAGTTCTTGTGGGATTGGAGTTTTCCACCGAACCGCTTGATGACACCCTGCCATCCGTAACCTTTGGTGATGGCAACGATGTCGGTCATGGAGCCTTCTTCGAAAGCGTCGGCGAAACTGTATTCTTCACCGAGCTTCTCTTTTGCCCAGGTCAACTGCTCGCCCATCGATCCTCCGGTGAGGCCCATTTCCATAACATCGGGGATCTTGGTGGGGACGCTGGCCAGCGTGTGTGGCTGGGTGGCAACGATGAGGCGGACCTCGCAAAGGTCGGCTTGCTCAAGGTTGGTGAAGTGCTTGGAGGCATCGTGTTCCTTGCGTTCAGGGACACGCTTGAAGAGTTCTGGGAAGGCGTCAGCGATTTGCTCGGCTTCCGCCCAAACCTCGCCACGGGCTTGCATCCCGTACGGGGTCATTTCGTATCCACGGACACCGAGAATGCGCATCTTGGGGCATTCAACGACGGTAACAGGAACTCGAATCTCTTGTCCTGCCGAGGTGCTTCGTGGGTTCATATCGCGAGCCAGAATGTGGGTCATACCGGCCTTCCAGCCGGCGAATCCCTGCACGCGGACTTCGCTCGCATCGGTTGTGGGCCACGACTTGACGTGACCAAAGGGGCGGTTCGCTCGCTTGCGCGGGCTGAACGCCATTGATCCACGACGTGGGTGGTTTCGCTTTGCCATGTTGGATTCCTCCAGTGTTTTCTACAACGCATTGGCCCCACCGAGGGGGGCGTACGAGGGCCCATGCAGCGTCGAAGCCGTGACACGGAGGCTCATTCCCACGAGTGGGGAACGGCCAGTTGGGGTCCTCGAGGGATGGCCCATTGTGTCTGGCTACTCACCTTTGAGCGTCCCTCCGACTTTCCACCCGTATATATGCGGTTCGGTATCGGCGACAGAGGATTGCGTGAGACGCCATTGGGCTAGAAGGTCTTCAAAGGTTTCCCACGGAGAGAACATGTTCAACTTCAGTTTTCCAGCAAACCCACCACATCATCCTTTTGAACCCTAGACCAACGTCAATTTGCATGGCTCAGGTGAATCACGAGTTCCTCCGGGAAGGCGTTGAGGCACGTGCCTACCAATTGCGGTCGCTCCAACGCATTCTCTCGTTTTCCACGCTGATGGTGATGCCGACGGGATTCGGAAAAACCGCCGTTCAATGGATGGCCATGGCGGAATTTCTACGCAGGGGGTCCACAAAAATCGTCCTTGTTGCCCCAACCACGGGGTTGGTTGACCAACAGGTCCGAATGGCCCGAGAACGAATCCGTCTTGAACCCGAGAGGATTCTCGCCTACACCGGCGAGACGCCTCCGGACAAACGCAGAGAACGTTGGGAGGCGGCCACCTTGGTGATGGCCACGCCGCAAGTCATACGCAACGATGCCATGAACGGCATCATTGACCTCACGGAGGTGGACTTGCTCATCCTCGATGAAGCCCACCACGCCACGGGAAACCATGCCTATGCCCAAGTCGGCAGCCTTTATCATCGGGCTAGACCCGAGGGAAGGGTGCTGGCGGCGACCGCCAGTCCCGGGTCAAACGCCCGGACCGTGACCGAGGTTCAACGAAACCTCAACGTCAACAATTTGGATCTGTCCAAGCGAGGAGAAGCGCTGATGGCGCCCTACGACGTCGACATGGAAATCCACCTGCACCGACTCGACCTTCCCGAAACCCTGACGACCCTTCTCGAACCGCTTAAGGCCCATTTTGAGGCCGAAGTCAACCACCTGCAACGGCTCGGATTTCTTGCCCCGAAGGAGCACATCGGCACTCGGGACATCGAAAAGGCTCAACTCTCCGCCAGCAGAGCCATCCAGCAACGCGACGTCCGAGGCTACGATGCTGCCCGGCGAATAGCCGACCTTCGCAGGGTCCACATTTTGACGAACCTCTTGCAAACACAAGGCACCTCGGTGGCCAAGGCCTTTCTGGATCGGGCCGAAGAAGAGGGGCGGACAGGAAGGAAAACCAACCGATTGCTGTCGTTGCCCGTGATTCATTCCCTCCGCCTCGCCTTGAAGGATTTGAATGAACTGCACCCGAAACAAGGCATTGTCGCCCGGCTGGCGCAAGAGGAAATCGACAACAAACCCGACGGGAAAATCCTCATTTTCACCGAATTCCGAGATTCGGTGCAACAGCTCGTTGCCCTCCTGAGCCCGCTGGAGGGAATACGGCCCGATGAATTCATCGGGCAATCCTCCCGAGGATCACAAAAAGGGATGACGCAAAAAGAACAACTGGCTCAACTTGACCGTTTTCGAAGCGGCGAAATCAACGTCCTGGTGGCCACGTCCGTAGGAGAGGAGGGACTCGATGTCCCTTCCGCAGACCTCGTCATGCTCTACGAGCCGGTTCCCAGCGCCGTTCGAGCGATTCAACGACGGGGACGAACGGCCCGCCAGCGCGCTGGCTCGGTGCACATGCTGATCACCAACAACACTCGAGATGCGTATGTTCAGCGAGCATCGGAGCAACAAGAGGCCAACATGCACCGCCTGCTCGCTCGCATGGTCAAACAGAAAACCTTCCTTGAAAGTTACACCGTCAACAGCGACGCCTTGGACGCCTTTCACATCTCGGAGGGCGACGACATCCAACCCGCAGCGAAGTATTTGTCAGAGGCGTTGAACGATGCAGGACCGCCTCCTGAAGAGGAAAACACGACCCCCCTGCTCCAGCGAAAACCAGCCTCCCGAAGCGACCGAACGGCCCCCCCGCTCACGGCTGAACAGCGACGTCCTCAAGAGCAGCGAGGCCTGTTTGACTTCGACCAGGGCTCATCGCAGCCAGGCCCGAACAAACCGTCACTCTCCCAAATAAGCAGGGTGGTCCTCAACGCCGCCGAGCAGGAAATCGAATCCCTCGGCCTCCAGGGGGACAACAAGGCGATCGCCATCGACCACCGCGAGGGCAAGTCAACCCTTCCGGGGCACCTCAAATCGCTCGGGTTTAACGTCACCTTAACCCACCTTCCTTCCGGTGATGTTCGGCTTTCCGAACGCATCCTCATCGAGCGAAAAACGGCCCGGGATTTGCTTGCCTCGATCAAAAACGGCCGTCTGTTGGACCAGTGCCGGAGTCTGCAGGCAAGTGCCGCACGCCCGTTGCTGCTGATCGAAACGGGGGGAGACTCAAGTTACGGCCTGCATCCCAACGCCGTGCTGGGTGCCCTCGCCCACGTCACGCTCGACCTTGGCTTGCCCGTGATGATGGTGAAAGACGCCAAAGAAGCGGCCCATTTCATCGCGGTGGCCTGCAAGCGAGAAAACGACCAACTCGAGCGATACCATGCGTCGGCCTTCGCCGAACGGGTTGACGAGAACGCCTTGGACCTGAATCTCAAGACCGCAAAGAGGGAACTGGATGCCATTGAGATGGAGCCCGAATCCTCGCATCCGTGGTTGGACAACGCATACGAACGCCTTTCCCGCTGTTTTGCCTACGCAACCGAACCCTTCGTTGAACAAAACCCTGGACTCGGCGAGTTAGTGAGGGCGTTTTCACCTGACCTCGCGGGATTGCTCGTGGCCTCTGAAGAGGACGTCTTGACCAAAACGGGTTGCGGGGCCGATGAAGCCAACGCCCTGCTCAAAGCCATAAAGGGCGTCAAGAACCGATGAGACGAACTCGGGTCCGCAACTGAGCCAGACGGTCGGGGTAATACCCAAGGGCAAAGGCAACGACCTCGGAGAGGTGACAAACGGGCACGGCGGTGCGCTTCCCGGAAGAGCGTCCGGCTTTGGATTGGTAAGAATCCAAGTTGATGTGCGACACGGTGCAGGCACTCACGACCAATTCCGCACCGGATTCAATCGCATCCGAAAGAACCGATGCGGTCATGGCCAAGGAAGCGTCCTCAAGGGTCAACATGGACGTGGACCCCACGCTGGCGCACTTTGAGTCGTAATCCACCGGCGTTCCGCCCAGCGCTTCAATGAGTTGCTCCATGTAAGTGGGCATGAACGGGTCGTCGCCTGCGCAAGCGCCCTCTCGCTGCATGTCGGGGCCGTAGTACGCAGCGATCTTCATGTTCAGCGGGTTCTTCACGGCATCTCGCACGGCGTCCAAGCCGATTTCCTCGACAAGGTAGTGAAGGAGATGGCGAGATTGGGTCTCTCCGGTGTATTCCACGCCGGAGGTTCGGGCGATGAGGTTGTTGACGGTGCTGGCGTAAACGGGGTCTCGCTTCATGTCATCAGCGGTGTTGCACATGATGCCGTGGCTTGAGGCACAGGTCGTCATGACGTCAAGACCCTTGGCTTCTGCAAGCGCCAAATTCCGAGCAACCAGGGCATCCTGGAGTTTCGGGGTGGCCTGTTTGATGACGTTTCCGCCATCGCTGCTGGCTCGAGGCAATTCGACGAGTTCGATGTTCAGCGCTTTGCAGAGCGGCTGAATGCAATCTTCGACTTCCGCTGCTCCCGCTCGGGCGACGTTTCCGGGATAATATGCAATCTTCGCCATCATCTCACCTCAGAACCGCTGGTCAATTTCGTTGAACAGGCTGACGACCTCGTGGTAATCATCAACCTTCCCGTTGAACATCTTCGGGATTCGACCCAAACCTGCCGGTGGAACGAGCAGGCCTTGCAAGCCTCGCATGGGCGGGCCACCGTTTCGGGTGAACGCCAGAGCCATGCGGGCCGATACACCGCTGAACACGTTACTCACAAGTCCCAACGGGCCGAGCACTTGCCGGTAGAGCGTGGTTTCGTTGACGTTGCCGGACCACTTCACGCTTCGGCCGTACCACTTGACGAGACGGCCCGACTTTCCGGCGTAGCGGTTCTGGTTCAACAACGCACCTCGGGCCTCGTTGAGGGATCGTGCGGCCAACCTGCCGTCCTCACCGTAGCGCATCAGACTGGCGTGATCGGCCTCGGACCAAACGCCGTCCTTTTCCTGAAGAGACGCCATGATTTGACGGCGTTGTTGTTCGGAGGTTCGGGGGTCAAGAGCGCGGAGCCATTGTTGGAAGTGAACCCCAGGCCCCTCGTAATGCGGGTCGTGCGGCAACGTGTCGGACATGGCCTGGATGAGTTGGAAGGAGAGCACATCGCCGGCTTGATGAAGAGCGGTGGCGCTGGAGGCATCCATCGTTCCCATGGCTTGCCCTGAAGGAAGTCGCTCCCCTTCTCGAGGGTCGGTGCGAATCCAAGGCTCGGCTCGGCTTCGATGACTTTCGTAGCGAGAGGTGTCGACGACCAGGTCCCGAATCACGGGGTGTCCAGGAAGGGGCTCAATTCGCAAACGGCCGCCGTTCGAAGCGAGGTCAGCGACCGTGGCTGCGTCGGCGAGCACGATGCGCCCGTTGGCTCGCACGCCGGTGGTGGGCGTTCCTGCGCCGCTTCCTCGGCGGAAGGCAAGGCTCCCGTCGATGTCCCGCTGCATCGTCAGCAAGAGGTCTTCAAGGGTTGCATGGCCGGGTACAGCACAAGTCAAGGTGTCCCAACCAGACTCGGCTGCTTCGGGACAGTAACGGAAGATTTCGAGGGTGACCGTCAATTCTTCACGCAATACGGCCCCTGGCGTGAAGTCGCCTTCAACGACGTCGTCGTCATCTCCAGCTCCGTAGGCCATCATTTCTTCGAGGAGGTCAACCTGGAGGGTTCCCGAGGCGTCAACACAAGCGAGCCGTGGCAGAGCTTCGGCGACCCATGATTTCCAGGGCGGCTCAAAGTCCACGTCGCACTCCTTGATGGGGTAGGCTTCCGTTCCACCGAGCGAAGCAAGTTTGCCGTCCCAGTCGTGGCCGGCTTTGCAGAACTCGTCGTAGGAACTGTCACCGATGGCGCAAACCGAATAGTGAACGCCGTTCATGCCGGGTCCGTTGGCGCTGATGGCGTTCCAGAGAACGTCGGCGTTGTCGGGCATTTCGCCTTCGCCCCACGTCGAGGTGATGATCATCACCCGCTTCATTGAGGGGAGGGAAGCGAGGTCAAACCCGTCCATGTCAACAACCTTTGCGTCGAGACCGTAATTGGCGGCCATTTTCGCCGTTTTCTCGGCGAGCCCTGCAGCGTTGCCCGTTTGAGAACCGAACAGGATGTTCAACTCGCGGTCGCCGGTGAGCACCGCAGCGAGGGCATCGGAAACCCCTGCTGCAGGGGCAGCCGCTGCCGCAACAGGAGCCGCAGCCTCAACGGCGGCTGGAGCTGCCTCGACCTCGGCCTCGCCTGCACCGTCGGAAACGAGTTCAAACTTGATGACCTCAACCGGGCAAGCCTCGGCAGCTTCGATGATGATGTCACCGAGTTCGGCGCCCAGGTTGCCGACGAGCGGCGAGCCGCCGACGTTGCGGTCAAACACACCGTCGGTGCGAACGGCTGCGAGGATTTGCGAGGAATCGTCGGTGACTTCGAAAACCTCGGGACAGATGTCCTGGCAGGCATCGCAGGTGATGCAGTCTTCATCAATCCAGACTTTTGCGACGATTGCCATGCGACGACCTCTTGCTCACGCTCTGTGAGCATTTGGTTCCAGCCTTGAGTGGCCTTTGAAGGTTATTATTCAGCCACGAGCGAATCGGGCCACTGTGGTTTGTTTTTTGGAAGAAAAAGGTGCAGAAAAGCAACATCACATGTGGAAGTCGCCCATGTCACCCATGCCCTCGTCCATCGGAACGCCCTTGGAGGAAATGACGTCGTCGATTCGAAGGATCATGATGGCCGTTTCCGTTGCGGACTGAATCGCTTGTTCGACGACTCGCACCGGCTCAACGACGTTGCCGGCCTTCATGTCGACCACACCGCCCTCGTAGACGTTGATGCCGGCGTGGCTTTGGCCGTCGGCGTGGGCTTTGCGGAGTTCAATCAGCGTGGTCACGGGGTCAAGACCGGCGTTTTCGGCAAGCGTCCGAGGGATGATTTCCAAAGCGGAAGCAAACGCCTCGATGGCCATTTGCTCTCGTCCACCGACCGTCTCTGCATACGTGCGGAGGTCTCGGGAAAGCGCTGCGAGCACGCTGCCACCACCGGTGAGGACGGCCCCGTCTTCCCAGGCGACCGAAACCACTCCAACGGCGTCGTCGAAGGCACGGCGGATTTCATCCACCACGTGCTCGGTCCCACCACGCAGGAGAACGGAAACGGATTTCGCTTCTGGACAGCCCGTGACAAAGGTCATGTCGGAGTCACCGATTTTCTTCTCTTCGACCCGAGCGGCTTGTCCAAGGTCGTCCTCGGACATGTCTTCGAGGTTGGTGATGATGGTGCCGCCTGTGGCCTTCCCCAACGCTTCCATGTCGGATTTTTTGGCCCGGCGAATGGCGAAAATGCCCTTCTTTGAAAGATAGTGTTGGGCCAACTCGTCGATGCCTTTCTGGCAGATCAGCACGTTTGCGCCCACCGATTCAATCTTGTTGACGAGATTGCGGATGTAGTTTTCTTCTTCTTCCAAGAACAACGCAAGTTGATTGGGGTCCGTGATCTGAATCTTGGCGTCCACCTCGGTTTTCTTGACCTCAATGGCGGAATTCACGAGAGCGATCTTGGCGTTGGAAATGCTGCGAGGCATTCCGGCGTGCACGCGCTCTTTGTCAAGCAGAATCCCGTCGATAAGCGTTGAATCCTTGATGGAGCCGCCCTGCCGCTTCTCCACTTTGATGTCCGAGAGGTCAACCAGTCGCTCCCCGTCGTCCACCACGCCAACGGCGTTCACAGCACGAACACAGATGTCGGCCATGAAAGTCTTCACCGCCCCTGCCGATTTTCCGGTAAGCGCTGTTTTGGCGACTTCGTTGAGGACGGCGTCGTCGTTTTCAGTGGAAATCCCGTGGTTTTCCATGAGGGCGATGGCTCGTTCAGCAGCGAGGCGGAAACCTTCGCAAATCACCGTTGGATGCACGTTTTGTTCGATGAGGTCTTCGCTTCGCTTCAACAACTCACCGGAGAGGATGACAGCGGAGGTTGTTCCGTCGAAGCAATGTTGCTCTTGAGTTTTGGCGACCTCGATGATCATTTTTGCTGCCGGGTGCTCGATGTCCATCTCCTTGAGAATGGTGGCGCCGTCGTTCGTGATGACCACGTCGCCCATGGAATCGACCAGCATTTTGTCCATGCCCTTTGGACCGAGGGTGGAGCGAACCGCATCGGCGACGGCTTTGGCCGCAGCGATGTTGTTGGATTGAGCGGTTCGGCCTCGCGTTCGTTGCGTACCGTCTTTGAGAATGAAGATGGGTGCTTGTCCGTTTCCGTACATCTTGAGTGCCTCCGGCAAGGTTGGCGAGGTTGCCTCCGACTTGAACCCTACGCTTGGTCGGCGTGGGGGGTACTTGCGTCACTGTTGGTTTTGCTCAAGCCATTGTTGACCGTAATGCTTCCACTGCTCCATGGTCCAACCGGCGGGCAATCCTCCGGCAGGAAGGGGAGGCATGCCGTCGTCAACCGGTGCCGCCGGAGCGGGAGGGGCGGCGGCGGGTGCAGGTGTCGGCATGGAGGCGGGGATGGAGGGCGCTGCGGCGACGGCACCGTAGGTGGCGGAGAGGCTGTCTTCGTAACCTTCCTCGCCCCACTTTTCGTATTCGTCCTCCTCTTCTTCGGTTCGAAGGATGGAGAGGATGACGAAGGCACCACCGGCGATCACGACGAGGAAAACAACCCACAAGGCGATCTCCTCGAGCGGCAAACCGGAGCTTGCCTCATCACCGGAGGCTGACGCCTCGGTGTCGATCCGCTGCAAGGTCACCTGGAGAACGGCGTTGGCCGCATCGCTAACGGTTTCGGAGCGAGCCCAAACGATCAATTCCACGCTGAGCGTATCGTTGTTCAAGTTCTTCAGCGTCGTTTCGGTCACGTCGACGGTGATGGTGATTTCCTTGGTTTCACCAATACCCAAGGTGAAATCCTTGTCCAAACGGGAAATGGACGACTGGAACCACGAATTGGAATCGCTTGCATCCAAATCCATCACAACGCGCTGCCCAGTGG
>Ga0213867_1000284_pt1 | contig 23422 bp, 23 predicted proteins | sample PICome_12_FD_160120 | JGI IMG/M metagenome (GOLD analysis project Ga0213867, IMG submission 160120) | Coastal seawater microbial communities near Pivers Island, North Carolina, United States - PICO540 | ecosystem: Environmental > Aquatic > Marine > Coastal | place: USA: North Carolina... | reverse complement strand
CGACGGAACAAAAAATGTTGATGCAAATGAATTTTTAAGAGGTGATGTTCCAAGCACAACAACAGAACAAATTAGGGTAAAAAGTAACGACGGCTTGCAAATTGGCGCAGGCGGACAACTAAATGTGGGCGTAGAAGGCGAAGCTGGTATTATACAACACAATACTAGTGGATCTAACATAGATATTAGAGTTAGAGACGGCAGTCAAACTAAGACTGTTATGAGGATTGACAGTACAACAAATGTAGGAATTAATAATCTTGCACCAGATGAAGCACTAGACGTTGTAGGTAACATACAAATTACACCAGCAGCAGGTGATGCTGAAACAGGTGTGTTAAAAGTAGAAAGTGTTGTAGATAGTGATACATTTGCAACAGGAAGTATTACTACTAAAGGCGGCGTTGGCGTTACAAAAAATCTAAATGTAGGCGGAAGTTTATCTGTTAACAGTTCATTTACTAGTGCAGATATTTTACCCGATAGCACAAGTACACGTAATATCGGCTCAACATTAAATAGATATGATCAAGTTTGGTCAAATACATTTTTTGGTAATGTGCAAGGTAATGTAAGCGGCACAGTTTCTGGTAAATCTGGAAGTACAGATAGATTAGCAAGTGCTACACAGTTTGCAATGACAGGCGATGTAAGTGCAGCAAGTTTTAGTTTTGATGGAAAAACTGGCGGCAGCACAAAAACTTTTGTAACTTCTATCAGTAATAGTATTATTTCTACTAAAGATACACTTTATGATGTAAATCCTGGAGATGAAATACTAATCAACAAAACGTCAGGTGAAGAGCAAGGGCTTTATAAAGTTAGTCAAGCTAACTTACTTAAGAGTATTCCAATTATACCAGCTGGCGTTATTATTCCTTATGGTGGATTACTAGCACCTACAGGTTGGCTATTATGTGATGGATCAGAAGTTAGAAAATCAGAATTTGGCGATTTGTTTATTGCTATCGGTTATAACTTTAAAGATCCTGCAGAACTAAGTGATAACGGGGTAAACTTCTTTGCTTTACCTGATCTAAGAGGTCGATTCCCATTGGGTGTTGATAATATGGGCGGCGCTGCTGCTAATAGGGTAACAAGTGCAGGTGCTACAGCAGTTGGTAACAACTTAGGAAGTGAAACTGCAAGCATAGATGTAGATAACTTACCTGAACACGAACATGATATGCGTGGCGATACTGGCGCTCAGTACTATGCAATTAGAGATAATTCAGGTGTTCCTGCAGATACAAATGCTATTCAGTTTGATGCTCCGACAGGCACAAACGCAGGACAAGCATTACCGTCTAGTGGTGGCATAAGAACTACTACTGCATTAGGGCAGCCCTTAGATATTATGAACCCATATATTTCACTAAATTACATTATATACACTGGATAACAAAATGAGCTATCAATTAAATAAAACAGACGGAACAATATTAATAGATCTTATAGATGGGCAAATTGATAGTGCTAGTACTAATTTAACACTAGTTGGTAGAAACTATAGCGGTTTTGGCGAGTTTTTGAATGAAAACTTTATTAAATTGCTAGAAAATTTTGCAAGTACTGCTGCACCTAGCAATCCATTAGAAGGTCAATTATGGTGGGATAAGTCCGAAGCGCGATTAAAATTATGGGACGGAACACAATGGAAAGCTTCAGGTGGTCCGTTTGTACAAAACTTTCAACCTCAAATGGTTGCAGGCGACTTATGGATAGATAATCTTAATAACCAGTTTTATTTTTATGACGGTACAGATTTAGTATTAGTAGGACCGCAGTATAATTCATTCCAAGGTCTTACAGGATTCAAAATTGATAGTATACTAGATGAACAATCTAGATCTAGACCAGTTGCAAAATTATATGTTGGTGGCGACTCGGATGAAAATCTTGTTTCAGTAGTCTCTAACATACAATTTACGCCAACATTTAGTCAAAGAATTGATGGCCTTGTTACGGATGATAATCCTGATGGTATTATCAAAGAAGGCTTTAACATAATTGATACCGAAAACTTTAAATTTCACGGTACAGCAGTTGCATCTGAATCACTTGTAACTGGCGGCGGCGATGTTGTTACAGCCGATCAGTTTTTAAGTTCGATATCTAATGACGTTACAACAGGTACATTAAGTATTCGTAACTCAGGTGGCCTTAGCATAGGTACAAGTGAAAACTTTAGACAGTTTATTCTAGGAAATGCAACAGTTTCTGAAAACCAGTTACGTGATGCAAATTATAGATTAAGAGTTGTTTCTTCATCTTTTGGCGGCACAAAAACAGATGCTATGTTTGTAAAAGCAGATACTGCTGCTGTAGGTATTTTTAACGACAATCCACAAGCAATGCTACACATAGGTAGCAGCAATAATCCTGATAGTGTTCAAAACCAGGATGTTATAATCGAAGGTAACTTAATTGTAAGAGGTGAATCTGCACAAGTAATAGGATCTGTTACATTCGGTACAGAAACAGTTATTGATTTTGGTACATTGCCTCATAAACTCACAGCTGGTAAGCAAGTACGCATTGCAAATGCTAGAGTGCAAATTGCACCGTCACCTGCACCAGCAGTTGATTTAGATTTATTAAACGGTTATCACGATGTACTTAGTACAACAGAAAATACTGCTACACTTGACTTAGATACGTCTGCACAAGCAGGAACATATGTCACAAATAGTGCAAATGTATTAGGAGATTATACAAGTTTAAGTGTACAAAACTTACAAGTTGAAGATAAAAATATAGAATTAGGTATTGCTGAAGACTCTACACTATTATCAGACGAAGAAATGGATAATGCAGGTGTAATTGCAAGAGTAAGCGGTGTTGATAAAACACTACTATGGCGCATAGCAACAGATTCATGGACAAGTAACAGAAACTTTGACCTTAAAACTTCTGATAAATCGTATAAAATCGGCGGCGTAGACAAAGTTACTAACACATATATAGATCCTTCTATTACACAAGCTACAGGTTTAGTTGAAGTAGGTACATTAGAATATTTAAATGTTGACAACATCAATATAAACAATAGCAGTATATCTACAACAGGTGGTACAGCCCTACAAATTAATTCTACGGGCGGCAATATTACACTTACTACTAGACAAAAAATTGTAAACGTCGACGATCCGACTGATGATCAAGATGCAGCTACAAAATACTATGTAGACACAGAAATTGCAAGCCAACCTATTGTATTTTCTTTAGACATTACTGGTTTAGCAACACCTGATACACAGATAGCTACTATTTTACAAAGTATGTTCCCGGCAGCAAATAAAACAAACGGTACATATGCGTTCATACACACTACTGAATCTTCTGCATCTACAGCTGAAAATATCGATGTCGACGCTGCAAAGAATATTTCATTCGTTGCTGTTGATGCTAACGGTACACAAAACGAATCAGTTGTTCAGGATATTGCATTCTTCCCAGCTAGTGGTACCGTTGAAATTGCTATTACAAGAGGGTTAAAAAGATTTAGAGTTCAAGGTACTTCGTGGGTATTTGATGCAGACTTACCAACAGGACTTTAATTAAGAATACGATAAATAATATAAAGCAAAAGGGTTTAATAGATGGCTTATCAAATTGATAGATACAACAATACAGTACTTACAGTTGTACAAGACGGTACAATTGATCAAACCACAGACCTAAAGTTCATTGGTAAAAACTATGCAGGTTATGGGGAAATACAAAACGAAAATTTTCTATATCTTTTAGAAAACTTTAGTGGTGCTAATCCTCCGCCAAGAGCAATTAGTGGTCAAGTTTGGTTCGACAGCAGCGGAAGTAAATTAAAGTTTTATGACGGTGCAAAATGGAGAACAACAGGCGGATCAGAAGTCTCTGCAACTGAACCAACAGGACTTACAGAAGGTGATTTTTGGTGGGATAGTGCTAATGATCAGCTTTATGTTTATAATGGTGTTAATTTTGTATTAATTGGACCACAAAATGCAGGTGAGGGTTTGACCCAAATGGTAAGCCAGACTGTATTAGACGTTTCTAATAACCCTCATAGCATTATTTCTGCTACACTAGCAGATGAAGTTATTTTTGTAATAAGCCCAGATGAATTTACCCTAAACTCTGTTAACCCTATTACAGGTTTTTCTGTAATCAAAAAAGGTGTGACAATGTTAAACACACCTGCAACAGGTGCTAATTCAGGTAAAACAACAACTGATCATCGCTATTGGGGTACTGCTAGCGATTCAGATAGATTAGGTGGACTTCTAGCAAGCTCTTACTTAACATCAACTAACCCTAACTTTACAAGTCAAGTTACTTTTCCTGATGCAGGAATAGCTATAGGCGATTCATTAGACTTAAAAATCTTTATCGAAAGTAATGACCAGGGTGTTATACAAAATGATGTAGGTAATGACACAGTAATTAAAATGAAAGTTACAGACAGTGGCGGAACAACTGTGCATCCTATGTCTGTAACCAAAGATGGAATAATTCCGAGCGCAGATAATGCATATAGTTTAGGATCAAACTCATTAAAGTGGAATACTGTACACGCTAATTTATTTAATGGTGCAGCAACAGTTGCAAATAAATTAAAAGAAGGTGCAAACGATAGATTAGCATCTAGTGCTGCGGTAGGTTCAACTGTAGCAGTAAGGACAGCAGCTGGTGATTTAGTTGCAAATATCTTCCAAGGTACAGCACTTCAAGCAAAATATGCTGACTTGGCTGAAAATTATTCAACATGTTGCGAACTTGCAGTAGGAACTGCTGTACAAGTATGTGATCATGACGATCACGAAGTAGATGAAGCATCTGCAGGATCTGTTTGCATTGGTGTAATTTCTGACAAGCCTGCCTACTTAATGAACGCAGAAGCTGAAGGGCAAGCAGTTGCACTTAAAGGGCGTGTCCCAGTAAGGGTTAGTGGTCCGGTCAAAAAAGGACAAGCGGTGTATGCATGGAACGAGGGTGTATGCAAAACTATACAAACTTCTGCATTAGTAGGTGTTGCTTTGGAGACTAACAACGACGAGGGCGAAAAACTAGTAGAGTGCGTACTAAAAGTATAAAGGAACAAAAGTATGGCCGTCGGAGATATAGTTACAGCAGCAAGATTTAATAATTTACAAGCACGAATAGCAACAGTTATGGGTGTCGGAGGCGGCGCAGAAGGTTACGGTCAGTCTCTTGATAGTAATAGTGTGCTTACATCAGCAGATGTAAATGCAACTGATATGTCTAATTTATACTTAGATATGACAAAAGCACGTTTCCATCAGGTAGGTGCTTTACCTACTGAAATTGAAAATATTATAAGAGGCGACATCATATTAGATGATAATGCTGCTCCATTTGATCCAAAATCTTTTGCAGCATTTGAAAATTTAATGATAGACATTGAAGCAGACAAGTATTTGCTTTCTAGTAATGCAGCAACAGCAAAAGTTGAAACAGGAATAAGCAGTTCAAGAAGTACAGCATGGAATGGTGCAGTGTCTTATGAATTCGTTGTTCAATTTGCTGATGTAAATGCAAGAAGATATTTTTTCAACTCAGGCGGCGAAATAAGAATCACATCAAATGTATCAGGCGGTTCACAAGCTAAATCAAGTGACTGGAGATTGATTCTTTCGAATGTAGGTGTAGTTAAGTTTAACTATACTTCTACAACATCAACTGGTACTGGAACAGGTAGTTTAATTGGTAACTATGATATAACAGCAAGTGAAACAAAGATTTTTACAAAAGTAGGGAGTGACGTTTCTGCTGCATACGCAGAAAACGAATACAACATTTATGCATCTCAACTTAGTCCATCAGAAATCAAGTTCAAAGTTGAATTTTTAGATGCGGACACAGGAGATCCCAACTTTGACGAAAACGTTGACGGTACTACTTCTACGAGCATTCAGCATTTTAGAGCAGCAGGTACTTATGTTGAAGTCGATGCACCTGGTTACTACACAGTCTCTCCGTTAGGTTGACAAAAAAATTAAACTAGTATATAATTTTAATAAATATACTGTCAACGGAGAATTGAATGGCTGAAGTAAGTAAATTATCTACTAGGCTTAATAATCTAAAAGCAAGAGCAGATGCTATATACGGCGATCCTTCAACGCCCTCGTCTACAACTGGCTATGGTATGAATTCTAGGACAGGAACAAAAGCTGCTCTACAATTATTTGCAAAAAACTTCAATGCAGCAACAGGAGTAAACTATACTACTAATCAAATTACTCTAGCTTCTCACAGTATACCAAATGGTGATCGTGTTGAATACGATGCAAATGGCAACGATCCGATTGTAGGTAACCTAATTGAGGATGCTCACTATTATGTAAGAAGTATTAATGCTAACACTGTAGAACTTTATTACGAATATGATGAAGATACTGGAACATTTTCAAGAATTGTAGATTTATTGAGTGGTTCTACAGGAACCCATATATTGAATCATCTAGAAGGTGACGTTGCACGACAAGCTGATTACTTTAATTTATATTTGGACATAGCATCGTGTAGGGTTCATCAAATTGGAGCTAGTTATAACGTACCAAACTCTGCAACAATCCAAGTTGGCGACACAAGCTTCGAACAATATGTAATTGATCTAGAAGATCTAATGACTTTAGTTGAATCAGAATATGGTATTTTAGATCCTAATCAATTCTCCTTAGGTAACCTTAGAGATGGCACAAACACTAACATAACAAGCACACGAACATCGTCATGGAACGGTACTATTACACATGAATTCCAATTAAATTTTCCTGACGCTGGTTCTAGAACAGGATATTTTAATGCAGGCGGCGATGTAAGAATGTTTCAAAATCTAACAGGCGGATCAGGCTCTAAAACTGCCGACTGGAGAAACATACTTAACAATGCAGGAACAATTATTTTTTCAGCAACAGGAACAAGTAGATTAAATCAAGGACCAGGTGGAAGCGTAACAGCAAGTATTACACCGTATAATTTGACAAGTTCTTATCAACAAATTTTTACAATTTCAGGTGCATCTTATGCAGCTAACAGAATGGATATTGATGTAAAGACTTCGGGTGCTGCATTAGTTTTCCGTGTTAGATTTAGAGATTTAGACTCAGGTGGCTCTGGGTTACCTGGCGGCACATTTGGCCCTGATCCAGTTGATGAAAATGTAAACGGTACTATTTCTAATACTGTTACGGTTAACAGACCTAACGGTTCATTTACAGTCGGCGGCGATGTTTACGACACTGTAAATTATTCTTATCTTACCGGCCTTACTACAATTAATCTATAATAAGCTTGACATTTTTGTAATATAAATGTATACTAAATGCATAAAGGAGCATTTGTATGGACGAACGACTTGATAAAGCTTTAGAGTTTTCAAACTATATAGTTACACTCAATAATCAAAAACAGATTATCAAAGAAAAGTATTTTGAAGATACACTTTATTTTGCTGACGGCTGTCAATTTACTATAGATAGAGAATTAATTTCTTTTGTTGGATTCATGATACACCGAGGACAGACTGAAGCAGTATTACTTGATGATAATAATTTGCCTGCTCAAATTAAAGATTTGTCAAAATTTTATGACGATATTGTAGATCAGTATATGCAAGCATCAAACGAATATTATACAGAGTATTACGCACTTAAAACTAATAGATCGGTAGAGAAACTTGTAAATCATGAGTAAAGGCGTTTTAATTTTTGCTAGAAACAATGACCAATTAGATTATGTTAAGCAGGCTTATTTTGCAGCAGTGCGTGTAAAACAATATCTAAATGTACCAGTTTCAATCGCTACTGAAAATGTCGAATACTTAAAGAAAAGATATGACGTATCTGTTTTAGACAAAATTATTAAAATTGAAACTATCGAAGCAAACAACAATAGAAACTTTAAAGACGGTGCAATGTGGACCAAAACTGCATCTTTTAAAAATATTGGTAGAGCAGATTCTTATGATTTGTCACCGTATGATGAAACGCTAGTTATAGATAGTGATTATATTATTAGTAATAATCATTTAGCAGAATGTTTCAATAGTAAACACGACTTCTTAATTTATAAAGACGCAACTGACATATCAAGAGTCAGAAGCGAAATAGAATTCGAAAACATTAGTGATAGTAGTATACCATTTTATTGGGCCACTTGTGTATTTTTTAGAAAGACAGAAGCTAATAAAATATTTTTTGATCTAGTTAAACATATACAAGACAATTATGTACACTATAGAAAAGTTTATCAAATAACAAATCCTATGTTTAGAAATGATTATGCATTTAGTATTGCTATTCATATTATGAACGGATTTTCAAAAGGTAGTTTTGCACATCCTATGCCTGGATATATGTGGTTTAGTACAGATAACGATGTGCTATGGGACATGAATGGCGACGATATGTTTTTCTTAATAGAAAAGGAAAACTATTTAGGAGAATATACACCTATTAGAATAAAGGGTAGAACTGTACACATTATGAATAAGTTCAGTCTCGAAAGAGCAATTAATAAAGAGTTTGGGTATGAGTAAAGGTATATTTTTATTTGCACAGAATACCGAAGACACGAATTATGTTGAGCAAGCATGTTATGCTGCAATTACTATAAAGGCACACAATTCTAATATACAGATTGCTATTGCAACAAATGATTTTATTCCTTCAAAGTACAAAAAGTTTTTCGATCATATTATAGAAATCACCGGCAATGATCTTGCAGCTAATGAAAATTGGAAAATTAGTAATCGTTCAAAAATTTATAATTTGACTCCGTTTGAAGAAACAGTTGTATTAGATACAGATGTTTTAGTTTGTGAAGATTTGGACAAATATTTCTCCGCACTAGGATCTTATGATTTATATTTTACAACAAAACCTATTACATATAGAGGAGAAATAATTACAGATAGATATTATAGGAAAACTTTTGTAAAAAATTCTCTACCTGACACATATGTAGGAATGCACTATTTCAAAAAAAGTGATCTAGCAAAAGAATTTTATAACTGGTTAGATATTATTGTACAAAATTGGCAAGATTTTTATAAACAGCATTTAGAATATAATCGTCCTGATTTTTGTAGTATTGATGTTTGTGCTGCAATTGCAATTAAAATAATGGAATGTGAAAAACAAGTTACAGGAACGTCTACAAGTTTACCTAAATTTGTTCATATGAAACCAAAAATACAAAATTGGCATAGATCTGTAAATAGTTGGCAAGACTATGTTGCGTGTTATCTTACTGACGATTGTAAACTTAAAGTCGGTAATTATACCCAATCTGGTATATTTCACTATACAGAAGATACATTTATAAAAAACTATCTTCAGAACCGTATTAAGGATATAGTAAATGGATAGTGTAAAATCTTTATATGACTTGTTTAAAGAAACAAAAATTGATACAAAGACCTATGTTTATTTTGATCAGGAAACTGGAAGAATTGAGAAAGTAGGAGCATGGACACAAGATGATTCGTATTCTTATATTACAGTTGATCCTAGTAAAGTTGCATCTATTATGCAAGGTGAAAAGGGTTTAGATGATTTTACAGTTGAGTATGATATAGTCACTAAAAAACTCAATCTAAAAGAAATAAAACGAGCACAAGAAGAAGATGAAAGATCTATTGTAACTTTTAAAGAAATATCAAAACATCAAAAAACAAAAAAGGTTGATGTTTTGCTGCAACAAGATTTTGCTAATAGCACTTGGATTGTTACACTGTCTGATAAAATTATTGAAAATCTTAAAAAAGAATCTGTAAGGATTACAACAAATTTATTTTTCAGTATTACAAGAAAAAATGATCCTAATATTTTATATAGAACTATCAGTTGTAGTATAGGAAATTTAATTGAACACGGATCAATATATTTTCCCTTTAATTATCAATTCGAGTTTGACAAAACAGAAATTAGTGTATATACTTCTACATACTTCGATGTATACAAATATGAGGTTCTAGATGAAAAAGTTTAAAGTATTAGATTGTGACATTATATATCTATCATATGATGAGCCTAATGCAGAAAAAAACTATGCGGACCTTTGTAGTAAAGTGCCGTGGGCCAAGCGTGTGCATGGTGTAGAAGGTAGTGATGCTGCACATAAGGCATGTGCTGAATTAAGCGAAACAGATAGGTTTATAACTGTTGACGGTGATAATATTGTAAAAGAAAGTTTCTTACAACAAGAAATAGATTTTGACGAACATGCAGATCTAGAACACAGTGTTATTAGTTGGTGTGGCAAAAATGTCATTAATGGACTAATGTACGGAAATGGTGGATTAAAGTGTTGGCCTAAAGACTATGTTCTTAATATGCGTACTCACGAAAATGCAGATCCTGATAATGTTCATGCTCAAGTAGATTTTTGCTGGGATTTACAATACATACAGCAGAATAGTTGTTATAGTACAGTACACAACAATGCTAATGCACAGCAAGCATGGAGAGCAGGTTTCCGTGAAGGTGTAAAAATGGCACTGGATCGAGGTGTTAAGCCTACAAAGCAAGAACTACTAAAAGGCCATTGGAAAAATCTACATCGATTATGGATATGGCTAATGGTTGGTATGGATGTTGATAACGGTGATTGGGCAATATACGGAGCAAGACAAGGTCTTTACAAAACTATGTGTACTGATTGGGACTTTGTTAACGTTCGTGATTTTGAATATTTAAACAATATGTGGAATTCAGAAGTTAAAGATACAGATATCGATAATGAAATTGTTGAATTAGGTATAAATTTAATAGATGAACTAAATCTGCCTATAGCTGAAAATCCGTTAGATGGTAATCAAAGCAAGTTTTTCAAAACAGTTTATCAAAACCCTAGCCGCAATCCTAATCAACAATTTATTATAGATCCTGAATGAATACTGAATTAAAAAATATACAAGAAGTAATGAAAAAGACAGAGGCAGAAATGTCTCCTACTTTTTGTATGGCTAAATGGCATCACACAACGATATATTTGCAAACAGGAGAAACACACAGTTGTTATCATCCAGCACCTCACAAAATTAATCTACAAGAATTAAAAAATAATCCAAGTGCATTGCACAATACTTTAGAGAAAAAGTCTCAAAGAAAAGACATGCTAGAAGGCAAAAAACCTGCAGGTTGTAGTTATTGCTGGAAAATTGAAGCTATGGGTAAAGATTATATAAGTGATCGCAAACAAAAAACAGCAAGTATTTACACACCAGAAAGATTACAAGAAATAAAAGAAGGCGGCTGGGAGTTTGACGTAAATCCAGAATATGTTGAAATTAGTTTTTCAAATGAATGCAATTTTAAGTGTGGATATTGTCATCCAAAAGCAAGCAGTAGATATTGGAAAGAAATAGAAAAACACGGTCCTTATGATATGAGCACCACTCATAAACAGGATATAGATTGGATTAACTTAAAACCAAAAGAAGAAGATAATCCATATGTAAGTGCATGGCTAGAATGGTGGCCTGAGTTATCTAAAACACTGAATATACTACGCATTACTGGCGGCGAACCATTAATGCATTCTACAACGTGGAAGTTATTAGACGATCTTGATGCAGATCCTAAGCCTCACATACAAATAGAACTTAATAGTAATTTAGGTGTAAAACAAAGTCTTGTTAAAAAGTTTACCGACAAGATAAAAAAGTTAAAAGACGAAAAAAAGATTAGAAGTTTTAAACTTTATACTAGCATCGACACTTGGACAAAACGTGCAGAATATCCAAGACATGGATTAGATATAGATTTATGGGAAAGTAATTTAGATTATTATCTTACTACTACTAAAATGCCTGTAACATTTATGATAACATTTAATATTTTTAGTGTTACTAGTTTTGACACACTATTAAACAAGATATTAGAATGGAGAAGAAAGTATAATAGCGACACGCAATCACAATGGCAACTTATTAGATTTGATACTCCGCATTTGAAAGAACCTAGCATATATGATATGAATATTTTACCTAAAGTAGAATATATGCCATACATGGAAAAACATTTAGATTTCATAAATGAAAATTTAGATGACAACGATAAAACTAAATTTAGCCAAATGGAGTATGAAAAGTTTAAACGTGTAGTAGATTATATGAAAGGTACATTTTATAATGAACAAGATTTAGTTACAGCACGGCAAGATTTTTATGCCTGGTTTACAGAACACGACAACAGGAGAAATACAAGCATTTATGAGACTTTTCCTGAAATGAAAAATTTTATAGATTATTGTGCAGAATTATGAAGTTAGTATTTGAAAACGTAGACGAACGTAGAAACTTTTATCTTTGTGAAGATATATGCAAATCTGGGATAACAAGATTTGCCCCTGCTCCTATTTTGAATCATTGGCGACACTTAAAATTACACAATATAGATGAAGTAGATGACAAGTATATAATCCCTAGTGGTGTTAATCATTGTCCCGAAGACTGGTCAGGACATAAGCCATTTAGTAGAGTTGTTACTCTATTTAAATATTTGTCTCCAAAGTATCTTAGCGATTTACAAAATAATAAAGCATTATTATTACTAGACCAAAGTTTGGAAGGATATCATCAGACATGGCTGTTCCAATATTTTCATAAAGAATGTGCAAGATGGAAAATAGATCCTACTAATATAATATATATTACAGGAAATATGGATGTAAAAAAAGACTATGAAACATGGTTGATTGATAATCCGCAAGATAAATTACTACATGTTTTGCCGTATGTACATTTCGAAAAAGATATGTTTAAATTATCACAAGAATTAGAGCTAGATACAAGTGTAAAAAATAATATCAAATATAAGGCAAAGAACAATATCAAACTTTTTAATTGCTTGAATAAAAGAGACAGAAATCATAGAGCGTGGTTTTATACCAAATTGTTTCGTGCAGGATTATTAGATGACGGATTAATCTCTATGCCTAATTTTTCTAGTGGACATTATATGGATGGACAAAGTATTGATCCGGAGACTATTTTACAAGCTAATAAAACATTACCTCGATGGATAGATGAGCCTAATACGTTACACGATGACAACTTTTATATAAGAAGAATCAGATATGATATTTGTTTAGATTCATATATTTCGGTAATTAGTGAAGCACACTTTTCAGAAGAATCTAATACTTGTTTCATTAGCGAAAAAACATTTAAAACAATAGCATCAAGGCATCCTTTTATAATCCTAGGTAACAAGGGTAGTTTAAAGAACCTTAAGGAATTGGGGTATAAAACTTTCGAAGGATTTATTGACGAATCATATGATGAATTAGATACGTTTGATAGAATGGATGCAATAATAAAAGAGTTGCAGAGACTAAAAAAGAAAGATAACCTAAAGAAATGGTTTAGAAATTTGCAGCCTATTTTAAATCATAACTACAATAGGCTAAAAAACAGAAGCTTGCGCAAGAATGACACAGTAGCAGCAATAGAAAAAATTTATAGTGATAAGTTTGGAGCACAAAATGTTTAAAGAAATACTTCCAACAATAAATGATGGCGATAAAATTATTATCGGATTAGGTGACAGTTTTACACACGGTATAGGTAGTTGGGATCCTGAACTTTACAGAGAACATAATGGCAAAATAGACGTGCTTACAATGGACAGATCGCTACAGATAAAGGCATATGAAAATAGTTGGTTAAATGTGCTATGTAAAGATTATTATAAAGACTATAAGCCTATAAATTTAGGAGTTATGGGCACAGGAAATAGGGCTGCAACAAGTGAACTACATTTATATCCTGATCTAGAATTCGCTAATGCAAGACATGGTATTGTAATTTTTGCTTTAAGTGGACTAGAACGTTTTGATTTTGTAAACAGAGATTTTCCTGACCATCATCATTTTTATACAATGTGGCCTAATCATTGGGATAAAAATGCAACTAATAAAAAATTATGGGAAGTTTATGCTAGAGATCTATACAGTGAAAAATTTGCATTTATTGAAACAATTATTGCTGTAAAAAATGCATATACGTTTGCTAAAAGTATGGGATTTGATTTTATTTTTGCAAATGCATTCGATAACAGATTTGTTAGAGAAAGGATGCACAGAGAACTTCCAGAAATTACAGATCTAACAGAATCAGTTCCTTGGGATAATTATTTTGCACCAGAAGGCTGTGATACACTTATGGAAGATCTTTTACATTTAGAAGGCAAGCCAGAGTTAAAGGATGGAGGTTTTTATCCATACTATACAAATCTTGCAGAGCCGAGTGAGTATATTACAAATTGTGCTCATCCTACAAAATTAGGACATCAAAGAATTGCATATCAAATACAACAGCATATCAGGAAAAACTCGATTGTTTAAAATAAATGGTGCTACGCCGTTACCTGAATATATAAAAGAAAATAAATTTATTCCTACTGCGTTTCTTACGCATCACCACCCTCTAGATCCTCACAAAGTTGATACTAGATTTGCAAATACTGACTCTCCAGAAAATTTTGAAAAGCATCTTAAGACACAGCCATTTGATTGGCATTATAAAACTAAACAGATTGAATATAAAGTAAATTCTAATGGCTACAGAGCAAAAGAGTGGAATGAAATTGACTGGCCTAATGCAATAGTAGTGTTAGGTTGTAGTATGACAGCAGGTATAGGTGTTGCTGAAGATGAAACTATTACACACTTTTTATCTAGACTCAGCGGTCGAGAGGTAGTGAATCTAGGATTGTCTGGTGCAGGATTAGATGCAATGATGTTTAACAATGTAAATTTACGTAAACATTTTGGTAAACCGTGGGCTGTTGTTAATTTATGGACTAATATTGATAGACTTATTGAATTTTTAGATCATCGTCCAGAGTATCATGGCATATGGTCAAGTGCAAAATATTTTAAAGAACACAATAGGAGTGAAATGAATCCTATTATTAAATCATTGTACTACAATGAAGCAGTTCGACAGTTATGGAAAGATACAAGGACATATTATGCTACATTTTTTGAAAGAACTAGTCATTATTTCGAGTGTGAATTTTTAGAACATACAAATACTGCAAGAGATTTATTACATTGTGGTAGAAATGATAATAGAATCAATGCACAGCTGATATGGAAAGATATTTCTAGACAAAAATTAAAAAAGAGGTTAAAATAAGATATGTATGATATTGTCTTTATTAGTTACCAAGAGCCAAACGCAGACGAAAACTTTGCTGCACTTAAAGAACGTTTCCCTACGGCTAAAAGAGTACACGGTGTAAAAGGAATACATCAAGCACACATCGCCGCAGCTAAATTATGCTTTACTAAAATGTTTTGGATCGTAGACGGCGATGCTGTAATTGACGATAAATTCAATTTTGACTATAAAGTAGATGATTGGGACTTAGATGTTGTACATGTATGGCGTAGCCAGAATCCAGTAAATGACTTAATTTATGGATATGGCGGCGTAAAATTATTTCCACGTCAGATGACCATTGATATGGATCTAAGTAAGCCTGATATGACTACAAGCATTAGTGAAAAGTTTAAAGCTGTGCAGCAGATATCGAACATAACATTATACAACACTGATCCATTTAACACTTGGAAAAGTGCATTTAGAGAATGTGCCAAATTAGCAAGTAAGAGTATTGATAGACAGAAAACAGGAGAAACTGATGAAAGACTTAAAACTTGGACAACCGTGGGACACGATCGAGACTTTGGCAAGTATGCCATTCTCGGTGCTAGGGCTGGTATGGAGTACGGCCTTTCTAATCAAGGTAATGTTGCCGCTTTAAAACAGATAAACAACTTTGATTGGTTAAAGGAGAAGTTTAATGACACAGCCTCCTAGTTGGTTATATGGATTACAGGAATATTTTAGATTTACTAAAAATCATAAAGCAAAGCTTTTTACTGATCAGTTGCTGAGTGTTTACTTTAGCGATAACACTGCTAATAGTGTAAAAAATCTATGTTTAAGTGATTCAGGTGACGAGGAAGATAGGCTTCCTAGATTTAATTTTTATTTTAAATTTCTAGAAGGTGAAGATATAACTTTCTTAGAAACTTGTAGTATAATGAGAAAGCGTATACCTAATGAATTTTTGCTCGATATGATTCATAAGTACATACGTAACGAATATGATATTACACACATAGCTGATGGATTTAGTAGAGGTCAAGTGCAAAGTAAAATATGGCTTGTGCAGGAATTAAAAAATATTGATAAAAGATTTGATAACATATTAATTTATGCAGGTTGGATGGGTCAGTTAGTTTTATTTTTAGAAAAGCTAGTAGAATTTAAAAAAGTAAGAATTGTAGATCAAGATTCTGTTGCATGTGAGATAAGTGATAAGATTGTCAACAACCACCATATTGAGGACTGGAATGTAAAAAGTTCATGTGCTAATATAGAAGATATTGAACAATTTCTCAATCATTGCATTATACCACTTACTAATAAAAAAGGTGAAACATTTCAAACTAAATTCGAGCCTGATCTTATTATAAACACAAGTGCAGAACATATGGACGAAGAGTGGTTTTACAATATAAAACAGGACAGTATTATTGCCATACAAAGTAATAACCTTTTAGATATTCCAGAACATGTAAACTGTGTTACTAGTATAGATGCTATGAAGAAAAAATTTAAAATGAGTGAAATACTGTACGAAGGCGAATTACAGTTACAAGGATACAAACGTTTTATGTTGATAGGTAAAAAATGAATTTAGATGATTTAGAATTAAGAGAATTGCAAAAGGAAAGTGCCAGAGCACTAAGTACAATGCAAGCTACAAATAATAACATATGGCAATTTAACAAACGTGCTCATCATAACAGTCAAAATTGGTATCGTGCTGTAATTGAATGGTATATTGATCAGTATGGCGATTTGCCTAGTCGTACAGGACCTGGAAAAGATATAAAACTAATATTGGAATAATTTTGGATAGGAAAATGATTACCCTACCTAGGCACAAAAGTATCACCTGGGTAGCACATACATATTGTAACTACAAATGTAGTTATTGTATACCTGAATTAAATGCAGGATACAATCGTTGGAGTTCTGATTACAGTAAAATTGTAGACATTGCAAAAAAGTTTAGAGAAGATTTGCCTTTGAAATTTGATATAATGGGCGGCGAACCTACTCTCTGGCCGCAATTTGAAGAATTTTGTAATGATATAAATGCAACTGGAGATAATACCTTTATAACTTTTTCTACTAATGCTAGTAGGACATTGCGTTATTGGCAAGATTGGAAAGCAAATGTATCCGAAGTAGTTATAAGTTATCATCCTGAATTTGCAGATCATTTACATATTGAAAAAGTCATAGATATACTTGAAGAAAAAGGATATAATAAAGTTTTATACTTGATGTGTCCTCCTAAATATTTTGATAAAGTTAAAGAAGTTCACAAATACTTTATTAAAAAGAAAACACCTTGTATTATGTGGATGAAAATTGTTTCTGACTGGACAGGCAGTGGAGGCCTAGTTGATGGTTATACTAAAAAGCAGTTAGAATATATTAGTAACAGCAAATATGTTGGTAAATATAACAAGCATTGGAATGAAAGTACACTTTTATTTGGAAGAGAAGTTGATACTAGAAAGCTTATTAGTGACAAGCAAAATAGATATAAGGGTTGGTTGTGCGCAGCAGGCATAGATTATATAGGCATAGAAGCAAATGGAGATATATACGGATCTGAATGTAAAGCATTTGGTAAACTAGGAAATATAAACACAGGTTATAAGCTGAGAAATAAAATGCAAACGTGTCCAAGAGAGTGGTGTAATTGTGGCACTGATTTAAGAATAACAAAAAAGTTTAAAAAGAAGAAAAGATGAAAGATATCATAATCTGTATATTACCTAAGATACAACCTGATGCACCTACAGTTGGTCCAGCAGTGTTAAAATCGCATTGCGAAGCAAATGGTTTTAGTGCGTCTGTTGTTGATTTGAATATAGATATATTTCATCATCTCGGAAAAGATTATGAGCATCATTGGTTTGCGGCTGATCAAGTATGGTATAAATTAGACAAGTGGTTAGAGTTCTATCCTACAATCGAATCAAGAGTTGAATATTGGGCAAAAGAATTAATTTCAAAAAATGCAAAATATATCGGACTAAGTATATTCAGTAATTATTCTGCATTATTTGCAAAATTTCTTGGAAGAAAGATTAAAGAACTGTGTCCTGAGCAAAAAATTATTATAGGAGGTGCAGGCACTTTTAATATGCAAATTGGAAGTGATTCTAGTATTAAAAGACAAATAGCCGATTATGCAGATCATATAGTGAAAGGAGACGGAGAAGACAGCCTTATTTCTTTGCTTAAAAATAATTTAGATCATCCGGGTATTGACAGCGGTAGTCACCAAGTATTAGATCTTGATACAATATTATATCCTAACTATTCTGATATCAATTGGAACGATTATAGTATAGAACAAAGTCCTGAGCGTATTGCATACATAACAGGCAGCAGAGGATGTGTAAGAAATTGCACATTTTGTGACGTAGCTGCAATGTGGCCAAAATATAGATTTAGAAGCGGCAAACATATTGCAGGAGAAATCATCGAAGTTCGTAAAAATAACAATATAGAAGCATTTGAGTTTACTGATAGTCTTGTGAACGGCAGTATGAAAGCATTTAGAGACATGTGTAAAACTCTAGCTGACTATAGAAAAGAAACAGGGGATAAAGACTGGAGTTGGCAAAGTCAGTTTATCGCTCGTAGTAAAACACAGATGCCGCCAGAAGACTTTACACTTATGAAACGTGGCGGAGCTAATATGGTATCTATAGGTATCGAATCTGCAAGTGAAGCTGTAAGAAACCATATGCAAAAAGGTTTTACAAACCAAGACATGTGGTATACTTTTGAGCAACTGAAGGCTAATAATGTAAAAATTGGAATTATGATGCTAGTAGGTTATCCTACAGAAACAAAAGAAGATTTTCAAGAAACTTTAAATATGCTTGATCAATTAAAAGAAAGAGGTTTTTTTGAAATAAATCCAATAAACGGATTTAAATATATGCGCAGAATTAGTTTCGGTCCAACTATGCAATTATATAGCGGCACTCCTATAACAGCAATGGCACATGATATGGGCATAAGAGATGATGCTACAGATAATTGGGTTTATAAAAATAATAATATTAGAGTAAGGATAGTAAGATTATTACAAGCATATGCAAAACTAGAACAATTAAACTATGACGAAAAGTGGTGGATGATCAAGCGTCGAAACAAAAATTTAATGGACGAATATGAAAATATTACAGGTAAAAAGCTTCCTGAAAATATCCTTGAATATAATGAAGAGGAAGAGTACGATTGCGTTTCTGTAGAATTAATTTGATGCAAACAAACTATAGCGGTTTGATGAATGCAAAAATATTAACTAATGATGAAATAGACGTTGAATATTTACAAGGTATCTATAAGACCTATTGTGAATATAAGAAATTTAAAAGTGTAATGCCATTGTTTGAAAGTGAATTTTACAACAATGATATTATAGCTTACTATGATAATGATAAAATCGAAGCGTTTAGTATGATAGGGAGATATGATAATAAAAATGCAGAAAATTATCAATTTGCATGGACATATCATAATCCTAATTTAATGCTAGGAATTAAAAGTTTAGAGCACGAGTGCGCAACTTACAAAGCACTAGGTTATGATTATCTATATCTAGGTGGTCCTGATAATTATAAGCAGCAATTCAATGGATTTGAAATTATAGGGACATTATGAAAGTAGGAATTTTAGGAAGCAGTCACAGTACAGGACGTCACAAACTTAACGACGGTAGTGTTACACCTCTTTTTACACACTGGTTAGAAAAATATAAAAAACCAGAGTATAAATTTTACAATTGTGCCAACGGTGGCATGGGATCGGAGTGCTTTTTACAATCTATTGTACATTTAAAAAACACTTATAATATTGATATTGCACTAATTGAATCAATACATAGTAGAAAAAATATAAATGCTGATATTGCAAAACCAGTTCCTTCAACTGGTAGTAGATACGAATTAAATGCAAATAGATGGAAAATAGCACAAGATGTTAATAGTTTAGAAGATTTAACACAAATTTTTGAATTTCCGAACTATATGTCTTATAAATTTTTTATACAAAACTATAGTCAAGATAAAATTATAAAACTTTGGAGAAGAGCAGCCTCTGCTATAGCTAATCAAAAAGAAATGGATAAATTTTTGACATCGGTAGATCATACTCAAACAATACAATTGTGCCATATGCTTAATATTAAAATTGTTTGGTGGAATCATTCTGAAGTATCTATTGAAGATAAAATTGATAATATGATAAAAAACAAAGTAGACTATTATGTGGATTTTAATAGTTATAAAGATGCAAAATCGTATTTACGTAAGCAGTATCCTTCACGTCATTTATTATGTGACGCAGCTCACTTCAAGCCTAAGTATGAAGAAGAAATTATAAGAGATTTTTTGTTGCCTGGGATTGAATCTTTTCAAAACACAACATCGTTGTAATAATCTTCGGGCCAATTTTTATAATAATCTAGTTTTTGTAATTGTTTACGAGCATTGTCAATTTTACTTTTACGCTGTAGTAGGAGTATGTTATATTTTCCATTAGAAAAATCTATATCTTGAATAGACTCTTCGACATCAACATGATCGTCTAAAAACAAAAAATCTTGATCTTTGTATTGTTTATTATAAACTTTTATTATACTTTCCATAGACTTTGTTGACACTGCCCAATCAAGATGTATAACAGCAACTTCTATTTCTTCGTCATTCCAGTGTTTAGTAATATCTTTTACAATATAGTTCAGATCGCCTGAAGCAGTATAAAATTTTACCTTTGAATCTAGTAGTGCTTTTTTAGCATAAGGACACTTTGGTAAATTATTTAATAATGCAACAGGCTTGCTTAAATCTTCTAATATCCAATTACGGATGTAGTCCTCAAACTCCGTAGTCAATTTGTCCACCTTTTCGTTTGACGTCTAAGGTTAAACAATGCCATCCACCGTCCCAGAAGAATCTATGACGTAACGGACACACAACTGCTTCCATGCCATGTGCTTTTAAATTATCTATTAGGTGTGGATTCTCTGTATTAACAACTACATGTTTATCGTCTAGTACAAGACAGTTAACATCAAAAATAGTTTCTTCAACAAATCCTGTCCAGTTAGGTAAGAAACTTTCTACAAAGTATGTAAATTCGTCATTGTGTTCTTCTTCCGGAACCCACCATTTGCCTTCATTTTTATTTTTAAGTAACTTCCAGTCCTTAACTTTGTTCCAGTTGGGATCTTCAAACCAAATAATATCCCAACCTTTAAATATATCTTTGTAAGGTTCTAGTTCTCTTGTTGCAACTACTAATCCTGGCTTAATTACACTAAACACACTATCGTTGTGTCCGCCGATAAAGATTTCTTTGTAATTGAAGTTAGGATATGCATTTTTTAAACAGTCATCTACTACATCGGGTACTTGCCATGTGTCTACTAAACAAGTTTTACCTATACGAGTTAAGTTAGGACTACAAAACGCACTTAGCATAAAGCCATCTTCGTATTTGTATTTTTGCAAATTTTCTTCGTTAACTTCTATATGATTCTTCTTTAAAAAGTTTGTTAAACTTTTATCACTACGTGCAAATGCATACTTGCCGTCAGCAATACTTAAATCAATATTTTCTTCACCAAACCATTCTTTGTATTGTGGTAACATTTTTTTAGTAGCAAATGTATAGGGATCTGTTGCTAATAATTTGTTACCCATTACAATACAGTCGTCTCTAGGTTGTAACGGAGGATTTGGAATCAGACTAGGATTAACACCTGTATTCCAAAAGTTATCTTCGTTTTTGTCATCGTCATCGCCTACATTTTTCCTGTATCCAATTTCACCGTTAACATTTACATAATCTAAAATACTATCTTTGTAACCAAGTTTTTTAACGTCTGGTTGATAAATTTTTATGCCATGGCTTTCCATAGTAGATTTAAAATTATCTAAATCTTCATTTGTATCATCAATAATTTTTTTAAGTGCATCTCTTGCTCTTACGTTTTTCACATCGTCGAAAAACTTGCTATCGTAGCAAGCACCTACAACTAGTTCTTCTAATGGCTGGAATTCATCCCAACTATTTACTTTATTCATCTGGAAAGTCCCTATATAAAAAATGTTGTATTGTTTCTACATCAACAAGATGATTAAATCCTACATGCTCGCCTTCGATATTTTCTTCATTGCGTATAACACTAGTCATTGCATCGTCAAGCTGTTGTAGATTCTTGAACTCCATATCAATACGAAATTCTGGCAAGTCCATAGAACGGAATCCTAGTTTCATTCTTGTTATTCTAAAAGTTTCTATGCGTCCTAGATCTACCATCTTGTTTAAAAACTTATTCATAAGTTTTACAAAATTGTGTGCATCTGTATCTTCGTTATGATCGGCATATATTGTATAGATGTCCATAATTTCTCAGTCTCTATGTTAATGGCTAAATATTTATTGTAGCTAACAGTAAGAGAGAACAAATATGGCATGGGAAGCAGTATCACTCCTAAGACAAAATAATGTTGTATTAGCAGCAAAGGTTACAAAGTTTGTTTCGAGTAAATATCCAAAAAGAACTAAACATTTTAAAAAATGCTCAAGAGATTTGCGCTATATTATTTCCGCTATAGAAAAATCTATAGAAAAGAACGACTCTTCTTATATCAATCATGTAATTAGAAATTTTTATAGAGGAGATAAATTGCAGCTTGTAAGCACACACGTAGAAATGTTAGCGTATGATAATTTACTAGCTAGAATTACTAATTTATTTAACAACGAAAACATAGAAGAAAAATATCTAATTATAGTAAAGTCTTGTATAACAATGTTGAAGTCAGGTTTACAAAACGGATATACAGATTGGACTTATCCTGATAACACTTGGATAGAAATTTTACAAAATAAAAAACAAACAACTGGTTGGAGTGATAGGCCTGTAGATAAAGAAATGATTAGCGGTATACTCTACGAAATACATCAACACTGTAATAGTAAACAAAACAGAGTTCCATTTGAAATTGTTGTAATGGATTGGAGTCATCCGGAATATAGAAATTTATTATTCGAACATGCACAGGATCAAAATAATGATCATTACAATACACAAGCACTAGCACCTTATTTATTTGTATTTTTCCTAAAAGACAGACCTGGAATGAGTCATCATGAACGTATAATGACTGGAAGTTTAGAAATAGGACTCACTGCTCAAATGGCTGCTTTAAGTGCTGTATCAAAAGGTCTAAGTGTAGGTTTTTGTAAGTGCTTCGATGATGATCACAGAGATCAGTTTGCAAAAAT
>Ga0213867_1000283_pt1 | contig 23432 bp, 22 predicted proteins | sample PICome_12_FD_160120 | JGI IMG/M metagenome (GOLD analysis project Ga0213867, IMG submission 160120) | Coastal seawater microbial communities near Pivers Island, North Carolina, United States - PICO540 | ecosystem: Environmental > Aquatic > Marine > Coastal | place: USA: North Carolina... | reverse complement strand
ATCGCCTTCTTCATAGGCATCAAAGCCAGCAACATGGAGACCACACTCATAACCCGCACGTACTTCTTTGACGTCATCCTTGAAGCGCTTAAGCGTATCGATTTTGCTTTCATGCACACAGGTACCCGCACGCATGACACGTGCCGTGGCGCCCCGCTTGATAAGGCCTTCGGTGACCATACAGCCCGCGACGCTGCGTCCTTTGCCCAAGGAGAATACTTGACGAATTTCGGTTGCACCGAGTTTCTTTTCAACAATCTCTGCATCCAGCAGATCAGCCATGCACTCTTCAACTTGGTCGATCAGCTCATAGATGATGGAATGCTGCACAATTCTCACTTCATGATGCTTGGCAAGACTTTGTACACCATTATCCAAACGAACATTAAAACCAATCACAGCGGCTCCACCGGTGCTCGCCAGTGTAATGTCATTTTTAGTGATCATTCCAACACCCTTACCGATAATCTCTAAGTCAACCTTATCACTTTCAATCGCCTTTAGAGCGTTGATCAATGCTTCGGTTGAACCGTGCATGTCCGATTTCACTATGATTTTCAGACACTTTTTCTGCTGGTTTTCAATCGCTGCAAACAAATCTTCCACCGTGGCAGCGCCCTGAGTGCGCTGCGCCTCCTCTTTAGCCGCCGCCGCATCTAACTTGCGCTGCTGTAGTGCATCAGCAGCTGCACGTTTGGCTGCCTTCTCATTCTTTTGGTGACTAAAGCGTTTTCCAGAATCCGGAATATCCGACCAGCCGATGACATTCACAGGCGTCGCAGGCGGTGCTGATTTGAGACTTTTGCCGCTCGCATCCGTTAGTGACTTCACCTTACAATACACTTCACCGCACAAAAGAGCATCACCCACCTTCAGGGTCCCCCGCTCGACCATGACAGAAGCACTCGGGCCACGTCCAACTTGTACTTGCGACTCGATGACAATTCCACTAACCGGGCAGGTCGGATTGGCTTGCAATTCCAGAACCTCTGCTTGCAGCAAGATCATATCCAAAAGATCCTCAATGTTGGTCCCCTTTAAGGCCGAAACCTCCACCGCAATGGTTTCACCACCCCAGTCCTCTGGAGCAATGCCCTTCTCTTGCATTTGCTGTTTGACCCGATCGACATTGGCTCCCTTGGCATCAATCTTATTAATCGCCACCACAATAGCGTTATTCGCCTCGTTGGCAAATTTCAGGGCTTCCTCGGTTTGCGGCTTAAAAGCATCATCAGCAGCCACCACTAGGACAGCAATATCCGTAATGTTAGCCCCGCGCTCACGCATCAACGAGAAGGCGGCATGCCCCGGCGTGTCGATGAAAGAAATTTTCTGCCCATTATGCTCAATCTGGTAAGCACCGATGTGCTGGGTAATGCCACCTGCTTCCCCCGCCGCACTGTTGGATTTACGAATGGTATCCAATAAAGTCGTCTTTCCATGATCGACATGCCCCAAAATACAAACCACCGGCGGACGCGGCTTTAAAAAACGTGGATCGTCATCATCAATTTTTGCGGGCTTCTTTTTAGCCTGTGCAACAGCTTGCGCCTCTCCACGATGATGAATAGCGAGTTCAAAGCCATGCGATTGCGCAATTTTTTGCGCAACTGACTCTTCTATGGTCTGGTTCATGGAGGCAAAAATGCCCATCTCCATTAACTCCGAGATCAGTTTAAACGGCTTGACCCCCATTTCACCCGCAAAGTCGCGCACCACGATCGGCGGTTTTACATGAATTTTTTTGAGTTCGGCAGTGGCTGAATCGCTAGCTTCAATGTTCGTAGAATCAGTTTCCGGCGCAGCAATTTGCTGCGAATTAGACGGCTTTGAACCTTTGGTCGCATCACTGGCAGTAGGATCTTTTTCATCACTTGCCTTGTGGGACGCAGGCGGCAAAACGGGAGGTCCTGCTGGCGCTTTGGGCGGACCTGCGGGTGCCTTCGGAGGCCCTGCAGGTGCAACAGGAGGTCCTGCAGGCGCTTTGGGCGGGCCTGCGGGTGCCTTCGGAGGCCCTGCAGGTGCAACAGGAGGTCCTGCAGGCGCTTTGGATGCCAATACAGGTACTTTAGGTGCCGATGGCACAGTCCGATTCACGACTGGCGCTGGACTTGGAGGCGTTTTCGCTTTTAACTTTTCAGCGCGCTCATTGCTCACATCTTGTGCACTTTTTACCAAAGCTCCCAAAGGTAATTTCGGCTTAACAGCGTGGGCCGCCTCAGAAGCATCTGCCTTTTGTTCACTTGATGACTTCTTTTGAGCAAACTCCTCTCGCAAGGACTCCGCTGAGATATTGTCGATGGTACTTGAAGCACTCTTTACCTCAAATCCACGTTCAACCAGAAGTTGAATTAATTCCTTGTTTTCAATTCCAATTTCTTTGGAAAGCTGATGGATACGGACACTCATAGAGGCGTTAATTAAAAATTTTAAATAGACAGTCGCAGGACACGAAAACTGATACCTTAACCGACTTGCTGCATGTAAACGTCGACTTGCTGCAAAATGTTCTCCGCTTCCGATGGCTGAAAACCTGCATCCACAAGATCAGAGGCAGCCACACCTTCAAAGGCCTCAGGGCTCACAAAACCAATCGCAACCAATCTTTGCGCAATAGACGGCTCAATCCCAGGAATCACCATCAAACCGGCGATGGCTTTGGCCACCTTCTCATCAAATCCAGACTTCGCCTTTTCGATTTTCCCGATGTCTAACTTCCATCCTAGTAAGCGAGAAGTTAGCTTGGCATTAAAACCTCGACGGCCGATCGCGACTGACAAATCGTCTTCACTGACTTCAAAATGAATGCGACGATCGGCCTCATTCACCTTAATATTTTGAGGAACTGCTGGCTTGAGTGCCTCCTCAAGCAGTTGTAGCGGATCACTGAAGTAACGAATAATATCAATTTTTTCGCCACCCAGTTCGCGCACAATGGTTTTAACCCGTGCACCACGACCGCCCACACAGGCGCCAACTGGATCGACCTTAGCTTCCGTACTGCTGACCGCTATTTTGGTCCGATAACCCGCTTCGCGCGACATGGCTTCAATACTCACGGTACCGTCCGCAATCTCCGTAACCTCTAATTCGAATAGGCGCCGCACAAAATTTAAATTTGAGCGGGATAGTATAATTTCTGGACCTCGATTAGCTTGTTCTATTTTCAGCAAAAGGCATCGAATATTCTCTCCGGGTGCATAGTCTTCACCCGCAACGCGTTCGCGAGGTGGCAAAATTGCTTCTGCCTTACCCAAGTCAACAATCAGGTTACCCCGTTCCCGACGACGCACAATGCCACTCACAATGGTTCCGATGGCATCTTTATAATCATCATAAATACGGTCTTTTTCAAACTGTCGAATCCGCTGCATAATCGCTTGGCGAGCTGTCTGGGCAGCAATTCGTCCAAGGTAGGCTGGGTCAACTTCCTTCTCGAATATCGATCCTACTTGGGCTTCACTATCAATTTTACGGGCATTCTCAAGGTGAATTTCTAAGCTAGAATCGGAGACGGAATCCACAACTTTAAGGCGGCTCCATGCCTTTAAAGCACCTGTTTTAGGATTGATAAAAACACGCATGTCCTGTCCGGCTTCAACGCCCCGCTGGGCTGCACTGGCAATCGCAGAAGAGATGGCTTCAATCATGTCTGGACGACTGATTCCCTTCTCTTTTTCCATGTATTCTAAGACTGATAATATTTCGTGACTCATTGCTGACTGTAAAAATAGAAAAAAGCAGGGTGCGGCCTGCTTTTTATATGGCTAGGATTGTTTCTGAGGCTGTAAAATAGGTAGTTCGCCTCTCTTGTCAAGAGTCAGTCTTGCTGATTAAGGGCACCTCTGGAAACCTCCCATGTGCCGAGCTTGCCGATTTGCTGTGATGCAGGCAAGGCTCTCTCGCCAACGGTTGGGCTTCCAGCCCTCCTGTGCACAGAATCGCCTTGCTCAAAATCAAAATTGTATTCGTCTCGGTCTTGATAGGTTTTCAGAGGTGCCCTTAAAAGTGTTGGAAAACAATGCAGCCGTTCCACTTAAGCTAGGTTCAAAGCGCTTAGATGGCTTTATCATGAATTAATGACCACTAACTGGACTCGGGGCCATTGGACTGATCTTTCATCGCTTGGAGCTCAATCTCTAAAGCCCGACCAGAGAGCTGGATTTCAAATAAGCAGTAGATTAAAGAGCTGAGCATACACAGCAAACTGATCACAAATAAGAGTTTACCCAAAAATGAAAATTCTAAAAAAAGAAGGATAACCGACAAAGTACAGGTCAATAAGCTGAGGACCCCTAAGGATTGGGTTTTGCGAATCAAGCTCAATCGAGCGGTCAAATTTTCAATTTGTAGCCGAATGTTTTGTCCTCCTTCTTTTTGGTAGCGTGCATACAAATTACGAATAATCGCTGCAATGGCTAAAAAACGATTTGTATAAGCCAACAATAGTAAACTGACCGCTGGAAACAAAATAGAGGGCGTGCTCAATGCGAGTTCCATTAGCTTAAACAATCGATGGCCAATTCACGACAAATAGCTGCTTGTTCGTTTGGCCGCTCAAATAGAGCCTCAAATGCGTCGGAGAAAGCGAGTTGAAAATCAATCAATTGCTTTAAAGGCACCTTTTGGGCCAGCGTTAACAAGCGACTTAGATAAAATGGGTTTTGGGTAAAGATGTTGAGATTACTTTTTTCATCCACACCATGATAGTGCTCACCAAATATGTTGGCGGCATTGAGCAGCTCATTTTTCGACAACGCGCGCGCGCCCTTCAAGCGCGTTTGGCCACTGTCCACCAGCGCACGGAGTTGAATCAACAAGCGATTACGCGATTGCAAACTACCCAATAAGGGGCGCGCTTCGCTATTTGTGAAAAAATGACGATCTAGAGCGATTAAGGTCCGTTCCAAGTTTAAAGTATAAAAGGCGTCAGTAGCTTCAAAAAAGTCCGCCTCCCCAAAATTAGGCACCAATTCTGATACCATCTGTTCCTGAATGCTCTCACCCTTGGGCCCGATGTAATCGATCAGCTTACGAATTTCCTCCGCAGCCATCCGGGTATTTGCCTGAACACGTCCCAAAAGTAACTGAACGGCTTCACGCGTAATGGTTACTTGAGCAGACTGGCATGCGGCTTGAACTAATTTGACACAAGCCTGAGTAGGATCTTTGCCACCAGCGATATTGACAAATTGTGTCTTTTTTTGCGCCCATTTATAAAAGTTACGGACTTTGTAGACAGGATAAGCGGTCAGAATAATCTCCAAACCCTCCGGATCTAGCGACTCAAGCAATGCCTTGAGGTTTTCGAGTAAGTCTAAAGTACCTTGTGCATTTCCAGTCTGGTTGTTGGCTAAAAAATTAATTTCTTTCAACCATACAACTTTGCGATCGCCAAACATGGGACGGGTCATCACTGCACTCGAGAACTGCGCTAGAATACGTTCGACTTCAGCAACGTTGGCCGCACGACCATCGATGACTTCCATCGCGAGATCATCATCCAAATCTTGGCTGGCCGCCGCAAACAATTCGCGCCCTTTTTCCGCTACGAGATAATCATCATCTCCGCAAATAAACTGACAAATCGATTGCATATATACCTATAGTAAACTGGGTCAGCTAGGAAAGTAAACTCAGATCAAAGGCCGCGCGTGGCATTTAATTTTTCCGGATCAAGCCCAATTGACCGCAACCGGCAGCCACATCGATCCCGCGCCGCTGCCTCACAGTAGAGGGAATCCCAGCTGCTTGAATAATGCTTTGAAAGGCTGTTACGCGCTCGGGACTGGGAGCCTCCCCGTCAAAGCCTGCAGTTGGATTTAAGGGAATTAAGTTCACATGCGCATCCATTCCGCGCAATAAATCCACCAGCCGGCGCGCTTGCGCATCGCTATCGTTGACGCCTCGAATCAGCGTCCATGCAAAAAATACACGAGCACGCTTGATTGCAGAATATTCACGACAAGCAGCCAATAAATCTGCCAAGGGCCAGCGCTTACCCAATGGCACAAGTGCATTCCGTTCTTCATCACTACTTCCATGAAGGCTCACGGCCAGAGAGTAACGCTTCGGGTGGCGAGCCAGCTTTTGGATCCCTGGGATATAGCCGACAGTACTGATCGCTACTCTGGCAGGGCCAATATTCAGCCCACGCGTGTCGGTCAATAAGTCGAGTGCTGCCATTACTCGCTCAAAGTTATGCAGCGGTTCTCCCATACCCATCATCACAATATTGCGCAGTCGACCGCCATTCTTACTGCGAATGGCTCGTTCCACGTGATAAGCCTGGGCAACGATTTCGTGCACCTCCAGTTGACGGCTATAGCCCATTTGACCGGTGGCACAAAATACACAGCCCATGGCGCAGCCCACCTGACTGCTCAAACAAGCAGTGTAGCGTCCTGGAAATCCCATTTGAACCGCTTCAACTGAGCGTTTGTCGTCAAATTCCAGCAAATACTTCTGTGTCCACCCATCATCGCTAATCGATTCATCGCTGGCCTTTATCCCAGTCCACACTGGCGCTTTTTCACACTTCAGCCAACGTTCTAATGGGGGCGAAAAAGCATCTGGCTGTAGTTGCGAACACTGCAATAGTTCGCGATGAATTGCACGAAACAAGGGACGCGCATGCACCGGATTTACCCCGCTAGACGCCAGCAACTCCGTCATTTTCTGATAACTCATACCCTCGAAAAAAAGTTGCGAACTTACTGAACTCATCTTGCAGGCACTGATGCACAGAATTTGCTTACGAGTCCATAAACTTATTTCAAAAGCATCCGCAATGCGTCAATTAAACACTTACAGCGTTGACAGAGGGCTAGCAATTTGTGCTAAGAATGTCACTTCGACTCATGGACTTATCGCGCATCGTCATTACAGGCATCGGCCTCACAGCACCCAACGGGAATTCACTGGCAGACTATAGAAAAAATCTGCTCTCTGGCTGTGCCAACATACAAACCATCGATATGCGCTACATGGGCCAAGTGCCCGCAGGTGTCTGTAACTTCGACCCTAAAAAATACCAAACTCGTAAAGAGCTGCGTGTTGGGACACGTGCTGGAAGTATTGCAATCTACTGTGCCCATGAGGCCATCGCCAATAGTGGCCTCGACTTTGAAGCTTTCGACAAAAGCCGCTGTGGCGTCTACATTGGCACCACAGAGCATGGGAATGTGGAAACTGAAAACGAGGTCTACAATATTTCCAAATTTGAGTACGATACCCGTTACTGGACGCACCATCACAATCCACGCACGGTTGCCAACAATCCCGCCGGTGAAATCACCATTAATTTAGGTATCACTGGGCCACACTACGCGATTGGAGCGGCCTGTGCCGCAGGCAATGCGGGTCTCATTCAAGCATTACAGATGCTACGTTTGGGCGAAGTGGATTTTGCGCTGGCTGGCGGTGTGAGTGAAAGCATTCAATCTTTTGGCATTTTTGCCGGCTTTAAAAGTCAGGGCGCTCTCGGCACGCACCCCACCGATGCCAACAAGACCAGTCGTCCATTTGATCAATCGCGCAATGGCATTGTTGTGAGTGAGGGCGGCTGCATTTATACCCTCGAGCGCCTTGAGGACGCTCAAGCACGCGGAGCAAAGATTTTGGCGGAAATAATTGGCTATAAAATCAATTCGGATGCAAGCGACTATGTTTTGCCCAACCCCATACGCCAGGCCGAGTGTATGCAAGCCGCACTCAAATCTGCCCAGATTAAGGCAAATGAAGTGGACATCGTGAATACCCATGCAACCTCAACACCGATGGGTGACATTCAAGAGTGTAAGGCGATCGAGGCCGTATTTGGTGACTGTCCGACTACTTATATCAATAATACCAAAAGCTTTATCGGACACTCTATGGGAGCTGCTGGGGCGCTAGAACTGGCGGGAAATATTCCTTCTTTTGAAGATAATATCATCCACCCCACCATTAATATTGAAGCTCTTGATCCCGAGTGTGCCTTAAAAAATCTAGTCATAAACGAAGCACGTAAGGTTGACGCGGTCAATGTTATCCTTAACAACTCATTTGGTATGTTAGGTATCAACTCCGCCCTCATTGTTAGAAAATACGAGGCTTAGCATATTCCTATTCAACACTATCCGCCCAAGCTTTAGGCTCGCTAAAGAACCCAAACTTTTAACATTAGTCTCATGACAGAAGAACAGGTACAACAAATCGTCATTGATATCATCAACGAAATAGCTCCCGATGAGGACACTTCTAATTTAGATCCTGCGGTCAGCCTGCGCGATCAAATGGACCTCGATTCCATGGACTTTTTAGACATTGTAATGGAGCTGCGCAAGCAACACGGCATTGAAGTCCCCGAAGCCGATTACCCGCAACTGGCCTCACTCGCTAGCTGCGGAAGCTATTTGACGCCGCTTTTCAACGCGAAATAGCTTGTAGGTGCTGATAGCGATCCCGATCGTCTATGACTTTATCGGTCTCGTTAGCTAAAATTAGCTTAGTCAAATGGCGACCTCTTCGCTGAACCATGAACGCTTTGAAGTCGCCATAATTGGCGCTGGGATGGCGGGACTTGCCGCCGGCATTCGGCTAGCGATCGCTGGCAAGAAAGTCATTATTTTAGAGCGCCATAATGCGTCTGGTGGCCTCAATTCATTCTATAGTATCGACGGGCGAAAATATGATGTCGGCCTGCATGCTTTGACAAATTATGTGCCCAGGGGAACTAAAGGTGCCCCGCTGACTAAATTATTACGGCAGTTACGGATACCCTACGATGCCCTCGATCTCTCGCCGCAAATCCAATCACGGATTGCTTTTCCTGATTGCGAACTCAAGTTCACGAACGATTTTCAGTATTTCGAATCGCAAGTCGCAGAGCGCTTTCCACAGCAAATCGATGGCTTCAAAAAATTAGTCCATGATATCCGCGAATTGGATGCCTTTGCATTAAATACACCGCAGGCATCGGCCCGTCAAAGGGTGCAAGACTACATCCAAGATCCTCTGCTTGAAGACATGCTTTTTTGTCCCGTCATGTATTACGGCAGCGCAACGGAGCATGACATGGATTACAGTCAATTTGCGATTATGTTTCGCTCTCTCTTTTTTGAAGGCTTTGCGCGACCGTTTGCTGGCGTGCGCACTATCATTAAACTACTGCAAGACAAATATCGCAGCTTAGGGGGCATCCGTAAAATGAAATGCGGGGTTCAATCCATCCTGCATAATGGAAAACAAGCCAGCGGCCTGCTATTAGATTCGGGAGACTGTATTTACGCGGACAAAATTATTTCGACTGCAGGTCTACTTGAAACCTATCAGCTTTTTGAACAACCCGCGGAAAACAGTGTCCAGCGGCATATTGGTCAATTGAGTTTCACCGAAACGATCACCGCTCTCGATCAAAGTCCGCAAGACTTTGGCTGGAATGACACGATTGTCTTCTTCAATACTCGAGAACGTTTCCATTATGGGCGGGTAGAAGACCAATTAGTCGACCCCACCAGCGGCGTACTCTGCTTCCCCAACAATTACCAATACGGTGAAGGGCGCAGTCTAAATGAAGGTCTGCTGAGAGTAACCGCAATGGCCAACTATCAACAATGGTGTGCCTTAGACGAAGCGGGCTACTTGGCGCAAAAAGACTATTGGTACGATGCTTTACAGAAAGTCGCACTGTCATTGCTGCCAATACCTAAAACAGGATTTTCTCTCCAGGAACACACCTTGGCCAGAGATGTTTTTACACCCCGAACAGTGCGAAAATTTACGGGGCACCTAAACGGAGCCATCTACGGAGCCAGTCATAAGGTAAAAGACGGGCGAACTCCCTTAGACAACTTATTTTTAGCCGGCACAGACCAAGGCTTTCTTGGAATCGTCGGTGCTTTGATGAGTGGTATTTCGATGGCTAATTTACATGGACTATCTGGCACACATTCGGCCTGATTATAGACCATCGCTCTGGGAAATTGTCGGCTGAGTCCATAATCCCCTCCTAGCTGCAGCGAGACTCACAGCAGCCACACTGGCCGTTTCGACCCTCAATACCCGAGGACCCAAGTGCGCAAATTCCCAGCCAGCAGCTCGCAACTGCTCTCGCTCCTCTGAGGCCCAACCCCGCTCTGGGCCGATCGCCAGTGCCAGCGAAGCATTCTGCGCACCGAAACCTAGCTGCTGATCCAGAGGTTTCGCAGCCTCATAATTATCCAAAGCAACTTTATGCCCCATCGGATGGAGTGCGGCAAGTGCATCCGCTAAATTCGCGTGCACAAAAAGCTCAGGCAGTTGAGTGGCAAACGATTGTTCCAAACCGGCTAGCATCCGCTCACGCCAAAGGTCTTCTGTCCACAGGCGACTGTGCGCATAAGACGCTTCGCCATTTTTTGCTGGAAAAAAGTGCAAGCTGGAAAGACCGAGACAGGCCATTTCATACAGCACACGTTTTGCAGTATGTGGACGCGGCATACCAAATAAGCCATGGATTGGTAGCAGTTCAGGACTGGGCTCTTCCCTTTGCAGCTCCAAAACAAGGCTGCCATCGGTATGCAATTCCCGCACCTGAGTCCATGCACGCCCAGCATTCACAAAACCCACACAGATTGTATCACCTACCCTGACACGCAAGACACGACGCAGATGTTGAGCACGAGGATCGTTGGCTTTTAGTTGAACCCTTTGGAAATGATCTTCAAAAATTATTAAATTCACTCGCCTGGTCTTACCAAGGTTAAAGCACCTGCTTAAACTTAGCGGCCGCGCCGGCCAAAACGGCTACTGGCAGAATTTCGCCTACGGCGAATGGGTTTAGCAGCAGCTTCTTCGCGGATGCTGGGCTCGTAAAAGTAATTGAAATCCTCTAAGCGAGACTGAGGAATTTTAGCATCAATCAATTTCTCAATTGCATCCAGTTTCGCTTGCTCCTCCGGCGCTAGAATCGTGGCCGCATCACCCTCACGCTGCGCACGTCCGGTCCGCCCAATACGATGTACATAATCTTCCGCATGTTCTGGAACGTCATAATTGATCACATGCGTGACATTCGCAATGTCCAGACCACGGGAAGCGATGTCGGTGGCCACTAAAATCTTAACTTTCCCAGCTTTAAACTGCTCCAAAGCCTTGGTTCTCGCTTTCTGAGGTAAATTGGCATGCATTGCAGCGCAGGGATAATCCCGCTCTTTCAACCAACGCGCAATCCGATCTGCGCCCACTTTCATGCGACAAAAGATGATCAAACTGTCCACCGGCATGCGCTCAATCAGCGCAACCATCAAGTCAAACTTTTGCATGGATCCCACTGGGTAGACCACGTGTTTAACCGTTTCAGCCGGACTCAACTTGATCCCAATCGTCACTTCAGCTGGTTGCTTCAAATGGCGCGCTACAATCCGTTTAATCGCTTCCGAAACGGTCGCCGAAAAGAGCAAAGTCTGGCGATCGCGATTGCACAGTTCCAAAATACGCTTAACCGCATCAATAAAGCCCATATCCAGCATGCGATCCACTTCATCCAGTACAAGCACTTCGATCGATTTTAAATTAAAATTCTTTTGCTGTATGTGATCAATCAGACGACCTGGCGTCGCAATCATGACATCCGCGCCGGCTTGAACGGCTTTTATTTGTGGTCCATAACTGACCCCTCCATGGATTAAGCAACTCTTCAACGGGCTGTGTTTTCCGTAAGCTTCAAACTGTTCCAAAACCTGAGCGGCTAATTCACGGGTGGGTCCTAACACCAAACAACGAGGCGCTGCACCTGGACGATGCGATTTCAAACGTTGTAGGATCGGCAAGGCGTATGCAGCCGTTTTACCTGTACCCGTCTGCGCTGAACCAATTAAATCACGACCACTGAGAATCACAGGAATCGACTGTGCCTGAATGGGTGTTGCGTGTTTGAAACCAAACTCTTCTATTGATTGCAGAATTGAAGCATTCAAGCCTAACTCACTGAAGGAAACATTTTCCATATTGATTAATTTTAATTCGAGCCTTCACTGCAAATTTACTGGTCGAATACATAACCAAGCCTCAGGCAAACTAAAGCAAGACCCTAGCAGCCATTTACACAAGCTGAAAATAATCTGCATAGCCTTTGAATCAATGAGGTAGTCTATATGGATACCCGATTCTTTACGGAATACCCTAGAGATGCTTCACTTCGCAGAAACTACTGCAGCATGTCTTCTTTCAAGGATGAGCAGTTTCGCAGCAAGCGCGTAAAAACCGATCGTGGCGATTAAATAAGCGGGTGAACTCAAGGTAAAATCGATAAAGGCATGCGAAAGCATGACAAATAATCCTAGTAACAATATCAATACGCCTGAGGTAAAACGCTCAATAGAACGCACCAATATCCAAAACAAGGTACTGAGTAGAGCGATTAAAAAGCTACATCCGACTAAGCCATATTCCGCTAAAAATTGCAGGATATCGTTGTGCGCATAATGGTAGGTTTTCCGACCAATCCAACCCTTTTTTTTATGATATCGACTATACATGATGCTGGGATAGTGCTGCTGATATTTAGGAAAATGGTAACGGAAAGCACCCGCGCCCCAGCCAAAAATTAAACGATCTTGTGCCATATCCCAGGTAGCGCAACTCGATAGCATACGTGCATCACGATCGGCATTTTTAATAGTCGCATCGACGTCTCCAAAACGCTGTACAACGGTTGCAGGGTCAATCTGTATATAAGCCACATAGGCAGCACTCGAAAGTAAAGCGAAACATAATATTGGCAGGCCTTTTCCCGCTTGCTTAAAAAAATTACCGACTGCTTGCGTTAAACACAGAATAAAAAAAACAGCACCAATTATAGATCCAAAAATAATACCTCCGCGTGACAAAGCCATAATCACAGATGCTAGTACAAGCGTGAACATACAAAATAGTAACAAATGAGGTCCACCACTGTGTCCTCTGGAGCGTGCTTTTTTTAGATAGTAAAAGAACAAAAACCCGATCGCAATTAAGCTTAAATTCAAATAGGCTGCCCCATGATTCCGATAAGCAAATGATCCCCAAAAACTCGGATTGTTAGATGGAAAAGTCCACAACAGTAACTTTGTATCCGTAAAATCCATTAGAAGAGCAACCAATCCCATACTGGATCCACTGATCACAAAAACCCACAAAGCAACCAGCACAGATTTACGTCTTTGTAAACCGATCCAAAATCCCCAAAACAAAGCAAAGCCAGACAAGTAAATGAGTGTAACCCGCCAGCTGTTAATATTTTTATAGAAAGAGTCGACACTCGTCGGCCAATCAAAACCCAGTCGAGGACTTAATTCACGCATCCAGCGAGTGCCATCTGCCTTGTAATAGATCTCGGCTGCTGGATTTAGACCCTGTAAACAAAGATATAATAGAAAAAATAAGCTGAACCAAATCCCGGGATTTTTGAAAAATCTCTTATAATTTAAATCATTGGCATGCAAGCAATCCAAACCGTTTGATTGTCGACTCATTGGGATCATCGAAAAAATAAAAGCGCACATAGAGCCAAAGACTAGTGTGTGTAAACACCATTCCTTGTAACCGGCTAATGCCCAAGCAGTAAATGCGAGTGTGCTAGCACCAAAAAAGAGAACTATACATTCTCTAAAAGCAAGCGGTAAGGATTTCGAGGATCTAGGCATTTACTGAAGATTCGGCTAGTAACTAGGACGATAAAGCCTGCGACTTTTGGTGCTTTTATCATCATGCGGATCTCCTGCCACTACTTTAAAATTAAGTATAGAATCATATTGACGCTCCCAAATTTCAGAGGCTTTGAACCACGCTTCAATTGCTATGTCACAGATCAAAGTGAATTGTCGTTCACTTAGTAGCTCTTTAGATGCGTAAAAAATAATTTGAGAATCATTTGAATTCGGAAATGTATACATAAACTGATGTTGAACATCCATATTCTTTTCATCGAAAAGTTCCGGTATAAAAAATGAGCGATGCTCTTCTTGTATTCGAAAATCAACTCGACTAAAGCCCATTTTTTTAAGAATAAAATGGTAATCAGACCATAAGTGAGCGCCCGAATCTACACGAGCAAGCTCTGAAATGAACCAATCTTTAAGATATAATGCACTTCGAATATCTTTTCTACTTTGCAAAGAGTCTGATAAAAAAAAATGCAAAGATGCAGCCGTGACGTTCTGTCCTTTTAGACACAAAAAAACCAACACAAAGGCAAATCCCATAAATAACCCCATGTAACGTCCTCGGTCGACAAAAACTAAAATAGCTCCCAGTAATGCGAATAAGGAAATACCATACAAAATAATAAGGGCTTTGCGGCTCGAAACCCCTGTTCCTAAAATACGATGGTGTATATGCCGCTTATCTGGCCGAAATATCGGTAAACCAGATAGATAACGACGAAACATTGCAAATAATACATCCGCAATAGGTAAAGCTAGAGCCATTAAAGGCGCTAGCATTGCAGCGACAACGGTTCCTTTTTCTGAGTTGATTAGCGAAAGTGCAGCAATCAAATAACCAATCAAATACGCACCGGAATCCCCCATATAAACCCTAGCCGGTGGAAAATTATAACATAAGAAACCAGAAATTGCTCCCACCGAGGCTATTGCGAATATAAAGGACAATGAAATCCCAGATTTGATTTCAGAAAAAGCGATCAAAACCATCAGCATACAGCCGATCCCGCCAGCTAGACCATCTAAGCCATCAATCAAATTTATTAAGTTCATCATCAAGATGAACCATGCGATTGTCACGAAATAACTTATGAGACCAAATTCAATTACTGAATCTGTGAAAGGTATCGTAAAAGTATAGATTCCCAAGCCAAGTTGATGAGAAATCAAAGCAATCAGGATCTGGAAAAATAATTTAAAACGGGCATTTATAGGAAAGAGATCATCCACCAATCCTAGGCTAAAGGCCAAAAATGACCCGAAAAATACTGCTATATGTGTCTGAATTACTTTAAAATCGAAACTAAAGCAATAGAGGGTAACTACGGCTATACAAAGATAACTGATAAAAATCCCCAGACCACCAATTCGTGGGATAGCGCCCGTATGAATATGATGCTGTTGATTGGATCTCGATTGAAAAATTTTAGGAGACCGAGCTAAAAGAAAACGAATGCTGGCTGCACTTGTTAAAAATGATAAGAGGAAAATGAAAATGACGACCGTCAGCATAATAATTTCCCGATTTTATACACTAAAAGCGAACTACATCCACTAAATTTAAGATCTGTTTGTTGTAGGGCACCTCTGAAAACAACCCATGAGAGAAGATTTCTAATTTGCTGTGATGCCGTCAAGATGAGGGTGTTCCAAACCGAGGCAGTTTTGTTTTTTAGCTGGATTGATGTGCGCACTAACCGCTACCAGCTCATCTGTGAGAGAGTTGCCTTGTTCAAAAATAAAAATTGTTCTCAAATCGGTCATATTATATTTTTAGCGGTGCCTTTTAATATTTTAAAAAGAGCAGCCAGAAAAACAATCCGTCTAATAAGGCAAAAAAAACACCAAAGATTTTTAGAACCCGATTAAATTCTTTAAAAACGATGGCTTTTTGAAATCCAAATAAGTAAAAACATATGCGATCACGAAAACGTCTTTTCACACGTTCTTTGCCGAATATCAACAGTATCGCCAACACCCCTAAAATCGTACACAGGCCTACTTTTAAGATCAAAAATAGAAAACTGATGTTTAATAATTCCATATTTGTTCAAAAAAGATTTATCCAAAGCCCAGCTTACTAAAAAATACCCAAGTTAAACAATGCATCATCTAGCAAGTTTATACTGTACCGTACAACCTAAATAAGCGAGCAACCACATTTCCTTCCAGATACGATAACGACCTTCTTGACTAATCTTTAATTCATTCTGAGGAGTCAAAAAACCAATTTTTTGATTAAAATGCTTCAATTCGGACTGCATCGCGTTGACTTCCTCTAGTACGGAAGAAGAAAATGGCACCAATAAGGCGTTTGATTTCGACACAATAACTTTATGTTTCTTTAGTAAATTGCTTATTGATGATGTTAATGGAGAACGCTTTACGATCCAATTATCTGGATAATAGCCTCCAAATGGATGGGTTAAATTTTCTGAAAGCCAAATGCACCCCTTGTCATCTCGGCTCATAATGGAAAAATACTCTTTAATACCAGAACGCGCAGAGGGTATGAAATAAATTTGGATACGCGTGCAGCAGTCTTCACTTTGGTAGGTAAAAGTTTTTAATTCGTAGCCTTCTACGATCTCAGCAGTTAATGCACTCAACTTATGAAAACCATGCTGGGATAACCATTCTCGGGTAGAAATAAATTTCTTATCAGCTGGATAAACGGCACCCTGCTGATTGTCCCTAAAATTGGGAAATAAAGAGTGATCACTAGTACTTAGGACTCTGATTGCCAAAAGATTGTAGATCGTTTCTACAAAAAACCATAAGGCTGCCCCAGTGATGAAATGCACCCAAAATGGACGATAGGACAATTCAAAATAGCTTAATGCGTAACCGAATACAGCTGCAATCGAAAACCAGCGTAACCAACGCAAGCCAATTGTTAACAAAGGCATAACATAATTTAAAGAATTGATTAGTTAATTGAGTCGTAAAGGCATTATAACGCACAAAAAGTTATCTAATGTACGGAATAATCCTGGACTCAGCTCATCTTTAAATTCGAAAAATACCTCATCTTTGGTCAAAGCTTTTAAAGGCTCCACTAAATATTGAGGATTAAAGGCAACATTTACTTCACCGCCCGTGTAAGCGATCGCCATGGATTCATGCGATTCACCATACTCTTGAGATGAAGCATAAATTTCTAGCAAATTCTCACTGAGTCTGAGTTTTACTTTTTGGCTCTTTTCGGAAATCACTAAGGCTGCACGCTGGACGCAGTCTAGTAGTAACTCTCTTTCTATTTTAACACGGTGTTCCGTCTCTTTAGGGATTACTTGACGGTAATTTGGGTAATTACCCTCAACAACTTTAGAAACCAAGTACATGTGGTCAATCAAGCCCGAATCGCCTTTTGCGTCGATTGCAATTTCAAAGGCTACTTGACGATTGTTAAATTCAATTTTGACGACACTACCCTTGCCCATCAGACGTTCTAGCTCAGTCACTGTTTTGGCAGGTAAAATTAAATCGCCGGTACTATCTTCGCTAATTGCTACATCTAAGGCAGTCATGGCCAGTCGTCTACCATCAGTCGCCACCAATGTTAATTTCTCATCCGAAAAATTAAAATAAACACCATTTAAGACATAGCGATTCTCATCAGTTGATTGAGCATACGATACTGTTTTCAACATACCAACCACCGCCGATTGAGAGAGTTCGAAGGCTCGATTATTTTCAAAGCTTGGTAGTGCTGGGAATTCTTCAGCTGAAATGCCCATCATTTTAAAGTTAGAACCGCCCGATTTAATTTTTACCTGATTTTTGCTTCCAAGTTCTACCAAAATATCGTTAACCGGCAGTTCTCTAATAATAGTGGCTAATTTGCGGACGGGCAAAGTTATCGAACCAGTCACTTCGGTTTCTGATTTTATACGGCAACTAATCCCAATATCAAGATTCGTAGTCGTCAAAGCTAGATGTCCTTCTTTAGCTTCTATTAAGACATTGTTTAAAATAGGAGTCGCTGAACGCGTAGCGACCACGTTCATAACTTGCTGTAATCCACTACTAAAATGGTCTTTATTAATTTTAAATTTCATAATGTCGAAAGGAAGTAGGCTAAACTTATTCTTTGAGTAATTATATATAGTTTATATAATTAAATAACTCTTCATCTTCTTATAGTCACGAATGAAGTGAACAAAATAAATAAACAAATAGATATCAATTAGTTAAAATATTTTTTTATGTTAAAAACCTTTGTAAATAGTTTGTAAATATGAGGACAGGAATTAGTAATTAACAAAGTATTTACACTTATTCAGTTAATTACTCACAGACTGGTTTCTGGATCGGATCAGTTTTTTTGCCTTGTAGATTCGGAAAAGTGCGCGGATAGGTCCATATAAGATGTAGACTAGAAAAATAAATACGAAGGAGAGCTCTTTAAATAAAAACAGAATTGCTAGAGTAAATATTAAATAGAAGAATTGGTAAAGTCGTGTGCTGGTATTCCAATCAATTTTTTTAAAACTAGGGTATGGAATATTACTGATCATGAGAAATGCAATCGCCAACATAAAGGGAGGCATGAGCAAAGCGAGAGCTCTAAGATCAAAACTATTGAGAACGAGTACCAAAGAAGCAATCATGCCAGCAGCAGCGGGAACTGGTAATCCAATAAAATCTTGTGTATTTTTGATGGATTCTGCTGGTGGTAATACTGGGCTGGTCAATACGTTGAAACGAGCCAATCGAATTCCTGCGCAGAGTAGATAAACAAATCCAATCAACCAGCCAATCTCCAAAAAGAAGGGATATTCCTCGGTTGGGGATAAGATCAGAAATATCATCATTAAAGTGGGTGCGACTCCGAAAGAGATAATATCAGCAATCGAATCAAATTCTTTCCCAAATAGTGATTCACGACCGCCCAAGCGTGCTAATCGTCCATCCAAAGAATCACAAATTACGCCAAATAGAATAAACCAAACAGCTTGTGTAAATAATGCAGATTCCTCAACAGGATCACTTGTCTGACTAGCTTGTATACAGCGAAGTATAGCCAAAAAACCAAAAAATAGATTTCCTGCAGTCATGCTGTTTGGCAGCAAATAAATATGACTGGCCTCACCTGTATCCGCATAAGTATGCGGCTTGGTTTTTTGGTTTTGGGACTGTTTATTCATGCTCAGGAGAATCCTCTCGATGACGTACTGTTTCTAGATAAGCCCAAAAAGAGTCACTTTGTTCCACCATAAACTCTTCGGTAATCGGTAGTTTAGAGCGAAATATAAAATCTGTAAGTGTATTTTTATGCAAAATGTAGTGTCCAAACAATGCTTCACCCTGCTGCTCAAAATAAATGCGAAATTCTCCAGCTCTTACGCGATAATAGGTCGTTCCATTTCTTTGAAAGCGTCCTAGCTCTTCGTTAGGATTGTTTAATTGCTCTTGGCTTAATGAGCTAACTATTTCGATTAACATCAGCTGTGAACGTGTATCCAATTCATTCAGCGTCAGCATACTTTGTTCACTAAAATTAACTTGAAACATAAAGATGAGGCATTTGATTTTGCTTAAGGGATAGGTGTTCTATCTCTAAGGGCAATGGTAGAATTTAGCAGTTGTGGTCACGTCTTTGCTTTGTTATTTTCAAAATTTAGCATGGTTTACATGAGTTAAATGAAACAAAATTTAGAAATTGTTTTAACATTCAATACCTCCAATCAGCTATTAGTTGAGCATGATGAAGATGGGTTAATGAAATCGGCAGACTGTTTAGATTTGTTGAATTGTTATAATTTTGTTTCTGTAAAAATAGCAGATCAACTATATGCCATTAAGGTCGTTTATTCGGAAGTCGCTCAGGCTGAACAGACTTTCATGTCTATCAAAAGATTGCGGTCTGTTGATATCATAAAAACATTGAATTCATTTTTCGCTCAAGTCCTCGATCAAATAAGTCCGCATCTAGCTGCAATCCCTTATTTGAATATGGGGGAGAATGAATATATTTATCGCTTTCGGACAGCAAAAGAGCGAAATGCATCTGTTTACATTGATGCAGATTCTAAAAGTTTGTATCAAAGTCAGCTGTGCGCTTTGATTAAAAAGTATCGTCGAAATAAGGAAAAAAAGGCAGGATTAGCCAGTGTTCTAGATTTTGGTCCAGTCAGTTATGTCATCCCAAGTCATTTTGGTTTCTGTTTAGGCGTCCAGAATGCGATTGAGCGTGCCTACGAAGCGATTGCAGCCAATCTTGATAAACGGGTTTTTATGCTGAGTGAATTAATTCACAACCCTTTTGTGAATCAGGATCTTTTGAAACGTGGCATTCGCTATATTCAAACTGATAAGGGTATTCCTTATCGGATGGATGGAACACTTGCTAAAAATTTGGATGATCCAGATCTAATCTGGAATCAATTAAACCCAGATGATATTGTGATTATTCCGGCTTTTGGAGCGAGTAACGAGGACAAGGCGCGATTGATTGAATCAGGTATAAAAATAAGAGAATATGATGCGACTTGTATGCTCGTTGAAAAAGTTTGGAAAGCGGCCCGACGTTATGCGCGAGAAGGTTATACGGTATTGATTCACGGAAAATCTGAACACGAAGAGACCAAAGCAACTTTTTCGAACAGCTCTTCTTATGGACCGGCTTTAATGATTCGCAATAAGGCGCACGCAGAAAAAATTATAGAAATAGTGCAAGCGCCTGATCATCTCAAACAAGGCTTGTTAGAACAATCATTCTCGGGGCTTTATAGCAAGAACTTCGATGCTAAAAAAGATTTACAAAAGATCGCAGTGGTTAATCAAACCACCCTACTGCGTAATGAAACATTAAGCATTATAGAGTATTTGAAACAAGCATACGAGCGAGTGTTTGGTCGCGAAAATTTACAGCATCATTTTTGGTCTAATAATAAAAACGACACGCTGTGTTATGCGACTCAGGTCAATCAAGATGCACTCCATCAAGCCCTTGAAAACTCCGTCGATGCTGCTATTGTGGTGGGTGGAAAAAATAGTTCCAATACCTTTCAACTCTATCGAGTGTGCGAGCAAAAATATGGAAAGCGAGCGCACTATATTCAATCAGAATCAAATATTTTAAATTTGGGTGGAATTCAGCATTATCACTTTCCCTATGAATTAGACAAAGTGCCGGGTGCCCAAGAAGAAGTACGTCCTTTTTTAGCTGAAAGCCTAGCTCATCAGCGAATTTTAATAACGGGAGGCGCTTCTTGTCCAGATGGTATTATTCAACAAGTCATTAGCCGAATTAATAGCTTTTTCCCTAAAGAAAAGTTGCGACCAATTGAAGACTTATTGGCTAAGTTCCAAGCCTAGAGTGGATTCCGTATTTGCCTCGTCGAGTCCCTGTAACACCAGTTCACCAAATAGCGTGCTAGCACTTACATGGGTGAAATGGACGGGTGCAATCTGTCCAATAAGTCGATCACTGGCTTCAACGATGACAACTCGGTTACCACGAGTACGCCCGACATAGCGATTTTTGCCTTTTTTAGCGGGTCCTTCAAAAAGCACTGCTTCTGTTTTGCCGACTAAGGATTCGTTACGGGCTAGTGAGTGACGTTCTAAAATCTTCAGCAAAGCTTGATTACGAGCTTCTTTGCTTGCCTTATCAATTGGGTCACCCAAAGGCTCAGCAGTGGTACCTGGACGTGGGCTATATTTAAAAATATACGCCATATCAAATTTAATGGCTTCAAACTGCTGACGGGTTTCCTCAAACTCAGCTTCCGTTTCGCCTGGAAAGCCCACAATCACATCAGTTGATAAATACACATCGGGTCGAACTCGGCGAATCTGCTCAATGATTTGATTGAATTTTTCGATGCTGTATGGACGCCGCATGGCTTTTAAGATGCGATTACTGCCACTTTGCATCGGAAAATGCAAATATTCACACAGCTTTGGCAGCCGTGCATAACAGTCTATTAAATCTGTTTTAAAGCCAACTGGATGGGGGCTCGTAAAGCGGATGCGCTCGATACCATCAATTGCATGCACCTTTTCCAGTAATTGGACAAATGGACTTTTTTTGTCAACATGGGGAAATTCACGAATCCCATACTGATTGACGATTTGTCCCAGCAGAGTGACTTCGCGAGTACCATTAGCGGCTAGGTTTTCGATTTCTTCCACAATGGCTTCCATTGGACGTGCCCTTTCTGCGCCTCGGGTCTTGGGCACGATGCAATAAGAACACTTCATGTTGCAGCCCTGCATAATACTGACAAATGCAGTAACTTGCTGCGCTTTAGAATTGTAGTGAGATTTTATGGTGTTTTGCGAACCCATTTCCTCAGCTAAATCTACAATAGAATTTGGTTTGGGGCCCTGCCCTTGTAAGCTAGCGATCACGTGGTCAAGGTGATCCGGTACTTTATGAAATTTCTGAGTTCCGACCACTAAATCCAAATCAGGTAGTCGCTCAATCAGATCGTTCCCTCTATTTTGAGCCATACAACCCATAATGCCCAAAATAAAATTCGGATTTTTTCGCTTTCGCTTACTCAAATGCCCTGCTTTGCCGATTGCTTTTTGTTCCGCTTGATCGCGAACACTGCAAGTATTTAAGAGCACAACGTCGGCTTCGAGCTCGTCTTGAACAATGGAATAACCCTTGGCCCGCAACATGGCTGCAACGGCATTTGAGTCACGCTCGTTCATTTGGCAGCCGTAAGTTTTGATGTGGACACGATTCATAAGTGCCCGAAAGCATGCAATTGGATCTAAACTTGTAAACTGCATATTTAAAATGCTATCTGAGAAATTGGAGTTTATATTTTAGTTACGATTCGCCCCATTTCTTATACAGGTGGATTCAACTTTGAACCGCAAGAGAGCAGCTAATGTGAGTTAGGTGCGTGCGAGAGCCCCTTCAAGCTATCGACTATTGAAAAACAATAAACACCTATTAACTCGGCAATAAATAAGTAGGCGACCTGCCCCCCTAAAATAGTCCTGAATAGATTGAGAGTTCTGATGGTATAAACTAAACAGAACTATGGCAAAACGAAAGCATCACAGCGAAGAAGCGATCATCCGTATCTTAAAGGAGGACGAAGCAGGCATGCCGGTGTCTGATTGACTTCGTAAATACAACATCTCACAAGGAACCTTCTACCGTTGGAAGAGCGCTTACAGCGGCATGCAAGTCAGCGAGCTGAAAAGGCTCAAGGGGCTGGAGAAGGAGAACGAACGATTGAAGCGATTGGTCGCCGATCAGGCTCTAGACAGCGTCATGCTCAAGGACATCAACTCAAAAAACTGGTGAAGCCCGCAGACAGACGGGTTGCCGCAGATTATCTGCAAGCCGATCACGGAATCGGTGCAACCCGCGCCTGTGGGCTGGTTCAAATCAGCTGAAGCTGTTATCGCTACAAGTCGAGACGTGCGGATGACACACCGCTACGCGCTGCGATCCGCGAGAAGGCTCAGCAGCGCAAGCGCTGGGGCTACCGCAGACTGCAAGTCCTACTCCGGAGAGATGGCCACATGGATCATCACAAGCGTATTTATCGCCTCTATAAAGAAGAAGGCCTGCAGGTCAGGAAGCGCCCCCGCAAGCGTGCTCGCACGCAGCGTAGCTTCGAACTCCAGGTCAGCGAAGGCCCGAACCAACGCTGGAGCTTAGACTTCATGCACGACAGTTCAAGCTCGGGGCGAAAACTTCGTATTCTCAATGTCGTGGATGACTACACACGGGAGGCTCTCTGGATGGAAGTCTCCACTTCAATCAGCGGCCAGCATGTCACCCGCGTGCTG
>Ga0213867_1000282_pt1 | contig 23525 bp, 7 predicted proteins | sample PICome_12_FD_160120 | JGI IMG/M metagenome (GOLD analysis project Ga0213867, IMG submission 160120) | Coastal seawater microbial communities near Pivers Island, North Carolina, United States - PICO540 | ecosystem: Environmental > Aquatic > Marine > Coastal | place: USA: North Carolina | collected... | reverse complement strand
TAGTTTGTATGTTTCTACAAACGGTGATGATACAAATGTAGGAGATCATGTACAAGGTCCATTTAGAACACTAAAACGTGCTCTTGAATTTGCAGATGCAAGTGACGGCGGCACAGTTACTATACACATATTCGCAGGCGAATACGAAGAAGAATTGCCTTTGATAGTTCCTGATAATGTAACGGTTAAAGGTGAAGAATTAAGAAATACAATTATCAAACCTGCTGCTGGTTATGAATTAGAAGATGTGTTTAAATTAAATGATAATTCTACTGTTGAAGATCTAACTGTAAAAGATTTTTACAGTCCAGGTTCTGCATTTAGTTTTGCAACAGATGCTGTGTTAAGCACACGCTCTCCATATGTTAGAAATGTAAGTGTAATTACAGCAGAAGGTTATGTTCAAAAAGTTTTATATCCTGATCAAAGTGGTGTTACATGGTTTGGCAACAAGTATGAAAATAGAGGTTATTACGGTCTTAATACAAGAGATTACTGGGGAATAGGCTGGTTTAGATCATATGGTGGTTATCCAGCTAGTTCATATTTAAAATGGGTTAACAAAGAAACTGGCGAAGAAGGTTCAGAAGATTTAAGAATAGGTTTTGGCGGTAATTATGGTGACGCAGGCAGTTTTGTAAGTAATGGATTTCCTGCGCATAATACTTTTGTCATAGGCGAAGATACTCAAGTAGAAACAGTTACTTTGGGCTTTGGCCGACGTTCTGTGCCTACCCCTACAGGCATGTCTGGTATATCTGGATCTGATCTAGAATTAGGACAAGTTGAATCGTTGATCACAACCAATTATGCAGCACTTACTAGTGCATACAATACCAGTGCTGTTGTACAAGACACAATAAATGTATATACATTAGACAGTTATGCTAATGGACAACTAAGTTATTCTTATTCATTAGAACTAGGAGTAACAAAATTTGTTATTAGTGATGATTATATTGTTGTAGGAGATAATAACGGTGATGTCTACGACACTGCTACAGGGACACTACAACGTAATTTAGGTTTACCTTCAAATGCAGGCGGCACATTTGCAATTGAAGGGTCTACGTTTGTAAATGTTGAATCTAATACAATAACTGTGTATGATCTAAATACAGGAAATGTAATAGGAACTAAAACAAGTGTACCTAGTCCGAGTAGTGTAAATGGTAATACTATCGTAGACAATTATCTTTTTTATAGATCGGGTAGTTCCTCCCTTTACAGATATGATCTTCGTAATCTTACAAAAGATGCTGACATATATCCTTTTTTAAGTAGTGATTTTGAAACCGACGGCATAACATTAGCTGCTGCATATAGCAATGAACTAAAAATAGCAGCATTTAAATCAGGTAGCGGTGCAACAGTTGATGGCGGCGTTATTGATTCGTCAAGTCCGACTGCTAGTATGTTGTTCCATAGCGCAACATTTATTACTCCAGGCGTAACTGGATTATATATGACAAACGGTGTACGAGTAGAATGGCTTAACAGTTTTACATATTTTGCAGACAAAGGGTTGTATGCAGAAAGAGGCACTACAGGCCATCTTAGTACAGATGGCAGTACTATAGAGTACGGCGCAGAGCTTCGCAGCATCGGATCTGCTAATGTTTACGGTAATTATGGCGCTTATGCAGACGGTGCTGATACAATTATGTATCTTATTAATCATAATTTTGCATACATAGGTACACAAAATAAATTAGACAATGATCCTAACGATGTTATTGAAAGTCAACAATGGGAAGAACTTAACAGCGGAAAAATATATGTAACAAATACCGACGAAAAAGGTAAATTTAAAGTTGGTAATGAATTTTTTGTCGATCTAGAAACAGGATTACTAAGTCTAGATGCTGAAGATGTTTCTTTAGATGGATTATCTCAAATTGTTATATCTGATGGTACTAACGAAACTACACTTAATACAAGTTTTGTTGAAACAGGAAATATCAGGTTCGAAGGCGAAACTATATATTCTCTTATCGGTGATCTAAATATAGACAGTATATCTACAGATATTAATTTTAATAATAATGTATTGTTTGATAAAAATGCTGATGTTACTGGAGATTTAACAATTGCAGGTGAATTAATTGCATTTGGTAATGATCCTGATGATATTTTAAATATCAATGTAGATATCGAACAAGACTTTTATCCAGACGAAGACAGAGTGTACAGCTTAGGAAGTGAGTCTAGAGTATGGAATGATGTGTATGCAGACAATGTTGTTATTGATGATATAAGAATCTTTGATAATGTTATTACAACTACAATTTCAAATGCAAACTTAAATTTACAATCTAACGGCGCAGGACAAGTACAAATTGAAGATACTTTGTTTAGAGAAAATACAATTGGTACAACAAGTGATAATGATCTAGAATTTACACTTTCAGGAAACTTTATAGTAGAAGGACAAGGATTAAAACTTGCTACTGGTTTGAATAATCAAAGAGTAGAAGAAGAAGGTGCTCTAAGATTTAGCAGTGAAAACAATTTATTTGAAGGCTACGGCGATGGTAGAATTAGTTTTGACGGTGTATTTTCAGACGACAGAAGAACTAGCATAATTGCACATCCTACAGATAATTATATTGATATTAATGTTAATAATTTAAAAGTAGGTGAAATTAATAACGAAGGTATTACTTTACACGGATTGCAAAGCGATACTGTTTATGCAAATCAAAATGAATTTACAACAGTAGAGTCTAATAGCGATTTATGGATAAGAAGAAAAGGCACAGGACAAGTTACACTAAATGGTCAAGAGTATTTTAGAAATACTACATGGACCAATCCAGACCCTGGTGCATTTGAAATTATCAGCGGCGAAGACGGATATGTTAAAATAGGCGGCACCTTAGCAGTTGTAGTAGGACTTGCAGGTACAACTATTGAAGATAATGTAAATGTATTACCAAAAGGCACTGATGTTTCTGCAAGCCCGCTATGGGCTACAGACAATGGAGTGAGAATAGACGAAGCTGGTGCTAGTGTATCGGGCAATGGTACTACTATAGTAACCGACACTCAAGTTATAGGATCTACAACCTTTGGAACAACTGAAAGCTATTTTATTGATTTTGGTATATCAGATGTAAGTGATGTAATAGATATTGAAATAAGTCAAATAAGATTTAGAGGAAATTTTCAAGATACTAATGAATATGTAGATATAACTATTCCAGATGACATTACAGGCACTTACACTGTAAGAATTGGTGAATTTGAAGATAACGGAAATACTACAGACTATACTGTATCTGGCGTTTTTGCAGCAATATCAAGTGATACACGAACATACACTAATACAGGTACAGAAGCAAGCAATTTTGCAACTCAGGTTGTAGTAGGTGGTTCTGGAAATTATGGAATTAATGTTGATGTTGCAATTCCTTCGACATTAAATACTTTAATCTCAGGAATGACTAATAATTGGGAATTAGAAATACAATATAAAGTTACAACAACAAGTAATCAATTTGTAGAATACAATCCTGGCAGCGACAATTATTACTACATATTTGACGAAGACACTTCAAATTTACCAGATACTGATAGATATCTAGTAACTGACACTCTAGACTTATCAAACTTTACTGCTGCTAGATTTGTAGGCAGATTAATTTTAGGTGATGGTACAAACGGAAGTAGAGTATACAACGGTAATGATATAGAATTTCAATTTAGTTTTGACGGAACCGACGACACAGGAATGATTACTATTACTCCTATCATGGAAGTTGTTAATAAAACAGAATTTGTTATATGGAAAGATTTTGAAATTATTTTTAATATAGAAGACTCTACTGTTGATTTTAGTAATCTTAAATTTAGAGTTGCACAGACAGGCGGCGGAGAAAAAGGTGCAAATGCCTTTGCATTGACAAATTTAAGTCTTGTTGTTTCTGAAGATAGCGGTCCGGGACCTGACGTTGGCGCATTTAGATATAACCCGTCAATTAAAGGTGTTGAAGTATGGAATGGTGCTGCCTGGATACCTGCAACAGGTATTGAAGAAGATCCAGTAACTGAAGAGTACATGACAGAAGAAGTGTCTCTTTGGAGCATTCTACTAGGTTAATTTACAAAAACGATAAATAATATTAATGCAGATAAGACCAATATTTGCAGGGTCAAACTGTGGTTAACCAGCAAAGAGCCTGAGGGATGAGAATTCGGTTAGAGGGACAGGATCCCCGTGTTGAGGAGAAGAGATGGCTGTTGGTCGTATAAGTGGTCCGCTCTTAAAGCAAAACCTACTTCGTGAAGGAGTAGATCTAGCTTTTGAGACGGATCTTCTATATTTAGATGTTAACAATCAGCGTATTGGTATTAATAACGCATCGCCTCAATACGATTTAGATGTAACAGGTGTATCAAGGACACCTACATTAGAAGTAACAAGTTTAGCAGAAATTGGTGATGTAAGAATACAAGGTAACACTGTTTCAAGTGCTACTAGCACCCTTGCACTAGGTACACTTGATAATGTTGTGTACCAAAATAGGCTTACTATTGATAGTATTGATATCGAAGGCAATAGAATTAGAACTAATAATTCTAACGCAAATTTAGAACTAGCACCGCAAGGTACAGGTAAAGTTGAAATTCATAGCGATATGAATGTTCAAGGTAACATATATGCAACTGGTAATATTACAGCTGACGGTGTAATAACTATCGGTGATGAAGATACTGACTACATTGAATTTAATTCAGAACTAAGCAGTAATATTATTCCATCGCAAACTGATACATATACATTAGGTAGTGATCCTGATGCTGGCGGTAAAAGATATAATGATATTTGGGTACAAAATTTCTATGCTGAAGAAGTAGATGTAAGTTTTATCGAAGCAGATGGAATAGATTTAACACTGCGCCAAGGAAACATTTATTATGTTTCCGAAAACGGCGACGATGCACTTACAGGAACACATCCACAAGATCCATTTGCAACTATTTCACAAGCACTTAGCGTAGCTAGTGCAGGCGATACTATACATATTACACCAGGTACATTTACAGAAGTATTTCCTATGACTGTTCCTGCAGGCGTTACTGTAAAAGGACACTCAATGCGTTCTGTTAAAGTAGTACCAACTGTAGGCACTCAAAATAATGATGCATTTTTACTTAATGGTGAAGTTACAATTGAAGATTTAACTATTGCAGATTTTTATAGCCCAGGATATGCATTTAAGTTTGCAACTGGTTGTACAGTAACTAGTAGATCTCCATATATTAGAAATGTATCAGTTATCACAAAAGGGTCAACAGCTGATCCGTTGAGCGCTAGCGATCCAAGAGGATTTAATGACGGCGATGCAGGCCAAGGTGCATACTTAGACGGCAGCGTGGTAGATACAAGTTCTAGAGAAGCAGGTTGCTTATTCCATAGTGTTACTTTTATTACACCGGGCGTAGATGCATTAGTTCTTACTAATGGTGTAAGAATAGAATGGCTGAATTGTTTTACATATTTCGCAAATAGAGGTGTATATGCATCAGATGGTACAACAGGTAAATTTGGAATAGGGCAAACTGCACTTAGAGTAGATGATTTAACTGGATCTTATATTGCTGGCGAAACTATAGAATATTATGATTCAGATGGAGTTACACTACTAGCATCTGGTACTATTGCATCCGTAGATGCAGATGGCAAAATTTATATAGACGGAAAATCTGCAGGATTTGAAACACCTGATTCAAGAATAGGTAAAACTGTAGTAGGCAATGGCGCAGCAAGTTTAGATACAGATATTAAAAAGTTTGGTAGTGCAAGTTTAGACTTAGGCGGCAGTAGTGATTACCTTACAATAGCAGCCCAAAACGATTTTGGTTTTGGCACAAACGATTTTACAGTAGAAACATGGTATTACTCGAACGGAGCATTACCTGCAACTAATGAAACATTGTTTGATTTTAGAGCAGGTATTGATGCAGACATTGCTCCTTATGTATACACAACTAACTCAGGTGATGTAATTTACTATACCGATAGTGCAGTAAGAATAACAGGCTCTAGTGTCTTAACTGCTAGTACTTGGCATCATATTGCAATTACTAGATCTGGAACAGATACAAAACTATTTGTTGACGGGACACAAGTTGGATCAACCTATACAGATAATAACAATTATGGAGTTGCAAAACCACTTGTAATAGGTGCAAAACATGATGCTACAGAAGCAGCAAATGCACACTTTGACGATTTTAGAGTACAAAAGGGTGTTGCACAATATACAACTAACTTTACTGCACCGATTGTAAATCTTTATTCAACAGAAGATACTGTTTTGTTAATGAGATTTAACGGTGAAGATAGTTCTGCAGTTTTTACAGACGAAACTATACAACAACAAGATATTAGATTTAGTGGCGGTGCTACAGCAACAGAATTTACTTTAGCAGATTATAGTGATTTTGGCGCAGAAGTTCGCATGATAGGTAGTGCCTGTGTTTATGGTAACTTTGGATTATATGGTGACGGCGAAGGTGTAATTGTATATGCTATAGGACAAAATTTAGCATATATCGGTAACGGTAAAGAAGTAACAAATGATCCAACAACAGTAATACAAGCCAACGAAGTTGTTGCAATTAATAACGCAAAGATGAGATTTAACTCAGTCGATCACAGAGGTGATTTTAGAGTTGGTGATCTATTTTATGTAAATCAGGAAACTGGACAAGTTACTTTTAGTGCAGCAAACTTTAATGTTGACACTGATACAGGTTTAACTTTTACAGATGGTGTTAATACTACAACTATATTAGCAGATAAAATTGATACTGGTAATTTAAGAATCAGCGGAAACACAATTGAAAGTCTATCAGGTGATGTAGAATTTACAAGTGCAAGTGACCAAATCAATCTTAATAACAATGTTAATATTACAGGAAATTTAGATGTTACTGGGAACGTTACTATTGGCGGTAACATTACTATCGGTGACGAAGTAACAGATAATATTCAGATTATAGCCGGTATATCTTCAGATGTTAAGCCTTCAGTTACTAGCACATATAACTTAGGATTATCTAATAGATTATGGAAAAATTTATATGTTGAAACAGCATATGTTGATGACATAAAAATTACTGACAATTATATAACAACTACTACTTCTAATGCTAATCTCGAACTTAGAGCAAATGGTACAGGTTATATTACTATAGATGACTTTAATATAGATGGTTTTACAATAAGTAGTACATCTTCAGACATTGTTTTACAACCTGCAACTGATTATACAAAAATTAATTCTACAGGTGCGCTAAAACTACCAACAGGAGATACAGCAAGTAGACCAACAGCCGAAGCTGGTATAATAAGATATAATTCTGAACTAACAAGATTTGAAGGTTATGACGGAACTGATTGGATTAAATTAAATGGCCTGCAAGATGTAGACGGTGATACAAGAATTACTGCTGAACTTACACAAGGTGCTAATGACAACGTTATTAGATTTATTATAGAAGATAATGTTATAGGTACACTAAATAGCACTAGGTTAGATGTTAATCGTGTTACTGTTGATGATATAGAAATTGACACAAACGTCATTACAACTATTAATACTGATGTTGATCTTAAATTTTCAGCTCAAGGAACAGGTAGTGTTTTACTAGAAGATTTTGCGTTTTCTAGTAATACAATTACAAACGTAGTAGAAGATGGCGTAACAACATTTCAAAACACCGGCAACGGTTATGTAAAAATTGCAGGTACTAACGGATTTGTACTTCCAGTAGGTACTAGTTTAGACAGACCAGATCCTGCATACACAGAGATTGGAATGTTAAGATTTAACTCAGCAGACGGTCGAGTTGAAGCTTATGACGGATCTGTTTGGGGATCTGTTGCAGGACAAACAGGATCGATATCAAGAATTGATGCAGAGGATATCGCAATTACAATGGCGGTGATATTCGGATAAGGACAAGATAAATGGCAACGTTTTTTAGAAATAAAGTAGTTAAAAATGTAGGTTCAAAACCTGTAGAGATTGTAGCTACAGAACCTACAAGTAGATTTACAATAATCGGATTAAGTGTAACAAATCTTACAACTGACTTCGTTTATGTAAGTGTATATGTAGAAGATGACACAAGTAACCAAGGATATTATCTAAAAGATACTTTGTTGCCAGCTAACACAAGTTTAAGAGCAGTGCAGCAGGGTGAAAAGTTAATTATTGCGCCTGAAAACAAATTACTTGTAAGTGCAAACTTAAATGACGCAGTAGACGTAATTGTAAGTTACGTTGAAATAACGTAAGGGAATTAAAATGACACATTATGTAGGTAATACACCACAAGACGTTTTAGCAGGTATTATTAAAAGATACCTTTATGGTTTAAGAAGAAATATAGACGGAGAATTATATTTGATTCGTTCAGACCAGCTATCTGTTGCAGAAGGTAATAGTGTTACTATTAACGATATCGGTATTGAATCAGAAAACTTTCCAGATTTTGAAGAAGGTATTGATTTTCTAGATGGTATAGACGAAGAACATAATGTTGTATATAACAACTTAAGGTATCCACAACTTAAATGGGAAGGTAGAAGTTTAACATATTTTATTGATCCTGAAACAGGCGAGTTTGTGTTGAGAGTTTCAGAAGGTTATGATTTCCCAGAAGGAATTTCTAGTCCGGGATACGGCGAAGGTGTCGACGGTGAAGTAATAGGGCAATTGTCCGGTGGTGCAGAGTACTAAGGAAAAAATAAATGGCAGAGTTTAGATTAGAAAGATTTAAGTATGTATGGCGCGGTGATTGGGTCACTGGAACTGTATATAGCAGAGACGATATTGTTAGAGTAAAAGGAAAATCGTATGTATGTCTAGTAGGACATACTGCGTCAACTGATTTTAGAGAAGACTTAGATTATATTGTACCAGATTCAGATCCACCATTAGCGGATCCTAGATGGAGAGTAATGACAAGTGGACGTTCATTTGTTGGTACTTGGCAGCAAGGTACATCATATGATTTAGGCGATGTAATATTTTATCAAGGTACTCTTTGGGAATGTACTACAAATCACACTTCTGTAGCATTTAGTGCGCAAGCTTCAAATTGGACTTCTGTTGGATCACACCAAGCATATGTAGGAACTTGGGATAGTTCAGCTGATTACGTTCCAGGTGCTTTGGTAAGATATAATGGTATTGTTTACAAATGTGTAACAGCACATGCTGCCGGTGCGTTACTTGAAGATAATGCTAGTGATTGGGAAGTATTTTTTGATAATATACAATATGTTGGAGAGTTTGTCGGTGGCGCTCCTTATAGAAAAAATGATCTTGTAAAAAGCGGCGGGACATTATTCCGTTGTACTGAGTCACACACATCTGGACCAAATGACATTGATAGCACAAAATTTGATGTAGAATTACCTGGTTTTGATTTTGACGGCGAGTGGGATTCAAATACATATTATCAAGTAGGTGATGTAGTAATATACAGCGGTAATGCATATTATGCATTGAAAAATAATGTAAATCAAAAACCTTTTAAAGATAAAGGATCTAAAGTTTGGGTATTATTAGCATACTCATATAACTTTAAAGGTGATTATAGCCTTACAGCAAACTACAAACCGGGCGATGTTGTACAAAGAGGCGGCGATGTATATCTTGCAGTATCAGAAGTTGAAGAACTTGATGGTTCAACAAACGATTTCTTAGATCCGAGTATATGGGAAAAACTAATACCAAGCACAAAGTGGAATAATGTTTGGACACTTAACACGCAATACTATCCAAATGATTTAGTTATTTACAAAGGTAGTACATGGAAATGTGTAGAACAGCACATAAGTGAAGCTAACAATTTTCCAGGCGACAACGGTAGTGGTTTTGAATACTGGGAGATGTTTATACAAGCAGGTCTTGATGCAGGTCTTGAAGAAGAAGGAGACTTGTTAACTTATGGACTTAGCAGAGGAAATGTAGGAGACGGATCTACAAAAGGACCTACTAATGTTCCTATTGGTAATACTGAACAATTTTTAAGTGTAGATTCTGATATAGAATTATTTTATCGTGACTGGATCTCGGATTCAGATGTGGTATATGTATCATTAATGGGCGTAGACGAAATAGGATATGGTCTTGATCCAGAAAAACCATTTAGAACTGTACAATATGCAACTGAGTTTGTATTAAGTAATTATGATCCTCTTACACCAGTAAAAGTTAAAGTTAATACAGGTAGATATCTAGAAACATTACCGATTACAGTACCGGCAGGATGTACTATAATGGGAGACGAACTTAGAAGCACTACCATTGAAGCAGCCGGTCCTGATCCAGACTATGAAAATGATTATCCAATTGCAAAAGACGGATATATTACACGCTGGGCAGAAATAATGGAAGATTTTTTCACCTTGCAAGATATCGATGCAACTGATGGAAATAACGAAACATTAAATACAGATTTTGCTCCGTCTACAGCAGCCATTGCAGATGCAGCAGTTGCAATACTTACAGACTTTACTAATTATTTAGACTATAATATAGACGGGCTCGGTGCTGAATCTCCTATCACAGGAAGTAATGCTCCTACATTAGACGAAGATAGATTAGCAGCAGTTAATATTATAGAACAAAATAGAGCATGGCTAGAAGCAGAATTGTTTGCCTATAGACAAACAAATGCAGCACCATTTGACGAAAGAAAAGTCAAAAGAGATATTCTTGTTTTAATTGATTCTATGATTTATGATCTTAGATATGAAGGAAATTATAGAACACTAAGAGCAGCAGAAGTTTATTACAATAGATACCGTGGTAGCAAAAACGGACCAGATATGTTCTATCTTAGAGATACCACAGGTGTTAGACAGCTAACAGTTGACGGTATAATCGGAACAGCTGACACAGACGATGTGTTTGAATTATATCAAAGACCAACAGGAGGAGCATACTGTGCTTTAGACCCAGGCTGGGGTCCAGATGATCAAAGTGTATGGATTAACAACAGATCTCCATACATACAAGGTGTTACTACACTAGGAACATTTGCTATAGGACAAAAAGTAGATGGGTCACTTCATAATGGAGGTAATAAATCTACAGTATCAAATGACTTTACACAAGTTATTAGTGACGGTATAGGTGCATGGGTTACTAACGGAGCAAGAGCGGAACTTGTTTCTGTGTTTACATATTATGCTGCAATTGGATATCTAGCAGAAGACGGTGGTATCATACGTGCAACAAATGGTAATAACTCATACGGTATTTTTGGTAGTGTAGCACTTGGTATTGACCCTAATGAAGATCCTATTAATACAAGTGTCGATAATACTAATAATCAGGCTCTTGTCAATAGTGTATACGCAGGAGAATTCCAAGATGAAGTATTCTTATTTGAGTATGTGCATTGCGGAGAAAACTATACAACAGCTACAGCAGATGTAGTAGGTGCAGGTGGCGGCATTGATTTAGTATTTGATCAAATTACAGATGGAAGCATATTCCAATCTCGACTGTTAAATGAAGGTTCAGGACTTGCAGGCGGTAGTGGTTATAGTGTCTATGGTAACAACGCACAGGCAGGTGATACTACAAGTATTACACTTGCGCAGTCAGATAATAATCCAGATGACAAGTATAATGGTATGAGAATATTAATTACTTCAGGCGACGGCACAGGACAATATGCTATTGTAGATGATTATGTATCGGCAACAAAAGTTGCAACAGTAGTAAGAGAAAGCGACGGAGAACCTGGATGGGATCATATTGTTCCTGGTACACCTATCGAAGCTGCACTTTCTAATAACTGTGTGTATAGAATTGAGCCTAGAATTGTTTGTAGTGATCCAGGATTTGAAAGAGTATCAGGTGACTTACCTAACGAAAGAAACTTTAAAGATCTAGTACACGGACAAACCAGTCAAACATATACAGGAATTACACTTGCATTTGGTACTGGAGAAATTGATCCTTCTGTAATACCTTCAGGTGCAATTGTAGATGTTGAAAGAAATGGCGAACATTACGAAGTTACAATTACAGACCCAGGCGCAGGATATGCTGTTGGTGATGTATTAACAATAAGCGGTGCTGACTTAGGAGGTACAAGTCCTGCTAACGATTGTACAATAAGAGTAACAGCAAACTCAGATGATAGTACAAATAGCATTGTAGGATTTGTAACTGAAGGTACTGCACTTTCTGGTATATTTGTTGCAATAGCACAACCTAACTTTATTGTGTATAGCTCAGACGCAGAAGACTGGAGCGAGACTTTTTTAAATAGGGTAGAAGATTGGCATACACTTGCAAATGGTAATGGTAGATTTGTTTTAATAGGTGCTAATACAAATAGAGTCGGGTTGTCAACTGACGGTCTTAACTGGACATTTCCTGTTCTACCAAGCAATGAATCATATAGTGATATCGTATTCGCTGATGGAAAATTTGTAATATGTGCAGAAGATAGTAATACTATTCTATACAGTACAGATGGCGAAACATGGAATCAATCAACAATTCCGGACGATACATTAGGTGACTCAACTGCAAGTCAGTGGAGTAAAATTGCACACGGTGGAGATAGATTTGTAGTAATTGCAGGCAATGACCAAGCAGTTGCTTATTCTGATGATGCTATTACTTGGACAAGAGTTGATACTGCTCTACCAGCAGGTACGTTTGATTGGGTAGGATTAACATATGGTAAAAATAGATTTGTTGCAGTTGATCGCGACGGCGCAACAGTATATAGTCTAGATTTAGGAGCATCTTGGTCTCAAGGTCCAGATATGCCGTTAGAAGATGGTTCTACTGCAATGAAGTGGACAAAAGTAAAATTTGCTAACGGAAGTTGGTTTGCATTATCAAACACAGCAGGACGCACGATAGGTGCAGATCCAACACCTGCAACTGGAGCCACAGCATGGGTTGCTACAAGCAGCGATGGATATAACTGGCAAGGTAGAGATATGTTCTGGGTGAAGAATCATACAGCACTTACTTATAATACTTTGAGTGGAAGACCAACATGGGTTGTTTTGTCAGATAACTCAACATTACAAGGATGGCATCTAATAAGAACAGGTGCTCAAGCTAAATTTAGAGCAGTTGTTACAGGTTCACAAATTTCTACAATGGAAATATGGGATCCAGGAAGTGGATATGTCACAGGCGAAAATGATCCTACTTTAGAAATATTTGATAATACAGTTACAAGTGATGTATTATATGATTTAAGATTAGGAAACGGTGTGTTAGGCCAGCCTACTTTTAGAAATAGAGGAACTGGATACAGAACATCTACTACAAGAGTAACTATCGACGGTGACGGATTTGCAGATATTATTCCAGAAGGAACGCAAGTTACACTAATAGGTGTGCCTTCGGATATTCCAGGACCGGGCGCACAGCTTAGATTTACAACAATTGAAGATTTAGATACAGAAGCTGAAGGCGATTTAAAAATCTTTACTGTAAGTACAATTACTGATCTAGGAGATGATGGACAAAATGCAGGCACTAAGCGTGTAAGATTCCAAATTACACCTAGTTTAGAAATTGAAAATAGTCTAGCAACTGGTACAACTTGTGAAATAAGAACTAGATACTCGCAGTGTCGTATTTCAGGACACGATTTCCTAGATATTGGTACAGGTAACTTTGAAGAAACAAACTATCCTGCAATTTATAGAGATGGAAACTTCTTTGTTGCTGCACCTGAATATGAAGTATTTGAAGTAGACGGTGGTAGAGTTTTCTATACAAGTACAGACCAAAATGGTAACTTTAGAGGTGGTGAATTATTTGCTGTTGAACAAGCTACTGGTATTGTTACTATTAGTGCTGAATTCTTTAACTTAGATGGTCTGAGCGAACTTGCACTTGGTGGTGTTAGACTAGGTGGATCTGGTACAGTTGTTAGAGAATTTAGTACAGATGTTAACTTTACAGAAGATAGTAACAATGTTATTCCTACACAAAGAGCTATTGCTACTTTCTTTACAAATAGATTAAGCCAAGGTGGATCTGAAATTGCTACAAACAACTTACAAGCAGGTGTTGTTTTGATAGGTAGCGAAGAAAACAGAATAGATGTAGTAGAAGGAGAATTATATATTCCTGTTCCAGTACATTTTAACGGCGGCGAAGATTATGGCATACAAGGGTCAATGCTTGCTCAAACATTTTTCCTAAGACCTGCGTTCTTTTCAGAAGACAGGTCATAAAGTTGAGCATTATAAAAGAAAAGATAAATATTACAACGGAGTAAAATAAATGGCAGAATTTAAGTTAGGTAGAATTAGATTTGTTTGGAAAAACGATTGGGCAACTACCACAGTATATTACAAAGATGACGTTGTAGCTTATGGCGGCAAAATGTACATTTGTACAATTGGTCACACATCAGCTAATGACTTTTTTATAGATTTAGATGTTACACCACCTAAATGGAATTTAGTTAGTGACGGTCAAACATATAAAGGCGACTGGGACATTAATACCTATTATGTGTACGGTGACATTGTAAAATATGGTGCAAGATTGTATATCTGTAGCACTGTACATACATCTGCAGGTACTACAGACGAAGGACTAGAAGCTGATTTAGGTAACTGGACTGTTTATGCAGAAGGTCTTGATTGGAAAGGCGATTGGACAACATCTACTAGATATAGAGTAAATGACTTTGTTAAGTATGGTGGTATTACATATGTATGTAACCAGCTTCACACATCTGCTGCAACTGCCGATAGCGGATTAGAAGCTGATCAAGCAAATTGGGATGTGTTTAATTCAGGTATAGAATATAAAAATGCATGGTCTAATCCTACAAGATATAAATTAAATGACGTTGTAAATTATGGTGCAAGTTTATACATTTGTACTACTGCACATACTTCTACCGGAAGCTTCGGTGACGACTCTGCAAACTGGGAACATTTTGTACAAGGGTTCCAATTTGAAGGTGATTGGATACCAGAAAGAGTTTACCAACAAGGAGATGTAGTAAGAAGCGGTGGCAATCAATATATTGCAAACGTTGTTAATACAAGAAGTGATCCGCAAACAGATGACGGAACTAACTGGACTCTATTTACACAAGGTATTAAATTCTTAGGCGAGTATAATGATGATTCGTCAACAGTTGAATATAACGCAGGTGAAACAGTATCTAGAGGCGGCTATCTATATGTTGCAAAACAAAAAGGCGCAGGAAATGATCCTACAGATACAGATTATTGGACACAACTTGCAACTGGTCTAAGATGGACAGGTGTATGGTTAGATGATAGAGAATATGTATTAGGCGATGTTGTTCGTTATGGAGATAACTCTTATGTATGTATTCAAGGACATATATCAGAGGGTGACGATTTCTCAACTGAAACACTAATTGAACCAGGCGGCGGCGCACAAAACTCTCGTCCTGATCAAGACACTGTAGGTAACTATTGGAATGTTCTTGTTATTGGTACAGAAACAAGTGTTCTTAATACAGACGGTGACTTGGTTTATTATTCAGGTTCAGGACCTACAAGATTACCAATAGGTAAAGAAGGACAACTTTTAAGAGTATCTGATCAAAACTTACCAGAATGGACTTACTATGGTGTTGCTGATGATGTGTATTATGTTGCAGAACATGGTACAGACGGACCTACTCCGTTACACGGACGTACATTAGATAAGCCATTTAGAAGTATTCGTTACGCTGCGGAACAAGTTGAAAAAGGTGCTAAAAACCCAGATGCAAGAAGATTACTAGAACTGAATAAGTATTTTATTCAAAGAGAAATAGTTGAATGGACTGATTGGCAAATTGCTAATGCTGGTGTCGGAGAATTATTCAACGGATTTACTTATGCAGAATCTAAGTGTGAAAGAGATATGGGATATATTGTTGATGCAATTATTTGGGATATCACACACGGCGGCAACGTGGAAAGTAGAAAAGTTGCACTAGAGTATGTAAATAATGCTCCAGAATTTTATACATTAGGTCAAGAAGCAGAAACAGTAGCAGCTATCAATTACGGATTAGAGGTAATTGAAAAAGTGTTAGCAAATACTGCACCGGATGTAAATTATCAAGTTCTAAATGGTGATAACTCGACAGCAGTTGTAGATCAGTTTATTGACGAAACACTTGTTGCAGAACCAGTCTTACCGGAAATAACAAGCTTAGTAGGCATTATAACAGATGCAATTACTGCAGGTACTGCGGATGATATTCCAGCAAGAATTATAAGAAATACTCTTATAAGAGTATCTACAGGTAGATACTACGAAATGCTACCTATTATTGTTCCTGCAGAATGTTGTATTATAGGCGATGAACTGCGTTCTACCAACGTTCAGCCTAGAAAAGCATCTAACACTACAATGGTTGATATATTTGATAGTCAGTATAGTTTCCGTGCAGTACAAAGAATGGAAGATATTATAGGTGATATTGTACAAGGTATTGCAGTAACAGCAACAACAGGAAACACAGAGGCACAGAGTAGAGAATATCCATTTGGTGTTGAAGCACAAGCTACAGGTGCAACACAAGCTGTTAGAACAATCAAAAAAGATATTGATTTTAGATTAGGACAAAAATTAGAAAAAACTTTACCTAACCCTTCCGGATTTGACCCCGAGTACGGATATGCAAGAGATCTTATTAGAGCTAATAAGGACTTTATTAATGCAGAAGTATTAGCGTATATTACAAATAACTATCCAGATCTAAAATATAGTAAAACAAAATGTAAGCAAGACATTGGATATATTCTTGATGCATTGACATATGATTTAACCTATGGCGGTGATTGGCAAAGTGTAAATGCAGGATCTGCATATTATGCAGGCACCGGCGGCAGCTTACAAATAGATTCAGAAGAAAAAACAGCAACACTAGCAGCTTACGGATATCTTAAAGATATTCTTGCTCCTATATCAAGAAGTATTGCAGTAAGTCCTGTAGAACAAGCAACTGTAACACAAAATACAGGCTTAGGCGGCAGTGCAGCAGCAGCAACTAGCATTGATACGTTAATGGATGTAATTACAGGAATAATCGACACAGGAACTATTCCAGCAATTACATATCCTGATATCACAGGCGCAAGCGCAGGATTACAAAGCGATCATGCAGCAATTATTAATGCAGGAAACTTAACAACAGTTAAATCAAATGTAATTACGTTTATTACAACAAACTTTCCTAGCTTAACTTATGATCAATCTAAATGTGAAAGAGATATTGAACTTATTGCATATGCAGCAGCATATGATGCAGCCCTTGGGTCAAATATGGCATCTATCATTGCAGGTATTTCTTATAAGAGAACAGCATCGGCAAAAGTTTATGGAGATCAAGCAGAAGCAACACTAGCAGCAAATTTATATGCAGCAGAGCAAATTAAAGCACTTGTATCAGAAGCAGCAGCAGATGCTGCGATCGACTATGCATACGAATATGCAAACGATATGATCTTTAATGCTTCTGTTAACACTGGTTCAAATAAAGTAATTGCAGATCCTAACAACCATTTTGCAGTAAGACAAATTGAACTTAATAAAGATTTTGTAAAAGCAGAAGTACATGCTTATATAGATGATTATTTTAGCGGAGAAGTTACTGAAACAAATTCAGTAGGAAATACACTAACTATAGCAGATACATCTTGGTTAAGTAAAAATATGCCTTTGGTGTTTACAAATCTTGAAGATTCAACTGCATCACTTGCAAATTCAGGATTGGTTGAAGGCACAACATATTATGTTGCTAATGTTATAGACAGTACAACATTTACTTTAGCAGATGATGTTAACGGTGCAGGTGTAGTTATAACTACTAATGAAGGAAATTTCCTTGTAGAAGCAGCTTATAATTATGATCAAGCAACTTGTTCGAGAGATGTAGATGCTTATCTAGATGCTGTAAAAGAAGACTTGTTATATCCGGTTAACTTTATAAGAGACTACACAGATAATATTAGAGTAGTGATGCCAAATCATTATAAGTCAAAGTTAGCTGCTCGTTACTATGCAAACAGTATACTAGGCTGTCAAGAAGAAGACTTCTTCTACTTACGTAACGGTACAGGCTTACGCTTAATGACACTAGATGGATTACAAGGTGACTTAGGACCATTAAATGAATATGGTACAAGACGAGTTACAGCAGGTGCATATGCATCACTTGATCCAGGTTGGGGACCATTACATGAAGCTGTATGGATTACTGCACGTTCTCCTTATGTACAAAACGTTACAACATTTGGTTATGCAGCTACAGGACAAAAAATTGACGGTGCGTTACACGATGGCGGTAATGACAGTATTGTTTCAAACGACTTTACACAGGTCATTAGCGATGGTATCGGTGCTCACATCCTTAACAATGGTAGAGCAGAACTTGTTTCTGTGTTTACATATTACTCACACATTGGCTATCTAGCAGAAAGCGGCGGACGTATTCGTGCAACAAACGGTAACAACTCGTATGGTACATTTGGTTCAGTTGCTGAAGGTGTTGATGCAGAAGAAACACCGATAACTGCTATTGTTGATAATAAATTCCAGTATAATGCAACAGTTGGTAATGTGTTCTGTGACGGCGATGGATTAATTGTAATGGAATATAGTCATGCTGGTAACGAATACACAGAAGCAGAATTAAATATATTCGGCGCTGGCGATAATGAAATACTTACATTTGAAGACACTAAAGACTTTAGAGATGACGGTGTATTTAATGTACGTATTACACAACTTTCAGATGCAGAAGAAGATATTGCAGGCGGTAGTGGATATACAATTGCGCAAAACACTGCACAAGCTGGTACTACTACTCAGCTCACACTAGCACAGACAGATGGTAGTCTAAGTACAGCATACCCTGGCATGAAATTAATTATTACTGGTGGTGCAGGCGTTGGACAATATGGTATTATTGATACATACAATGCAGGTACAAAAATAGCTACAGTTGTTAAAGAGTCTAATGGCGCAGCAGGCTGGGATCACTTGCAAGAAGGTAAAGATATTATTGCACCTAACGCAAGTTCTACATATCAAATTGAACCAAATGTAGAATTTAGTGCTCCACCTACATCAGCTACTCAACACAGTGTAACATCTAGAAACTGGGGACAGGTAGTTTATCACAAAACTACTGCACAGTATACAGGTGTAGCATCAACTACATCTGGTAGTGGTACACTTGCAACATTTGATGTTGACAAAGTTGGTGCAAAATATTATGTAACAATTAACGCTGCTGGCAGCGGATATGCTAGACTTGATACAATAACAATTGCAGGTACTGCTGTAGGCGGCCAATCACCACTTAATGACATTACCTTAACACTTACTAGTGTTGGTACAAGCGGCGAAGTAGTCGAATTTGACCAAGAAGGAGTTGCACAAAAAGGTATATTCATTGCTGGTGCTCAAGGTACTAACTTATACAGTTATAGTATAGATGGCCAAACATGGAGCAATGGAGCATTTCCTGCAGGGATAAGTGGTGTGTTTAGACACAAAATGGCAAGCGGTACTATTGATGATGGATCAACACTATTTGAGCCATCATATATTGTTGTAGGTGATACACAAGACTATGCTATAAGTGAAGACGGTCTAAATTGGACAACAGGCAGCTGGGCTTCGGGCACAGGTATAAGTCACGTAGCATATGGTAACAATGTCTTTATGAGAATCAATGACACTGATACAGCAGTTTATACAAGTGCAGATGGCGGCACAACTTGGGTAAGTAGAGGAACTATTACTTCAGGTGCAGACTTCTTAGAATTTGGAAACGGACATTTTTATGCTTGCTATTCAGGTACAGCAGACTTTATATACTCTAACGATGACGGCGAAACATGGACAACAAGCACACTTCCAAGTAGCAGCACATGGCAATATATTGCTACAGGTAAAAACAAAGTAATTGTTGCTGACGGCTCAGGCAATTCAGCTTTAAGTACAGATAATGGTGCAACTTGGACAGCAGTAAGTATGCCTGCTGCAATTGATAGTATGGCATACGGTAATGGTGTTTTTGTTGCAAGTTCAGCAGGTACAAACAATAGAGTTTACTATTCAGAAGATGGTCTAACTTGGAGTACATATACACCAAGCTTTGCAAGTGCTACACAATTAGGTGCAATGGCATTTGGTAATCCAGATCAAACTGGTAAGTTTGTAATAATGGGTGACGGTACTAGTGCTTTTGCACATGACTTCCGTATTGGATGTAGAGCAAGAGGTAGAGTAGGTGTTGCAAGTGAAAGAATCTTTGAAATAAGATTATGGGAACCAGGCAGTGGATATACAAGTGCTCCTACTATTACTATTACTGACCCAGGTAATATTAATGATGCAACATTTGATGTACGTATAGGTAAAGGTGCATTAGCACAACCATCGTTTGAAGCAAGAGGTACTAACTTTGAAGCAGCAGACGCAGAAATTAATGATGATCTAAGTAACGGTTATGCAGATTTCTTCCAAAGCGGAATATTTGTTGCTGTAAGACAACTTACAAATAGACCAGTACCTGGATCAAACGTTGTGTTTGATAGTTTACCGGATCAAATATTCAAACTAGTTAACACTGTTTCGTTCTTAGGATCAAACGACGGTAGTTACACTACCTTCTTACAGCTAAGTCCAGACATGGAAATACCAGATGCTCCTGCACACGGCGACGGTGTAACAATGCGTATTAGGTTCTCACAAGTTAGACTTACAGGACACGATTTCCTAGATATTGGTACAGGTAACTTTGTTGATACAAACTATCCTGGAACACCAGTTAATAGTCCAGATCCAGACAACGAAACTGTTACAGCAGACGGTGGGCGAGTATTCTTTACAGCTACTGACCAAGATGGTAACTTTAGAGTTGGTGACTTGTTCAGTGTTGAACAGGCAACTGGTATTGCTACATTGAATGCTGAAGCATTTAATATTGCAGGTCTACAAGAACTTACACTAGGTGAAGTTACACTAGGTGGTAACTCAGCAAGTATTAACGAGTTTTCAACAGATCCGTTCTTTACAGCGAACAGTGATAATGTTGTTCCAACTCAACGTGCTATCAAAGCATATATTGAAGCACAAATCGGTGGCGGTGGTGCGTCACTGAACGTTAACTCAGTAACAGCTGGTGATATTTTCATAGCTACCAACACAATTACTACAGTGTCGGGAGAATTGATAAATATTAAAGCAAGAGTTAATTTCCAAGGTGGTGTATTAGGATTGCCACTCGCATATAATTACATGTTAAGATAATAGAGAGGATAATTTATGGCAAACGGAAAACTAGGGGCAAACGCACTTACAGCAGCTACTAATACCACTGTGTACACTTGCCCGGCAGATCATTTTAGTGTTGTTTCGGTTAACTTTACAAACCGAAACACACAAGCAAGAAACATTAGAATTGCTTTAGCAGACACAGACAGCCCATCTACAGCAGAATGGGTAGAATATGACACAGAGCTAATCGGTAACGGTGTTTTAGAAAGAACAGGTTTTGTATTATCAGCAGGACAAAAAATTGTTGCGTTTGCAAATAGTACAGATACAAACTGTGTAGTGTACGGAATTGAAACGTCAACAGCATAAAAGGAAGATAACATGCCAAGAAGAATTAGTACAAGTATCCAAGGTGGACCAGTTTTAGGTACATTTACGGCACAAAATAATAGATTACAAACCATCGAAGCAAACGATGATATTATCTTTGAGCCAAACGGTACAGGCAATGTTTTATCTAATGCACACGTTTCATTACAATCAAATAGTCAATTAAGATTAGCAGATAGCGACAGTTCAAACTATGTTGCACTTGATGTTCCTACAACTATTAGTTCAAACATAACCTATACACTACCTGCAAGTGGTGTCACAAACGGATATTTCTTAAAAACAGATGCTAGCGGAAATTTAAGTTGGGCCGCTGCAAACGTATCAGTAAGTAATAACACAACAAGTGGAAGTACTTATTATCCAACTTTAATTACGTCAACAAGCGGAATTATTACAGCGGTTACAACAAGTAACAGTAAATTTAGCTTTACACCAAGTAATGGTACAATATATTCAACTAGATATTATGGTAATATTTTTAGTAATAGTGTTGATATCAACGGCGGTGCAATTGATGGTACAACAGTAGGTTCTAACAATGCAAGTTCAGGAAGATTTAGTAGCATAACAGAAACTTCAAGTATTACATATAAAGAAAATGTAAGAACAATAACAGGTGCGCTAGATGCAATTAAGAAATTAGTTGGAGTTACTTATGATAGAAAAGATGGTACTGCAAAAGCAGAACCTGGTTTAATTGCAGAAGATGTTGCAAGAGTAATTCCAAATGTTATTAAATATAACGATAAAAATGAAGCAGATGGTATTACATATACCAAACTAACCGCTTATCTTATTGAAGCAGTTAAAGAGCTTACTAAAGAAGTAGAAATGTTAAAAGGAAGAATTTAATGGCTAGTTTAAAGAATACAACAATTAATGATACCGGTTATTTAAAAGTTGCTTCCGGTACTACAGGACAACGTCCAGGCGGCGCATCAGCTGGTATGTTACGTTGGAACACAAGTGATGGAAACTTTGAAGGTTACGATGGTAGCGAATGGCTTCCGTTACCTTTAACTAATCCACCTATTCCTCCAGGACAACAAAACTATACAAGTCCAGGGTCGTATACATGGGTTGCACCTTCACAGGTTTATGAAGTTAACGTACTTGCTATCGGTGGCGGCGGTGGCGGCCAAAACGGCTGGGCTAATCCAGGCGGCGCAGGCGCAGGCTTAGGTTGGAAAAATACTATACCTGTAACACCTGGCGGAAGTTATACAGTTGTTGTCGGATATGGCGGCGGAAACGGCCAAAACGGCGGAACTAGCTATTTCCAAAGCACTAGTACTGTTGCTGGTTACGGCGGTGGTTCTGCGCAAGGACAGACAGGTGGACCAAGCGCCAACAGCCGAGGCGGCGGTTATGTCGGTGACGGCGGCGGTGCAGGCGGCAGTGCTAATGATTGGACCGGAGGCGGTGGCGGCGGTGGCTACACAGGCCGCGGCGGCAACGTTAATGAATATCCACATCCTTATGCAGGTTCAGGTGCAGGTGGTAGAGAATACTCATCAACATTTGGAACAGGCGCCGGCGGTGGCACTGGTATATACGGTCAAGGACCGAATGGTAACGGACAATATACACCGTGGTCAACTTCAGGTTCTCCACAAGGCGGCGGAGGCTTAGGCGGAAGCGGCGGAGAGCGAGGATACTATGGACAAAATCCATGGGGCGGAACTGGAGAAAGTTCAAATAACATCCGCGGTGGTCGTTACGGCGGCGGCGGTGGTGGCCCAGGAACAAGCTGGCCATCTAGTTCAGGTAACGGTGCAACAGGAGCTGTTAGAATTATTTGGGGTACTACAATTCCAAGATCATGGCCTGGAACAAATA
>Ga0213867_1000280_pt1 | contig 23567 bp, 27 predicted proteins | sample PICome_12_FD_160120 | JGI IMG/M metagenome (GOLD analysis project Ga0213867, IMG submission 160120) | Coastal seawater microbial communities near Pivers Island, North Carolina, United States - PICO540 | ecosystem: Environmental > Aquatic > Marine > Coastal | place: USA: North Carolina... | reverse complement strand
TCGAGAACCTTCGATCCTTGGTGAAGAGCTTTGACATCTAGTCAATTTATGGTTTTATGCTCCATAAACTCGGCGCAGACCGAATAGGGAGGGGTAAGATGGCCAAGACCGTCTTGCTAATAGAAGATGAAGTTAACATCATCGAAGCACTTAGCTTCATCCTATCCCGTAACGGATGGGATGTGGTGACGCATTCTAATGGACATGATGCAAACGAGGTGATCACGCGGCGCGAACCTGATTTGGTTGTGCTTGACGTGATGTTGCCTGGCAAAAGTGGATTTGACATATTGCGTGATCTGCGGCGCGATCCGCGGCACCAAAATCGCCCCGTACTCATGCTGACGGCGCGCGGTCAAAGCAAGGACCGCGATATGGCAGAGCAATTGGGTGTGTCCAAATTTATGACCAAACCGTTTTCCAACACTGAAGTGCTCGATGCAGTGAATGAGTTATTGAGCTGATGAAACCAGTTACAGAACCAAAACTCTTTGTTGAGCCGCGCAACTATCGCGCGCGGCGCATGGTTGATGGTCTGCGGGTTTTGCCGATGGCTGGTGTTTTCCTGATTGCGATGCCCTTGTTTTGGGGCGGGTCTGGGGATACTGTTAAATCATCTGCAGTTATGTTGTTTCTCTTTGGGGTTTGGATCGTCCTTATCCTGCTGAATTTTCTGATGACGCGCCGAATTGGGAAAGAGCGTGATTGGCTGGACCCCATTAATTCAGAAACATCGGTGGATTAAATGCTTAACGTGTTGATCGGCGTTTGTTTGGCCTATGTGATCTCGCTATTTGCTGTTGCTTTTTGGGCCGAACGCGCATCGATGAGAGGTCGGGCAAATTGGTTGCGCTCTCCGATGATTTACACACTGTCACTGTCGATTTATTGTACTGGTTGGACGTTTTATGGCGCAGTTGGATATGCGGCGCGATCTGGTTTGGAGTTCGTAACAATTTACCTTGGACCCAGCCTTGTTATGCTGGGATGGTGGTGGATTTTACGAAAACTGGTGCGCATCGGCCGTGCACAGCGTGTCACATCAATTGCGGATTTGATCTCGTCCCGGTTTGGAAAATCAAACGGGTTGGGTGTGCTTGTGACAATCTTGGCGATTGTGGGAACAACGCCTTACATTGCGTTGCAACTGCAGTCTGTGACGCTGTCATTTGGTGCGTTTGCAAATTCCGAGTCACTTTCAGATAACACCGCTGCATTATGGCTTGGGGCGGGGCTTGCGCTTTTCACGATTTTGTTTGGAACTCGTAACCTGGATGTCAATGAACGTCACCACGGTGTTGTCATGGCAATCGCCGTTGAAGCGGTGGTCAAATTATGTGCCTTGGTCGCAGTGGGTGTGTTTGTCGTTTGGGGCGTGTTGGGCGGAATTGGTCCCGTCCTAAGTGAAATTGACGCGTCAAAGGTTGCCACATGGGACGTAAACGGGAACCGATGGATCGCGCTTACGTTTTTATCGGGCGCTGCATTTCTTTGTTTGCCGCGTATGTTCCAAGTTCTGGTTGTCGAAAACGCGGATGAGGGGCATTTGCATACGGCATCTTGGGCCTTTCCAACATATTTGATGTTGATGTCACTTTTCGTGATCCCGATTGCCGTGGCCGGTTTGAAAATTTTGCCCATTGGGTCAAACCCAGATCTATTTGTGCTATCACTTCCGCTGAGTTTAGAGCAAGACGCGCTTGCGATGTTCGCCTTTATCGGGGGCTTTTCCTCGGCGACATCCATGGTGATTGTCGCCTCTCTGGCTCTGGCGACCATGGTTTCAAACCACATTGTCATGCCCATTTGGATTAAGTGGTCCGAACACCGCGTCCGTGAATTCGGGGATGTGCGCCGCATCATTTTGATTTCGCGCAGATTTGCGATCCTGTTTATTATATTGCTTGGATATATCTACTATTGGATTTCTGGCGGTGGCGCGGCGCTGGCGGCGATCGGACTTGTTTCTTTTGCGGGTGTGACACAGGTGTTGCCAGCGATGCTGGGCGGTATTTTTTGGCGTGGTGCCAACCGCATTGGCGCAACTGCGGGATTGTTAGTGGGCTTTTCGATTTGGCTATACACATTATTTCTACCCAGTCTTGGGAATGTGTATTCCGCCGCCTTTTTGGCCGAGGGACCATGGGGTATATGGTGGCTGCGGCCCCAAGCGCTGTTCGGGGTGACCGAACTTGATCCGCTGGTGCACGCACTGTTTTGGTCAATGTCGTTAAACGCCCTTACGTTTTTAGTGGGGTCCTTGATCAGTTTCCCAACCCCCATTGAACGCCTTCAAGGGGCGCAAATTGTGAATGTGTATGACCATTCACCGACTCAGCGGGGATGGTCGGGTCGCGCCGCGCAAAGCGAAGATTTGATGATCATGGCCCAACGGATTTTGGGGGTGAAACAGGCGCGCGCCTTATTTCAAGCAGAAGTGCAAAATCAAGGGGGGCAGGGGTATCTTCCCGATCCGACGCCCGAATTTTTACGGACGCTGGAACGCGAATTGGCAGGGTCCGTTGGTGCAGCCACCGCACATGCGATGATCGGACAGACCGTTGGCGGCACATCCGTTTCAGTCCAAGATTTGATGGCTGTTGCGGATGAAGCTGCACAGATTATGGAATATTCTAACCGACTTGAGGAGCAATCACGCGAATTGACACGCACCGCCCAAGAATTGCAATCGGCAAACGAAAAATTGACCCAAATATCGATTCAAAAAGATGCCTTTCTGTCTCAGGTCAGCCATGAATTGCGCACGCCCATGACCTCGATCCTGTCTTTTGCACAAATTTTGCGTGATGGGGCAAGTTTGAAGGGGCAAGAGCAATCGCGCTATGCCAGTATCATTCATGATGAGTCCGTGCGCCTTACCCGCCTGTTGGATGATTTGCTGGACCTAAGCGTTTTGGAAAATGGGCAGGTGAACCTGAATATCGCAACAGGTCGTGTTCAGGATTTGATTGATCGCTCCATCGCAACTGTTATCGCAGGGGATGCCGCGATGCAGATGCAAATTGACTGTAAAATCCCCGTTGATTTGCACAGTTTGACTACAGATCTTGATCGCTTGGGACAGGTGTTCATCAATTTGATCAGCAATGCCAAAAAATACTGCGACGCGGCCAGCCCAAAGTTACAGATATCCGCCCATCAATCAGGATCCGATGTGATTATTGATTTTGTGGATAATGGAATTGGGATTCCCGCCCAAGACCGCGATTTTATTTTTGAAAAATTCGCGCGTGTTGGGGAGCAAAAAACAGGGGGGGCTGGTTTAGGGCTTGCTATTTGCAAGGAAATCATCGCCCGCCTTGGGGGGGAAATTACCTACTTATCAGGGCACCGTGGCGCTGCATTCCGCGTGCAAGTTCCCGTTAATTTCCATGCGGCTTAAACGATTTGATAACCTTCTCTGTGCATGTTCCTTTTCGGAGTTACACAGGAAATTTCCAATTTGTCTGCGCATCATAAAACCGTTTTACGTCGAAAACTTGTCGATACACCCGCACAGCAAAGTGTGAAGCAGGCCAATGGTGCCTTTGGTCAGGTTATCGCCAAAACTGCATAGGAATTCGGGCTTTCCCTTGGGCAGTTACGACGACAATCACAGTACGTTGAATCCGCCGATTTGACGGCGTTCTTTTCGCAATATGCGATTTTCGCTCATACACTCAGCAATGATGGGGCGCGTGTTCTTCTCTGCCTTGATCCGATCTTTGCCAGTGCATTGATTGAGGAGAAAACAATTTCGTTTGTTACCGGAACGGCCTGTGCGGATCGTACACCGTCAATTACAGATCGCGCATTGATTTCACCCTTTTTAGATCAATTGTTGGATCAAAGAGCGCTTGCAGATGTTTTGCCACAGACCGCGGCGCGTCCGCAATTTGAGGAGGGGCGGTGGCCCTTGAAATTCAATTGGCCACAGGCGTCTATCACGTGGTGCAGGGAACTTTCATGTTGCAGGGTGGTGATTTGAAAATGCAGTTTACGTCGGGTGTACAGGATACTACCCTGAAAAAGCCAAAATCGAAACATCCTGCTGAACCACATCCGCAAATGTTTGATGTTCGCGCTGAATTTGATGCAGTTTTGTTTAGCGCACGATGACATTGAATGCATTACGCGCACTGTCAGGGGGGGACACGATAAAATTCCCAAAGGCCCCATTAGAGCAAATCATGCTCCGCCCAAAGGGGGCAGCTGAAGGGCCAGCGGGTTATTTGGGGAAATCAAATGGACTGTACGCCGTATCTTTCCCATCCGAAAACAAAGCGGATGCGTCAGATGCAATGGAGATTGAGCTGCTTGCCCAGTCGGTAGACGGTGCTGAGAGTGCTGAAGAGATTGACCAATACCTCTCTGATTTAGAGGGTTTGGTTGAAAATACTGACGGGTCCGAGGGTGATCCCCCCGAACCCGTAGAAATCAGTTAGGCATCCATCATTGCGCGTACGCGGGGTGCAACGAACATTCCAGCGCCCATTGCAACAAGGAAAATCCATAGGCTGCTTCCGCCAAAGGAAATTGCGGCAATTGATGGCCCAGGGCACAAACCCGCCAGGGCCCAACCCATACCAAATATAACCGATCCCACGATCAGATTGCGTCCCAATTTGGGTTCAGGTGGCGCGGGGAAATTGCCGCCTGTCATCGGGCTGCGGCCCTTGGTTAGGACCCATGCGATGGCCATAGGGATCATTGCGCCCCCCATGACAAAGGCCAGTGTTGGATCCCATGCGCCAAACACGTCAAGCCACCCTTGAACCTTTGCGGTGTCGGTCATGCCCGAAACAACAAGACCCCCACCAAAGAGCATTCCAGCGATTAATGCGATAACTAGTTTCATTAGATCCACCCCAACACTGCACGGAATAGCGCCATGGTCAGGCCGCCCGCCATAATATAAAAGACTGTTGCAACGATCCCGCGCAAGGATAGACGAGAAATACCGCACACACCGTGACCCGATGTACATCCATTTGCAATGCGTGTTCCGACACCAACCAAAAGACCTGCGGCAACAAGTTGAACGACATTGTCTGTGATGTTCGTTTCGCTACGATCCCAGAATTGCAACACGATGATTGGCATAATGACGACGCCTGCAAGAAACGCGATGCGTTCCGCAGCATTTGACCAACCTGATCCGTCAACCAGTCCGCCGATCAGGCCGCTGGCCCCCATGATGCGACCGTTCCCCAACAGGAACACAGCCCCACCTAGGCCAATAAACAGCCCACCGATCAGCCCATAAAGCCAATCTATTTGAAATGCGATATTTTCCATTTTTCGCTCTCTTGAAAAAAGTTAAAACGGCAAGGCCGTCAGATGTGCTGGACCATAATCGGTCATATTCGAAAAACAATATAAACCATGTCCAGCTGAGGATTTCGGCACAGGCAAAGGTATTTTTATTGTTTGTGCCAAATAGCAGTTAGAGTTTGTTTACGGGCACCTTTAGGTAAATGTCCCCACTGTCATCTGGTTCAGGCATGTTGCCCGCACGCATGTTCACCTGCAGGGATGGGATGATCAACTTGGGCATAGCGAGTGTGGCATCACGTTCATCGCGCATGGTTGTAAATTCTTCTTCGCTTTTGCCCGCACCTATGTGGATATTCTTGGCCTTTTGTTCGCCAACGGTTGTTTCCCATGCGTATTCATCGCGGCCTGGGGCCTTATAATCATGTCCAACGAAAACGCGTGTTTCGTCGGGCAGTGCCAGAATTTTTTGAATAGAGCTGTACAACATTTCGGATGAACCACCAGGAAAATCACATCGCGCTGTGCCAAAATCTGGCATAAATAAGGTATCCCCAACAAAGGCTGCGTCCCCAACAACATACGTTAGGCAGGCGGGTGTGTGACCAGGGGTGTGCATAACCTCGCCGCGCATTTGCCCGATATGGAATGTGTCGCCCTCTTGGAATAGTTGATCAAATTGGCTGCCATCGCGTTGGAATTCCGTTCCCTCGTTGAACACTTTGCCAAAGGTGTCCTGAACCACAGTGATGCGATTCCCGATGCCAATTTTACCACCCAGCTTTTCCTGCAAATAGGGCGCAGCAGACAAGTGATCGGCATGCACATGGCTTTCTAATAGCCATTCAACGGTTAAATTGTTCTCTTGAACAAAGGCGATGACGGCATCGGCAGAGCGGGTATCCGTACGTCCAGATGCATAATCAAAATCCAATACGCTATCGACAATCGCGCATGATGATCCGTTTGGATCCTTTACCACATATGAAATGGTGAAAGTTGCGTCGTCAAAAAAGGCTGTTACTTCGGGTGACATGTTACATTCTCCAAGTTTTCTTGAAAAACATATATTAATTATTGAATGTATATCAAGGAAAAAATCACACCTTGGTGTAATAGTCAGAATTTATTGAAGAAAAATTCCTACGATTACGATCATTAGGCCAATCGTTGATAAGAATAATGCCCCCATGTTCCATGGAATCAACGTTCGGATCGCTGCGTTCAGCTCTTCATCGGAACTTGCGGCATTTTTGGCCTGTCGCGCCTTGATGATACACCAAATCAACCCGACAAGACCGCTGAATGAAACAACCGCGCCACCCCAGATCAGAAAACCCATAGAAATCACCTGTTATCCTTGTTTCTTCGTGGGGTAGTCCAAATTCTTCTGCGCTTCAAGAGAAAGCCTGCTTGCACGGAACCGTTGCAGTGGATAGATGTGGCAAACACCAAAAACTGATCGAGGCACAGATGGACGACCAAGTTGACAGCAGCTATCGCGTAACAGCAGATGAACTTCGCCAATTTGTGGAACGCTATGAGCGTTTGGAAATTGAAAAGAAGGATATCGCCGATCAGCAAAAGGAAATCATGGCCGAAGCCAAGGGCCGTGGATACGATACCAAGGTTTTGCGCAAAATTGTGGCGCTTCGCAAACGGGATGTGAACGATATCGCCGAAGAAGAGGCGGTTTTGGCAATGTATAAAGAAGCGCTGGGAATGCACTAGGCCTAAGGGCAATACCAAACGCACACCGGAAATGGCGTTGATATTCGCCAAATCCGCTTCGTATTGTGCGGTTAGGTCATAGACCATCTGCGCATCCAAGCCGGGCACATTCACGTCCTGTTCCGACACATCCGCACGACCAAACCGTTCGGCAAATGCAAACATGACTTTGCGCTTTTGGCGTTCATTCATTTTGGGATGTTTTTCCAGATAGGCCTGAAAACATGTGAACCCCTCTCCACTCAAAATGCTTTCAATCAGGCTATAACTTCCAACCATAGGCGTGGCGGGTGAAAAACCACCCACCAATCGCATAAATTGCCCCCAGATAAAGGGCGTATCCTCGGTAAAACAAATGGCCATCGACAGCGCGGGAAATCGCTGGCGATTGGACTTTAAAAAATCACTCCACCGCAACGCACGTGGATCGCTTTTGTTCATAATTAAATTCAGATTATCGGTTTGCGCCTCGGCCATCATAGCGGGAATGAATGTCGTGGGATTGCGTAAGGCAAGGAACAGATGCGTTTGATCTTCTGGGAACAGTGCCACAAAACGCACCAAATTGCCGATTGCCTGTGGGTAGAGTGCATTGTTCTGAACCGTTTCTTTGGGGGCACCAAAAAAGCTAGTGATACCCATATACAGCGTGCGACACTCTTCTGGTTCGCCGTTCAAAAACACGTCTAACAAAATATCGCGTGCATCTGCATCGAGGGCCGTATATTTTGATTGCATCATCCGCTGACGCAAGGGGCGTCGGTAATTTTTGGGCAGTGGCAGCGCAATTTTATTTTGATGGTGCAGGTTTAAGTTGCGGCGCAATGAAAATAAGAAGATGGTCTTTGTCAGTTTTATTCGCACCAGCATGCAAAATGATGCGCATTTGCCCGCTTTCTTGTTTCTTTGATTTGCGATCTATATACCCTGAAACAGTTACAGTTTCAAACACCTAGCGCAATGGGAAACCCGATGCAGTCGTCCCCCAAAGTTTTGCCAAAACAACAGATGGCCAAGTTTGGTTTCAACGGTTGGACACTATGGGCACTGTACATTACGGGCCTTGTCATGGTGCCAATCCTGACGGTTGCGACCTTAGCATTGTTTCCAACTGAAAACATCTGGCCCCATCTGTTGAACACAACGCTGCCGCGATATTTTCGCACCACCGTTTCATTAATGGTCTCTGTCGGTCTTGGCGCTGCTGTCGTGGGGACGGTGACGGCGTGGTTAATTGCACGTTATCGTTTTGTCGGGGCAGGGTGGTTGGAATGGGCGCTTCTGATGCCATTGGCGATCCCTGCCTATGTGGGGGCATATGCATTGGTGGATTTATTGGAATATGCAGGCCCCGTGCAAACCGCATTGCGCGGTATGTTTGGCTGGGAAACTGCCCGCGATTATTGGTTCCCAGAAATACGATCCTTCCCTGCGGCCTGTTTTGTGCTGACCTTTGCGCTTTATCCATATGTCTATTTGCTTGCGCGGGTCGCATTTCGGGATCAATCGTCCGCCTCGGATGATGTTGCGAAATCATTGGGGCGTGGAGCATTTGCGCGGTTCTGGCGCATTGGTTTGCCTCTGGCGCGCCCAGCAATTGCCGCGGGCGCCGCCATTGTGATGATGGAAACTGTCAATGATTTCGGCACCGTTGATTATTTTGCGGTTCAGACCCTGACCACAGGCATCTTCAGCGTTTGGTTGCAATCAGGAAATGCAGGGGGTGCTGCGCAATTAGCCTGTGTCATTCTGGCCGTAATCATCTTGTTGGTCAGTCTTGAGAAATCAGCCCGTCGTCGCATGAAGTTTTTCAATTTGTCCACGTGGCATCGGGGCGTGGAAAAAACGCAACTGACAGGACGGCGTGGCGTGATTGCATTCACCTTATGCGCGCTGCCCGTGGTGATTGGATTTGTCATTCCCACATCCGTTTTGGGATGGCATGCGTTGAATCATTTGGATGAATGGACTAACCCCGCGTTGATCAAGGCACTGCTGAACACATTGCGCGTGGCAACAATTGCCGCGCTGATCACCGTTTTTGCAGGTGTTGTCATGGTCTATGGCGTCCGCCTTGCGCGATCTGAGACACCAAAGCGGTTGTTGCCGATCACCTCAATCGGGTATGCCGCGCCGGGTGCTGTTTTGGGTGTTGGCATTCTGATTCCACTGGCATGGTTTGATAACCGTTTGGCCGATGGTATTTGGGAGCTGACTGGGCATGACATCGGACTTATTCTAACAGGGACGTCCGCCGCGATCATTTACGCCTATTGCGTCCGATTTTTTGCAATTGCGCAGGGGGCTGCGGATGCGGCGATGGGGCGCGTTTCACCCAATTTGGCAAATGCCGCGCGCTCCCTAGGGCGCAACCGATTGCAAACATTGAAAGAGGTCTATTTCCCTCTGATGAGCGGATCCGTAGGCTCTGCATTGCTGTTGGTTTTCGTTGATTGCGTCAAAGAGCTTCCTGCAACGCTATTGTTAAGGCCGTTTAACTACAACACCCTTGCCACGTTGGTCCACGAACAAGCCAGCCTAGAAAACCTATCTCAGGCGGCACCTGCGTCACTCTATATAATTTGCGTCGGACTTTTGGCCGCTCTCTTATTGGCGAAGACCAATAAATAAAAAAATTTGAAAAATGCGTTTTTCGCTCTTGCAAGAGCGGAGCGCATTATTTAATTACCCGCACAGTGCCCCTATAGCTCAGCTGGTAGAGCAACTGATTTGTAATCAGTGGGTCGGGAGTTCGAGTCTCTCTGGGGGCACCATTGTTTTCAAAGGCTTAGCTGAAATGCGCTGGGCCTTTTGTTTTTATCAGCCAGACATAGAGCCAGACAAAAGAGAGCGAAGTTACGTAATTTAACGTTAATGGCTACTTGTTTCAGGTGGACAAATTTGCAACGCGTGCGCGCCCGCGCGCGGTCTGTGTCTTGGTGTGTTAAGTGCGCATTTTTCGGCAACTACGTTGAGCGTTTTAGCTCATTAATTCCCATGATGTTTCGTTTCCTTGCATAAACTTACTATCAAGATAACCATCAGCTTATTCTTAGTGTTCGTATTTCCTAATTGACGCTGGATGGAGCAGCCCAGTAGCTCGTCAGGCTCATCATCGGAACGCCGAAGCTGCCGCCACCGATGCCCATCAGGACCGACAAAAACCCCAGCAGAGGAGACAGTGTTGCACGGGCGCTACCCTCAGGCATTTTTCGGCAATTTGCCAGCTCTGACGTCCCAGCCAAAGATACAGGCCGACGACGACACCTAAGACCCCAAACACCGCCTGCAACACATCCGAACGCAGATAAGAGGCGATAAATCCTCCGGTTATCGCACCGATCCCAATCCCCCAGGCCCATGTTTTGAGAATGCCCCAGTCCACCGCGCCTTTCTTGTTATGCGCGTGAAGCGAGCGGATCGAGGTCACAACAATGATAGCAAGCGATGTGCCCAGGCAAAGTTGCATCACGTATTCGCCGCCCAAACCAAGACCGGTGAACACGAAAAAGAAGGCAGGAACGAGTACAATGCCGCCCCCGACACCAAGCAGCCCTGCCATCAACCCGGCGAAGGCTACGATGGCGAGCATGAACAGGAGAAGTGGGAAAGTGCCGATTAAGATGGCTAATATTTCCGTTCCTTAGCGTGATCGCGGTTTGTTTGTTGACTACGCAATCTGCTGCATTGGTTAATTTTTGCCGCTCATGGCTTCGGGCAGCCATAGCGCGATTTGTGGGAATGTAATCAGCAAAATCACGGCAATTAGCATAAGCGCGAACATTGGCGCGGCGGCGCGTGAGATGAAACCGATACCCCGGCCTGTCATTCCTTGTACGAGGAACAGATTGAACCCGATTGGTGGAGTGATCAGGGCCATTTCACCTACGAGCACCACAAAAACACCGAACCATATCAGGTCGATTTCCGCGGAACGCACCAAGGGCTCAACCACCGCCAGTGTCAGTACGATCATCGAAATGCCGTCAAGAAAACATCCGAGGATCATATACATGACCATGAGCGCAAGGATGAGGGCGGTTGCCGACAATTGCATATCGCCGATCCATTCGGCCAGGGCGCGTGGCAGGCCGGTGAAGCCCATGGCCAAGGTTAGAAAGGCCGATCCGGCAAGCAACAGGATGATCATGGATGTCGTCTTGACTGTTTCCATAAGTGTTTCGGCAAGCACCCGAACATTCAGCGACCGCTGGAATACGGCAAGCACAAATGCCCCTGCGACACCCAGAACGGCGGCTTCTGTCGGGGCCGCGATGCCTGTGTAAATTGAACCGATCACACCAAATATCAGTGCAGCGATTGGAAAAAGCTCGATCAGGCCTTTCAGCTTTTCGGAAAGGGCTGCTCGCTCTTCCCGAATGGCTCGGCCCTGATTAGTCAATATTCCCCAACCGATGTTGTACAGGATGAACAGACTGGCAAGCATCAGGCCTGGAATTAGCCCCGCCATAAAAAGTCGCGCAATGGATTCTTCGACCATGATCCCATAGATGATCATTGTGATCGATGGAGGGATCAGCAGGCCCAGCGTACCGGCGCCTGCCAATGTGCCTGCGACCATACTATCGGGATATCCGCGCCGTTTCAGTTCGGGCATGGTGATCTTGCCGACTGTTAGCAGGGTCGCGGCGGACGAACCAGATATTGCCGAAAATGCCGTGCATCCAACTACATTGGCATGAAGCAACCCACCCGGCGTTCGGCGAAAGAGGGGGGACAACCCGTTAAACAGGTTCTGCGAAAGCTTGGTCCGGCAAAGGATTTCCCCCATCCAGATGAACAGTGGCAGCGACGCAAGTCCCCAAAGTGAGATATGCGTCCACACGGTTGTCGCCATCGCCGGGCCCGCGGGGTGCGACGTGAAGAATTCCATCGCGAAAATGCCGGCGATCAACATCGCTGCTCCGATCCAAACGCCCAAGCCAAGGCAGGCTATAAGGATGACGACCAACAGGATTGCTATAATTTCAGGCCCCATGGCTATGGATCCTTCTCTGCCAAAAGATCTCCCTGGGTAGTCCACGGACTGGCCCCGGTAGCACAAAATCGTATCAGATTGTGGATCAATGCCACGCCGAAGATACAAAACCCGAGAGCTGCCGGGAATTGCGGCAACCATAACGCTAACCCGTCCGACTTGGAGCTGATGTCACCGAATTTCCACGAGATATTCACCATCCGCGTCATGAACCAAGCAAGATAGAGGACAGCGCCGGATGTTAGCACAAGCGCCCCGATCTCGGCGACACTGCGCGGTTTTTCCGCCAACTTCCCGATGACAAGATCCACCCGGATGTGACCGCCGTGCTGGAACGTGTATGCCAAACCAAAACTCCCGGCAGCCGCCATGGCATAGCCTGCACCTTCGGTAAGCCCGCCGATATAGACCCCCAACAGGCGCGAGATGATCTTGATTGCGACAAAGAGAGCGATCAGAACGATAGACAGCGCCGCGATCGCGCCACAGGCCGCATAGAGCCGGCCCAGGGCGCGATCAATTGTTGTGGCGATAGTTTTGATCACGCTGATTTAACCTGCCCGGTAGGCTTCGATAACCGCCGCACCAGCATCGCCCGCAGCTTCGATCCACTCGTCGGTCATTTTTGCCCCGATCTCATCCAAACCCGCCTGCAACTCGGCCGAGGGCGGTGCAATTGTCATGCCATTTTCGGCCATGGTGGCTTTGTACCCGTCGTTCTGGACTTCCATTTCATCCCAAACAGCAGCCTCGGTCGCCGCGGCTGCTTCCGTGACTGCCGCCTGGGTGGCGCTGTCCAAACCGTCCCACGCATCCGCGTTCACGATAACGCCCGACTTGGGCAACCAAGCGTTCACCTCATAGTAGTAGTCGGCGTAGTCCCAGATTTTCTGCCATGTGCCAATTGCACCGGACGCGATCATCGATTCTGCTACGCCGGTGGAAAATGCCTGAGCGATCTCACTGGCTTCAGTCTGCGTCGGCACGGCACCCATCAGCTCCGCCAGACGGGTCGTCGAGGCGTCGTAGGCGCGGAATTTGACACCGTTCATGTCGGCAACTGTTTTGACCTCTTTCTTCGAGAACAGGCCTTGTGGCGGCCAGACCGGTGCGAAGAGCAGCTTCAGTCCCATGTCCGCCAATGCGGCGTTCACCGCGTCTTTGGAAACGTCGTATAGTTTGCGGGACTGCTCTCGCGTCGTTGCCAAAAACGGAATTGTATCAAGGCCCAGCATGGGGGCCTGTTGCGAATGGGCTCCGAGGAATCTGCCACCGATTGGCACCTGGCCTTCACGCACGGCGCGCAGAATGTCGCCACCGCTGTAAAGTGACCCGCCGGGATGCAACGTAATTGCAAGCTCACCATTGGTGCGTGCGCTTACGTCTTCACCAAAGGCAACATAAGCCTTGGAAATGAAATTGCCTGCACCATAGGCGCTGGGCATGTCCCACGTAGTTGCGGCCAGCGATATATTCGGCAACATCGCCGCAGCACTTCCGGCGATACCTGTGGCCAATACCTGGCGGCGGTTCATTTTGAAGTTTTCCATGTCAATCTCCCTGACTGTTGTGCCAGCCTTAAACCTCAACTTCGATAAGGTGGCGCGGATAGTTGGTCAGCACCTCGCACCCGTTTTGGGTCACGCGTATGCTGTCGCTGATGGCCATCCCGAACCCCTTGCGGAACATTGTTGGGATGACGTGAAACGTCATGTCGGGCTGCAGGACCATCGGATCGTCCGGGCGCAGCGAATACAGATGGCCTTCGGCCCAGTTGGGTGGAAATCCGATCCCGATTCCATAGGCCGTGCGGCTTTTGAAGTATCGGCCGAGCCCGCGTTTCTCGACTTTGCTGCGGCAGGCGAAATCAACTTCACCCGACGTGATCCCCGGCCGTATCGTCTCGATCGCTGTTTCTAGGATTTCGATAAGGGCATCCGCCGTGGCCTTGTGCTCATCGGTTGCCTTTCCCACGACTGCAGATCGCGACATCATCGCATGATACCGGTCGATGCAGCCAGCGCCCTCCAACAGCACGACATCGCCTTTCTGGATCGTATTGCGCTTCCACAAGGCAAAACACAGTTCACTACGCGGGCCAGCGACAACCATCGGTGGGTGACCTATATATTCGCTGCCAGCGGCAATCGAGCCCTGATAGAGCGCCGCTGCAAGATCATTGTCGGTCTTGCCCGGTGCAATGGTGTGCAACGCTGCATCCATCCCGGCTTCGATCGCGCGGGCCGCTGCGCGCATCCGGTCAAGCTCGTTCGCCGATTTTATCATTCGATACGGGCCTATCACCCCCACGAAAGGCACGAAACGATCGCCCAAGCGGTCAACCAACCGCGAATGATCATGAATGTTCAAGTAGTTGCTGGTGGTCTCAATCCCGATCTGGCCGGTGGGGGTGGTTTCCTTGAGATAGCTTTCCAGAACATCCACATGATCTTGCGTGTCAAACACGGAAACCGCATCACCGATCGTGGGCAGGGCAAGCGCCATGTCCCGGTTGACCACACGCGTTATCATGACGGGTTTGCCGGAGACCGGGACAAACATTGTCTGAAAGGTGAAATATCCGATCGTTTGGTAGCCAGTCAGCCAGTACATGTTTTCGGGGTCGAATATCAGAGCGCCACAAAGCCCCCGTGTGAGCAACTCTTTTTGGATCAGTTCGAGGCGATCCAAATAGGTAACCTCGGAGAAGGCCAGTTCTCCGGGCCAGATGTTTCGCTCAGAGCCGAGTATTTCTTGTTGAGTGCGGGCCGTGGATTGCATTCAGGATGCCTTCTGGAACTTTGATGTTCAGTTGACTGTGCCACAGCAAACAGCATAGTGTAAAATATGAATAGTTTAGTGCAGACCCAAAAAAAGGAATGGGCATGAATATTCGCCAGATCGAGATATTCAAGGCCATCATGGAAGGTGGCTCGGTTACGCAAGCCGCCCACAATCTTAACATTGCCCAGCCATCTGTTTCCAAGCATCTGAAATTACTGGAATACGACCTGGGTTTTGCACTTTTTGAGAGGAGCGGAAACAAACTGATCGCCACGCCTGAAGGTCAGGCATTGTTTGATCAGGTTGGAAGGGTGTACACGGGTCTCGGTTTTCTGCAGAACTTTGCGGAAGATCTGCGAAACAACCAGATCGGCGAACTTTCACTTGCGGCCATGCCGCTCATTTCACAGAAATGGCTGCCCGGTTGCATTGCTGGATTCATTTCCGCGCACCGTAAGGTGTCGTTTTCATTGCCGGTACGCAGTTCAAAGTGGATCGCCACCGCCGTAGCGGCCCGACGAGTCAATTTCGGCATCGGATTGAGGCCGGCTGGTACCAGCCCCGGCATTCAGGTGATCCCGTTAATGAGGCTGCCGTTTGTCTGTGTGATGCCGCCAAATCATCCGTTGACGGAACACAGCGCCATTCAGTTGGACATGATACAGGGCCATGGTCTGATTGCACTGCACAGTTTCGACGGGCAACCACTTATCTTTGAGACGCTCGCAAAAGATTTCCAATCTCGGGAAAGACGGAAGATCGAAACTTTCGCGGCCAATGTCGCGTGCGAGATGGTCAAACTGGGGGCCGGGGTTGCTCTTGTTGATGCCCTCACCGCACGTGACAATCTGGATGAAAATCTGACTTTTCGGCCGTTTCTGCCTGATACGGCCATGGACATTTGTATCATGACAGCCGTGCACTGGCCGCTGACCCGAATTGCGCGCAGTCTGATCGCCGAGATGACCGAACGCGCACAAGCAACCGAAAGAGAACTGGCTTCAATAATCGAAGCATAGCTTTTTTTGAGAGTGCGCTAAAATGTGTTGATTTGACTGCATGACCTCAACGATCTACCAGTTAAGCAACCTTACACTGACAACAAGGCAACCCCGGATGGAACCCACCTTTTTGACCCGCCCCAGTATCCAGGGGCATTTTGGTGTCGCGGCCGCGACCCATTGGCTGGCTGCCCAGACTGCAATGCGTATGCTGGAACTGGGTGGAAACGCCTTTGATGGTGCTGCCGCGGCGGGATTTGTCTTGCAGGTGGCCGAACCGCATCTGAACGGCCCCTTGGGCGAAGTGCCGATCATGCTCTACCAAGCCGAGCGTGGCGAGACAGCAGTCATCTGTGGCCAGGGAACTGCCCCAAAGCTTGCCACGATTGATCATTTTCAAAGATTGGGTGTGAAGCAGATTCCGGGGACCGGCCTGCTGGCTGCTGCGATCCCCGGCGCGTTTGATGCCTGGATGCTACTGTTGCGCGACCACGGGACATTGCCGCTGAAAACCATCCTGATGCCAGCGATCGAATATGCCGAGAAAGGTGTGCCAGTGGTGCCGCGCCTGGCAAAGGCAATCAATACGATGAAGTCGTGGTTTCTGGCGGAATGGCCTTCGAATGCAGACATTTACCTGCCTGGTGGTGAAGTCCCCGAAACAGGAAGTTTGCTATGCAACCCGGCCCTCGCCGCCACGTGGCGCAAAACCTTGGATGAAGCGGCGAGCGCGGGTTCGGGCCGAGTGGCCCAGGTGGATGCCGCGCGGGCCGCTTGGAAAACGGGTTTTGTTGGCAGGGCGATCGCGGAATTCTGCGCCTCTCAATCCTTCCGGGATGTGACCGGACAGCGCAATGGCGGACTGATCACGCTTGACGATCTCGCCGGGTGGTCGGCCAAATATGAAAAGCCTGTTTCAGTGGAATTCAATAGCTACCACATATGCAAGTGTGGCCCTTGGAGCCAGGGGCCCGTTCTGTTGCAGGGCCTGCGTCTGATCGAGGCGCTGGGGCCGCGCTGCCTGCAGGGCGAAGTCAATTTCTATCACACCCTGACCGAAATCATGAAACTAACTTATGCCGACAGAGAAACCTATTATGGCGATCCCGATGTGGTTGATGTTCCGCTGACAACATTGCTGGGCCGAGAATACGCGGCCGCGCGCGCGCAGCTGATCGGAGAACAGGCAAACAACACCTGGCGGCCGGGCAGGATCACCGGTTTCGGGCACCCGGTTGATTATCATGCGGCCTGCAATGTCGAACTGGATGCTGAAACCCTGGCCGCCTTGGGTATCGGTGAGCCGACAGTTGCCAAGCACGAAGACTTGGACAGTGCTGTCAAATCAGTGGTGGATGGCGATACGTGTCACATCAACGTTGCCGATCGTTGGGGCAATATCGTTGCGGCCACGCCCTCGGGTGGTTGGATGGAAAGCTCTCCGGTGATCCCCGAACTTGGTGTCAGCCTGGGCACACGCCTGCAGATGATGCGCCTGACCGTCGGCGCGCCCGATGCTCTTGCTCCCGGCGTTCGCCCGCGTACGACGCTGACGCCCACGATCGTGCTGGACGAAAAGGGCAAAGGCTATATGGGATGCGGAACACCGGGCGGTGACAAACAGGATCAATGGCAGCTGGCGTTTTTGTTGAGGCATCTGGCCCTTGGCATGACGCCACAAGAAGCAATCGAAGCCCCGAGCTTCTATTCGACTCACTGGCCGGATTCCTTTTTCCCGCGACAAGCGTTTCCGGGGAAACTCAGTATCGAAGGCAGAGTTTCGCAACATGCCACGGAAGCGCTGCGCGCCCGAGGTCATGACCTGCATGTCGAAGCGCCATGGTCGGACGGGTATCTGACTGCCAGCTTCGTAAACAAAGACAACTCACTCGGTGCAGCCGCCAGCCCCAGAGGGCAGCAAGCCTACGCTGTCGGCCGCTGATCCATTCGACCACGGATGTAAGCGGCGGAGCAATACTCGGCCAGGCCTTGTCAGAATAAACCACCTTGCCCGACATCGTGCTGAATATTAGCTAATCAGCCATGCCCAAACTAGTATCCTTCCGTTATTTCAAAACCAGTCCTGAGATCATCCAACTTGCAGTTATGTTGTATGTGAGGTTTCCACTTTCGCTGAGAAATGTAGAAGACCTTCTGCATGAACGTGTCGCTGCTCTTTCGAAGCGGGGATCTCTTATCGCTTCATGAATTGCGCGCTCTGTGGGCTTTTGATGCTTGAGCTGATTTGTCTGAAAGCACGATTGAATCAAAAAATTTCGAAGCCCCACTGCCTCCAAACCCAATTCGTCAACTTCTGATTATCTGGTATACCGCGCAGCTGCTTGAGGGTTCGCTCGGCCCAGTCAAACTTTGACTGCCCCATGTTCTCTGCCGCGAGGTGTTCGCAATTCGCCATGCGCGATATTTCTACTGCAACTTCACAGGGCGTCGGCCAAGGAACATAATCAATGTACTTTGTGTACTTTCTGTAGGTTCTGGGAAAATTATTGAAACTTTCACTTCTTTCCCCGTCCTTATTGTAATTTTCGGAGGAACCTTCACAAAGTACATTAAGTGCATGTTTCTGGATCATCGCAGGGCTACTCCTTGAAAGCTATAGCCTTCCGCTGTGCGTTTGTTTGGCATCCGCAGTAGCGCTGCTAGCCGTTTACTAAATTGTTTGCGTCCAAGCATTCCGCGGAGCCCTGTGGACGTGAACCAACCGACATAGGCGTCGTATACCACCTGCACTCCAAGCGAAGCCCGTGGGTCAATGCATAGCCGCTCTGCAACGAATTCTGACAAATGGTTGTTCTCAAGCCGCCACTCCTCTAACGCGGCGACGCTACTGCTTGGGCGCGTAAACTTGCCATTGCGAATGATGAGCTGCCCGAGGGCATCCATTGCGCGTGACGTTATCGCATCCAGCTCCCCCCTTAGTTTTTCGATTAGGTGGGGGTCTGCTTCGGATCCCATGAACTGTCGCTCTAGTGGAACAATGCTGACACGGCGGAACAGCCCATCGGAGTAGTCGCGGATCCGGGGCATGTGGTTGGTCAGTATGATGTGCTTGGCAAATGGCTCAATCTCGCGGACATCTTGGTGTTTCTTTTCCACAGACATCATCTCGCCCGATATGACAGCCTTCAACATTCCATCTTCAAGCTCGGCATTCTGGTTGAGCTCTGTCACAAGATTAAGCAGCTTACCTTCAAGATTTGACCTTTGGAATACGCTGCCCATTTGGCTTGGCTGCACTGAGGACGTGTATTTACGCCCGACCATTTCTTTGGCAATCGCACCGAGGACACTTTTACCATTCGCGCCTGCGCCACACAGAATGAAGCATTGCTCATATTTCGCATGTGTCACGAGACAATATCCAAGCATCTCCCAAATAAGCTGGCGGAGATCACTAGCATCGGGACGTGTATTGCCGTCAGCATCACACAGAATGTCATCGAGAAATTTGTTGAAAGCGTCGGGCTGATCGTCAACGTATGAGGTTGGGAGTTGGATCCTCCGCATCAGAGCAGGATCGGGCGCCATTCTCAACCAGCGCTCACCATCAAAACGATAATAACCGTCTTTCAACACTATTACATTCTGGTCACCGCGTTCGAACCGCTCGTCTTCGTCAAAATGTCGGGACTTGAACAATGAGATTGCTGCTTTTACCCGAGCATCCCTCACCTGATCGATCTGCTGCGCCAAAACATCTGTTGCAATCGCCTTTAAGGTTTGTTCCTTCATCAATCTCCAGATCGTGCCATCGAAGAACCATACACCCGAGGGGTGCTTTCTGAGATTTTCGGACCCAAAGTGATCCTCAAACATGAGTGCCAGCGTTAGATCATCTAGGTCACGTGCCTTTTGCTTATCCATCGCGCTGGCCTCCAGATAGAAACCGCTCAAACCGGTAAACTGTTTGCAGTCCGTGGGCGTGACTGATCAGCACTGGGAACTTTTGATTGCTTTGCCAAAGAATTGCTGCGGCTGTTGGGTTGTATGAACGGCCCTCAATTGGATCTGCGCAGGCCAGGATTTTGCCTTGCGCCATGGAGTCTAAGATTGATCCTACCGATTGCATGCCAGCGCTTACGGTATCCAGTACGTCCGCATCCCTTAGCACGCGGCCTTGCACACGCGATGCCACGACGGCGCGCGCATGGTACAGTGTCCCCCCGAATTCTCTCACGTGCCGATCCGCCTGCTGGTCCATAAATTTTGCACGCACGCGCAGCGCCTGGGCTGATGATCTTTGACGATCAATGTCCCGCAATCGCAACCATTCCGATCTGAATGGTAGCTTAAGATCACACAGCGCGGCCCCGTCTTGTTGCACCACTGGGGGAGGGGTGCGCAGTATCCCGTCCGACAGTATTGGATCCGCAGTAAAGATAAGACGTTCTGGGCTGCCAACGCTCACATCTATGAGGGAGCGATCAAGTTGTTGGCCTGATTTGCTTATCAGGTGATATCCGAAGCCATTGTCCCAGCAGCGTGCGTGTAGCGCTTGCAGAGTTTGTGGGATTGTACGTGCGTTCTTGATCCGAACAAACATATGAAAGCCACTTGCCGCGGCAGGCTCTGTATCAGGTAAATGCACGCCAGCGGATGAAGATGGTTTAATCAAAAAATCACCATGCTCCAATTCTGGCCAAAGCTGTAGTAAAACTGCATAAATTCCACCATTTGCATCAATTCGGTCATTAATTTGAGGGGGCAGATCCTTGTCATCAAAATCAATCAGGAGCCATCCTTCGCCATCATGAAAGCTGAAGTGGTCTTTGGTTCGAGCGATGCATTGAATGCCACTGTCTTGGATGCGTGCACTTTTAATTCGGGTGCTAGCTCTGACAGTGTTTGAGTCAGCATTGTGGACACCGAGGCACAGTGCGTCGGTCGGCTTCAGCTTTGCAATAAGGTTGGCCAAATATGCAGCATTTGGCACCTCTAGAGATTGCACCACGCCGTCCGTGAATAAGCCATTTGATTGCTTTTGAATGCCACCGTCATCACCGCGGAAAAACTTTTTACCCATCCACGTTTTGTTTCTGAGAACTGACAGGCGTGCAGGGTATTTATCTTCATTTGTCCCAAGCATGATCTTTCCTTTGCTTGTGACGTGAGACGCTTTGCGCTATAGTTCAGGTATTCAATTATCGTAGAACTACCAGCCCATGGCCTCGCGCCGTGGGTTATTTTTTAGCCAGTTGGCTCACGTAGTCTGGCAAGGCATAGAGCACTGCCTCTGTCGCAGGGTCAGAGAGCAGGCCTAACGTCCCACAGGCTCTGATAAGCGCAGAACGCGAGGTGACATACTTTTCCGCACGCCACGGTCCTGCATGGGAGCTTTCTTTCTTTTGAATGATCCACTGAAGCCACTGCGAGCACAAAATCACACGCCAGCGATCAGATGATTGTACGATCACTTTTGCGTATAGGTCGCTGCTTTCTATTGCGGTCGTTTCTATGACCATTGAGGCCTGTGTTTTTTGCGGGTTACAAGCGTCGAGATCACTCATGACCATCCCCCCTGTTTATAACAGACGGATTTGTCCAATTTGGACTGTGCATATTCTAATGCCTCACCGACGTCGTAGACTGCGGCGCGGTTTGGGCGACGCACTGTCAATGGCCACGTCTGAAGCGTCCTGTGACTAATAGGGAAACAGTGATGTGTGATAATCGCTGCGAGTGTTTTGCGATCTGCGTATTTAGGTAACGGCTGTTCCGGTGCCCAATATGATTTTTTAAACGTCATAGCGTATCCTTTCGTTACGTTATGACGACACTTTATTGAGAAGTGATTTTAAGGAATTTATACTGCCTAACAATCAAGATTGCTGTTAAATGCTATGTTCTAGGCGTCGATATTTTTGCCAAATATTATCGATCTGAGAAGGTTTTAACTTGAAGATTTTTGCCGCTCGCACAATCACTTTGTCTCGAGTTCCTTTTGGTGGTCTTTTGGAAATTTGTAACAAGCGGGGAGCCTTTTGGTCCATTGCTTTATATGGCTGAAAAAGTTTGAGTTCGGCTTCAATATTGTCTTCGTAGTATTTTAATAATTCTGTTTTGATTAGCTCATCTCGCTTATCCAAGGTAAGCTTATTCACAGATTCCCAGTGATAGGACAGTTCGGTCTGGTGCTCAAAAAGATCACGTTTTCGCCGATTAAACGCTCTTAAAGCCGCACTTTCTAGCAAGCGCTCACATGTTTGCCCTATTACGATTTCTTGATAAAGTGTTAGATTAGGCTTTCGCCCAGCACCTTTTCTTTTCCCACCATGCCCGTTGTTGTTCGTCATCGCCTTTTATCCGCTATATCAATCACTTCACTAAGTAAAAAACTCTCCCAGGCATTCATCACGTTTCGCCGTTTTTCTATGTTTTTGGCATGCTGATAGGATCGCATAACACCAGCTCTAGTAGCGGATCGCTTATGGTTGAGAACAGCATCGATTACGCTTTCTTCAAAGTTGGAATGTTCAGACATTAGCGTTGCGAACGTTCGTCTAAGGTGATGCAGGTTAAATTGATCTACGCCTGATGCGCGCCGAACAGCTTTGTTGAAGAAAGACCAACTTCGCATAGGTGCACTGTCAATGCTTGAAAGTTGGAAACACCTTGCATCCTTCGTTGCAGTTGCCTCATTGATTAACTGCAAAGCAATTCTAGGCAGCGGCAAGGTGAACGCCTCATTATTCTTGGTTTCCTGGTGTGACAGACGCAGTTCCTGCTCATCAACAAATATGTTGCCCCCTCTGAGTTCTGCGGCTTCTGTCATGCGTAGTGGGCAAATAATCAGGAAACGCAGAAACCTAAGATAATCTGGGCGCAGTGGATTGGGTGGGTTCCAAAGCAGTTTCAAGTCATCAATTGAATAGTATGTTTCCCGCGGTACAGATGCCTTAGGCCTATGTCTGCGCGATATATCTTTTGCGGGATTGCGTTCGATCACGTCTTCATCAACTAGGTAATCCAAAAATCGTGAAAGTGCGCCAAACCTATGGCGCCCGGTTGAGGGTCGCTCACTGTGTATCACAGCCAACTCACGCAGCACCCGTGCATTGAGATCAACTGGGGGGATGTTCGCGATATTCAGTTCTACAAGAGCAGATTTCGCATGTGCGTATTCATCACGTTTATGTCGGCTGATATCACCTAAGACAAGGTTACGATAATCTTCAAGCCACAAGCAAAGTGGTCGTTGCTGATATTCCCGTTGACGCTCTTCATCCGAATTACGCTGAATAGAAGATGCTGGATCCCCACCGTCTCTCACTTCCGCTTTGATTTCTTCGACGCGTAGTCTTGCTTGTTGGGGTGACATAGTCACCGGATCGCCAATACGTAGTGTGCGTTGCGGATGTCGCTTGCCTTGATAATCAACGCCGCGCTTGCGGTAGTTATAATTCCAGCTGCTGCTTCGTGCGTTAATCGCGAGGCGTAGACCAGAAGGATCCACCAGGATGACTTTCTGGCCAAGCTCACGTTGGTGCTTGGTCCATTTATTTATGGAATTTCGATCGATAGTGCATTTAAAGATGGGCATAAGCCAGACAATCAGCCAGACAAATTGGAGAAACTTTACGCAGAATAACGTAAGATGATGATTGCGAAAAGGGTAATATCATCGAATATACATTGAATTTTGGCTAGAATTACCAAGGATAGCTAAATATAGAGCAACTGATTTGTAATCAGTGGGTCGGGAGTTCGAGTCTCTCTGGGGGCACCATTGTTTTCAAAGGCTTAGCTGAAACACGCTG
>Ga0213867_1000279_pt1 | contig 23579 bp, 26 predicted proteins | sample PICome_12_FD_160120 | JGI IMG/M metagenome (GOLD analysis project Ga0213867, IMG submission 160120) | Coastal seawater microbial communities near Pivers Island, North Carolina, United States - PICO540 | ecosystem: Environmental > Aquatic > Marine > Coastal | place: USA: North Carolina... | reverse complement strand
CCTCCTGCCGGCGCTGCTGGTGCTGCTGGTGCTGCTCCACCTGCATCTGCTGCTGTTGTGTCTGCTGGCTGTTCTGCATTCTCTGCTTGTGCTTCACCGTCGAAGTCAAATTTTTCTTCGTACCCTGTCCAAATATCTGCAATTAATTTTTTAGGCATTTTTATTTCAACAATCCAAATTGGTTCTTTGTCTAGCTTACCTTTTTTAGTTCCAGGACGAATGTCATCTGGTGTACGTATTTTACGAGGCTTTAGCATAGATGTTTTAACATATCCAACTTTGCAATCGTAATCTAGCAAACGCTTGCCTCCCATAGGATCAGGCATTTTTTCTAAAGGCCAAAAAAATCGACAAGTTACCCAATGGCGCCCAATGTGTGGGCCGCTGGCTAATTCTCCGTCTAGCCAGTTGTCGTAAACATATACGTCTAACTGATCTAAAACTCTTTCAAAGTCTTTTAGTACTTGAAATGAAGTATTTGATTCATAAACACGTTCTACGTTTTTGATAATGTCCATTACGTCTTGCATATTCGTTATCCTATAGTTCTACACAGTTATTTATCGTATCTAATAGATAACTTATATTATTTTTCGATTCCGCAGATGGTAAATATCATTGTAAGGACTTGTTTGCCTTACTGCAAATAAGAAAAGTCCTTACTCCATTTTTCCATTAAGGGAGGACAATTAATGGGTGCAAAACGCAAAGCTGCAAAGCAAACTCAAAGGCACTACTCAAACGTAGTAGATTTTAAACCACTTTCCAAAAAACAAACAGTAGAAATACTTCCAAGAAACAGACATCAAGAATCATATGTAGTAAAACTATTAGACGAATCTAAAGATGTGGTTTTTGGTATAGGCCCTGCAGGTACGGGTAAAACGTTACTTGCTGTGCAAACTGCTGTAAAACTTTTTAAAGAAGGTAAAGTTGACAAAATTATCGTAACAAGACCAGCAGTATCGGTTGATGAAGATTTAGGATTCTTACCAGGCACATTAGAACAAAAAATGGCGCCTTGGACAAGACCTATTTTTGATGTGTTACGTGAATACTTTGACGCTCGTCAAATAGAAGGTATGATCGAAGAAGGTATTATTGAAATTGCTCCACTAGCATATATGCGTGGTAGAACTTTTAAAAATTCGTTTATACTTGCAGACGAGATGCAAAATGCAACACCAAATCAAATGAAAATGTTACTTACAAGATTAGGCGAAAGATCTAAGATGGCTGTTACTGGCGACTTAGCACAGGCTGACAGGCTCAAAGACAACGGTTTGATTGAATTTACAAAACTACTTCAATCAAAACAGGCTAATCATTTGGACATAGTCCAATTCGGACACGAGGATATTGAAAGACACAATGCTGTCAAAGAAATCCTACAAATTTATGGAGATGAATAATTAAACCTTAACAACTTGAACATCAGAACGATGTAAGAAATCGATGCCCTGTGTACTACGATAATCAGTTTTGTAGTACACAGCGGCAATACCGCTCTGATAAATTAGTTTAGCGCAATCTATACACGGTGCGTGTGTAATAAAGATACTTGCTCCTTCACCACTTTCCGAAGATCGTGCAAGTTTTGCAATAGCATTTGATTCTGCGTGGAGTACTTCTGGTTTAGTTACAAGGGTAGGATTACCTACATCATCGACGTGTGTACAGACTTCACACTCATTATCCCAACCAGCAGGCATACCATTATAGCCAATAGAGATGATACGGTCATCCTTTACAACAATCGCACCTACATTTAAACGCTTTGCAGAGCTAAGTTTTGAAAACCGCTCTGCAACATCCATATATGCTTCAATAAACTTTTGCTTCATTCTAAAACCGTTCTTAGATCTGTAAGTGCTTCTTTGTGCTGATCGATATAAGGTTGTTTAGTCCAAGGACACCAAAAAGGATCAATTAGTTGATCATATGAAAATTGTAATCTATAGCACATACGGTCTGTGATTCCGCCTAATCTTCTATGCAATGTAATAGAGTTATCAAATAAGCACAAGTCGTTGTCTTGCTTATACCAATGATCGTAAATATACTCATCTACAAAGAGTGTCTCATTAATATGATCAAACAATTTTTGAGATTCTTCTTGTGACATTCCTTTTACTGATTCAATAGTATTAATACTATAATGTAATCCTTTGATACCTCCTGGACTTTCGCATATTAATGGTAGTTCATTAGGTTCAGGACACATATTTCTATGCATAATTCCATCTTGTTCTTCTCTCAGACCAGGATTAATTTTTCCAGGAGTAAACTTGTGCTGAATAATCATTTCATCTAGTTCACTTCTAAATGATTCTGTTTGGTTTTCATACCAGTCTGTTGTAGTTGCAAAACCTGTTGCACTTCCAACTACCCCGTCGACACCTAATAAACTCACACCAGGAGAAAATGCTATATCACCTGATTCATTAGAATGCCATAGAAGTTCGCCTTCTGCGAACATTCCCAAAGGTGAACCGTCATCTTTCTTTTTGCCAGTAACCTTAACTATTGCAGTGCCAGGATTTCGTGTAACATCGTGTCCTAAAATATTTATAAGGTTGCCAAAATATTCTTGATCATCCTTGTCAACTTCAATGCCATTGATTACTTTGTCATTTGCAATACGTCCGGCTTCTGCTTTTGTAATACCGTATTTTTTAAGAATCTTAAGCACAGCATTAGACTTAGGAATACCCCATTGTCTCATTCGTTTTTCGTAATCGTTAGCTTCAAAGTCTACATTTCTGATAATGGTAACTAAGGATTCTAAGTGTAGTTTACCAATTTCTAACCACTCATCGTCAGACATATTGTTTACATCTAAATCGTCAATGAAAATTCCAAACCTTCCAAGGCCTGGTATTTTAGATACTTTCATAATTTTTCCTTTCTAATTTTGTAACTGCTTAATTAGATATTCGTTTTTAGTATACCTATATGTCCAAGTATTTGAACGTATAGGATGCGCCATTTCGGTATCTATATATACATTTACTTCTATATATTGTTTAAGCCATACACGTTTGTTACTTGTGGTTTTGATGGGTAACCACGCAAATTTTTTGTCTACAACGTGTTCTGGATCTTTGCGCCAAGAAGTCCCCATCATCTTAAGTGCCTCGCTAAGAGCTTTTTGTGCTGCTGGATCGATTGTTCCTCCCATATTATACTGCCATTGGTGCCTTTATACTTTCCATAGGATTGTAATTAATAAGTTTGTAGTCACTAGTCTTTGTTTCTAATAGTTCCTCGAGATTTGTAAAGGCAGGCATTTCTAACACAGGACCTTTAACAGGTGTGCGTTTGAGTTGTTGTTGTACTTGATCAAAATGGTTTTTGTAAATATGACAGTCTCCGCCAGTCCATACAAACTCGCCAAGATCTAATTTACAAATCTGTGCAAGCATATACGTAAGCAAACTATAACTTGCAATATTAAAAGGAACACCTAAAAACATATCTGCTGAACGCTGATATAACTGGCAACTGAGCTTATTGTTAATTACTCTAAACTGTGCAAGTGTATGACAAGGAGGCAACGCCATCTTGTCTAGCTGATTAGGATTCCAGGCACTTAAAATAATACGTCTACTGTCCGGTTCGTCTTTTAATTGTTTAATAATGGTTTTGATTTGATCAAAGTCTTGACTGTCAAAATCACGCCATTGTTTTCCGTACACAGGACCTAGCAGTTTAACCCAATCATTGTTTTGGTATCCTAAGTCTTTACCTTGCTTATCTGCGTTCGCAGTCCATATTGTTTTTTTAAATTCTAATTCGCTGCGATTCTTTTCGAATGTAATTTCTGCAAGTCTGCGTTCATCTGTGTTGCCTTCAAGGAACCAAAGCAGTTCTCCTACTACACTACGCCACGCAAGTTTTTTTGTTGTTACTGCTGGAAATTCACTGTGCAATAATGGAAAACGCATTTGATATCCAAATACTGTACGTGTTCCTATACCAGTTCTGTCGTCTACATCTTCACCGTTATCTAAAATATATTGTAATGCATCAAGATATTGTTTCACGCTTTCTCCATACTTCGAAGTTTACTTCTTCGTGTTCCATTAACCATACTCGTTCAAACATAGATTCAATTTTATCTAATGGTAAGAATGTATCACAGTTGTACTTACCTGGAATACGACTTAGATAGAATTCTTCAATTATGTCTAATGTTTGCTCGATAATGTTAGGGCCACCGATGATCCACGTTTTAATATTCGGTGTTTGTTCAGCAATGCTTTTAATAGATGCTGAAAGATCACCTTGTACATAAGCATCGGCTCCTGGATATTCTCTCGGCTTAGACGTTGCTAATACGTTTGTTCGTCTTGGCAACGGCCGAGGCATATGTGGATCATTCCAAGTAGTTGATCCCATTACTACACAATGTCCTTGTGTATTTTCTCTAAACCATTGTAAGTCAGTTGGATTGTTTGGCCACGGAAGAGTACCGTCTTTGCTAACACCGCCTTCTTCGTCACAGGCTAAAATTGCTTTTATCATTCAATTACCTTCACTGGGATAATTCCATATTTTTCGTATTTGTTTGGAACACCATCGTGTTCGGCGTGATCACTAAGGGGCTCTTTTTCGTCAACGATATTAGGTCCATAGCTACTGACTTCTCTGTTAATCTTATCCCATTTAGTTCTTTCTGGTTCGCTTAGAGCACTGTCAGCAAAGATTGCATTTGCAGGGCATTCTGGTTCACAAACACCGCAGTCAATACATTCATCAGGGTTAATTGCTAGAAAGTTGTCTGCTTCATAAAAACAGTCAACTGGACATACTGCAACACAGGTTGTGTGTTTACATTTAATACAATTATCTGTAACTAAGTATGTCATTTTACCTCACTAAATTAATTATAATTATAAATCCTAGTACTAACCACATTGCTATGCCAACTTTGATTAGTTGCTCAGTTTTCTTTTTTCCTGCAATTAGTCCTAATTTTTTTAATTCTTTGTTTATCTTCATAATCTCGCTAGTTTGATTAGCACTGCGGCCAAGTTAATTTCTGGGTCAACAACTAGTGTATGATCTACCAACCCCTGCTTAATAATTAGTACGGCTTGATCTTGTTGTTCATCGTTTCCGAACAGTTCAATATTGTCATATAGCCAACGATATACTTCTTCCATTTCTTCTGGACGAATAGCACCACACAACAATTTACGTGCTTCTTGAATCTTGCCTGCTTTAAATAATTCGACCATTTCCAGCTTCCAGTCACTTTCGCCTGTGTCACCTTCGTTTGGCTTTACAAGTACACCGTCAACACTGTTCATCTGTACTGTGTTAATACATTTACGTAAGTCTGGATATGTAGCTTTTACATATGTGTCAAGTGTATCCAAGTCTGGAGTTACACCTTCTGTAATAAGAATCTCTGCAACTCTTGCAGTAAACTCTGTTTGATCAATCTTTGCAATGTGGAAGCCCTGACATCTACTGTGTAGTGCAGGAATAACTCTGTTTGGATAGTTACAAGTTAAAATAAATCTTGCTGTTGTGTGATACTCTTCCATAACACCACGCAATGCTGCCTGTGCGTTTGGCGACAAGTAATCAGCCTCGTCCAGCAACACAACCTTAAAGTCACCAAATGGAATCATCTGTACAAAGTTTACAATCTTATCACGAACATCATCAACTGAGTTTGTTCGCGATGCGTTAATCTCAAGTATATCTAAGTCATTAACTTCTAGCTCGTTGAACAACAATTTTGCAAGTGTTGTCTTACCAATACCTGCATTGCCGCTAAACAATAAATGCGGAATAGTCTTGTCTTTAATCCAAGTCTTTACCTGTGATCGTTGTGCTTCGTCACGAAACACATATCCGTCTACCGTCTTAGGACGATACTTTTCTACCCATAGTTCTTTCATTCTACCTCCGCTCCAAATCCTTTTGATGTACTATACAATCGTTTAATTTTCCTACCATCAATTACGTCACCTAATGCTACAAATGGTCCACCACTTGGATCAAACATTCCTAAGTCTAAAGTGTCTATACCTTTAACACCTTCTCGTCCACCATAACGGCAGTATTTCAAACTATCGCCTTCCATAGTAAATTCATATGTGCTTTCTGATACTTTTGTCCAAGTATAAGAATCACTATATCTATTAGTGTATTTTATATTAGATTTAAACATTTGTCAACCTCTTAATCGTATGAATGGAATTTTTTGATTCCGCCAATTTTTAAGTTCTTTCTATTCTTTATATCATTTGGAAAAGGCACAGCAGCTACTCTGTCCTTTCCGTATTGGAATTGATATCTTTCAAAATCATTGCTTATTCCTACGCTGCCTTTTAAAAATCTGTTGTTTCCTAGATTAGCTATCAATTTTGATCTTATATTCAGTAGTGTATTAACTGTAAGATCGAGGATCTGTGTTTGGTTATGTATAAAGTGGGTTTTTAAATCTAGGTGCAGTGAATTGATATAGTCAATCGCTCCGTGTTCAAGATTGTTGTGAGGGAAAATAATACAAGGTATGTCTAAGCAATGTGCTAGGTGATGGAGGCCTCCTTCGTATCCTATTACCATATCGCAATATTCACTAAGTAGGTATATTTTATCTTCAAGTGATACATTTATATTGTCTAGCATAATAACATCGTATCCTGCTTCGATCAAAACTTTCATTAAATGTGTATTATATTCTAGAGGATAGAACTTGTAATCTGGATATACATCTTTTTCTAACTTGCTAACACCTTTCTGTAAACTTTTATCCATATGATACATTGAAACCCCTACACAAGGTTTTGTTTTAGACTTGTTTACAGGTATTATTTTGCCTTTATAACGTAACTTCTCCGGCTTGTAGTACGGACTAAAAAACTTACAGTTATCTAAAATAGTATCGAAGTTGCCTTTTTGATAATCTATCTTTATTTGGCCTTTGCTAATATCAAAAGTTTTAATTAAACTTGCAGAAATACTATTATCAGATAGCCTTAACTCTTTAACACCGTGATGAATAAGATGTGAAAGAAGACAGATAGTAGTTCCTAAGCCCGACTCTTGATAAGATCTCATTATGATAATCCTGTAATCATTCTATAATTATCCCAGGCCTTTTGTTGTGCAGGGTTATGGTCCTCTGGAGATACAACACAATCTAACCAATAGTATGGCATACGAGGAACTGGTGCTTTAAACTGCCGAGGCTGATGTATCTTTCCTGAGTCGTATAGACTAACGGCTATTCGTCTAAAATCAATATAGTTGTCTTTAAAATCTTTCCATTCAGGATTACTTAATCCACCGTGAGTATATCCATCCCAGATAGCATTCCAATGATTGTCATTGTGCGGATTCATATCTGTACGAGCAACAATTACCAGTACATCATCTTCTGTAACTAATCCTGTATAGATATCTCGCAAGCATCGACTAAAGCTCAATCCAATTTTCATCTATTGTTTTCCTGTTCAAGTCTATAGTTGCAGTACCAACCCCAAATATATTCATATCCTAAATATGCTAGTACAGCACCAAACAACGGAATTGTAAAAAACATTGTTACTAGTACATCAGCCATTAAAAATGCTGCCGGGTAGTCATACCAGCGAATCATTTTTCTTCTTTCTTTTTCTTTTTACGACCATAAAAGCCGCCGCCTTTATAATCAATATCTTCTGTTCTTGCACCCGGAGGACATACAGTAATTTTGCCACCGTTGTCTAGAAATTCTTGTAAATCTTTTTCGGTTAATTCGCTTTCTTTTGACTTTCTATCCATCATCGTGCTTTTACTCCAAAATGCTTGTATGACTGTTGTACGCATTTTGCTTGATAATAACAATCAGCAAGTGCGTTGTGTAAACTTTCTTGAATTGATTTACGTGGATCACTAGGCATCATACTAAACAGTGTACGACTATCTCGTATTTGCCAGTAGTTCCACGGTGCAGGTTTTTCTGCTGCTTTGTATAAACTTTGTAGAATTACAAAGTCAAATGTAGGGCCTTGACACCAAATGTAGTCTAAACCTACACACCACTTGTTAAGTTGACGTAGCATCTCTTGTACGCTTACACGATCACTGTGATCGCCAAATGCTTCGTCTTGAATTTCTTGTGGCTGAGTTGCCCACCACGCTAATGTATTGTCGTCGATCGAACGTGCATACTGCTCGCTTTGTTCTTCTACGTCTCCACGCAAATATAAAGGACTGTGTGGCTCGTCATCTGTAAAAGGATCAAATTTAATAGCACCTAGAGTCATTACTACGCTATCAGGCTCTACGCCTAGCGTTTCTAAGTCGATCATACCGTGTGTGGCCAAAAGAAAACTCCTAACAATTTATATACATTATAGCGTATAAATTGCTAGAAGTCAAGTTAAAGTTTACCAATTATCTTTATAATTTTTAGATGTTATTACGCCGGTTGTATATCCATTTACTAAGTCAGGCAATTGACCGTCTATAAAAAATTTACACACACGTTCTGCTAGTATGATATGATTGTCTTCTACAAGATGATTTATTCTAGGATCCATATTCCAGTGCTTATAGAAGTCAGCACTTACCGTTTCATTTTCAAATTCATTCATACAAATAGTACTAAGTGTTCCTGGTATATCTTCTACAGGATGAAATCCTGGAAGTACTAAGATTTTAATATCACTGCGTTGTAAGCATAAATTTTTTAATGCAGATTGAATCATATAATATTGTACCATTAACGCCTCTTTGTTGAAAAGGTATTTTGTATATTCACCTATTGCGTTAATTTGTGCGTCTTCTAAATTACTGTCTAATGTAGAATTAGTAAAATTTGACAAGTGTGGCAAGTGTTCAAAGAACCAAACTCTCCAAGGAGCAGTAAGTTGTATGATTACACAGTCACCTTTCCGCCAAGATTCTATATCATTTAGTATTGATTTATATAGGTAATCGTTTGATATACCGTGTTCTGCATTATTAGATATTTTTAAACCTAAGATATCTGCAACAATTTCAGTCCAAGTTTTTTCAACTCCAGAGTCTGGATTATTTTCTACACTGAAGCTATCGCCATATATCCATAGATTCATTTAACAAATTGTGCAAGCTCAGGGGCTTTCCATCCTTCAGGCTTTAGCACTTTGCCATCTTCACGTTTGATTACTTTGCCTGTGTCTGGGTCAATCTTAGCAAAGTTTGTGTCCATTACTTCTTTCCAAGCTGCTTCTCCGTCCCAGCCAGCTGCACGGATTGCACCCATAGTAACAACAAGAATGTCTACTAGTGCATCTAGTTGTTCTACTTTGTCGTTGTCTTGGATAGCTTCTTCTAGCTCGTCTGTTTCTTCTCGAATTAAATCGAGATACATTTTATAGTTTGCTTCACTAGGCTCTTGGTCACACGCTGAGCCAAAGCGTTCAATATCTGCAAATGGATTTGTCATTATGTCCTCACAAATGAGCTAGGGTCAATTGTTGCAGCTTCACCATCTGCAAACTCTTTGCCGATCTGTGCTTCTTCAGGACGCTCATCTGCATAAGCAAGGATTGATTCTGTTTCAACCATACGAACTTCTAGTTCTTCTCCTGCTTCTGTTTCTAATTTCATCGCACGAGTCCAACGACCGTGTTCGATTAAGATCCAATCACCGATATCATATGGATCTTTATTTTTAGGACCTTTTGAATGTACCTTACCCCAACGAGGATAAATTCCTCGTGTCTTGCCGTCGTCGTTTGCAAGTATAATGCCGCCTTTAGTAGTTTGTTCACCGAAATACATATCTGTTACTAATACACGGTCACCGACCGCTCGCACATTGCCTTTAATTGCAGTTAAGTTAGTAGCCATTATTCACCTTTTATAAAGTTACCGTCTTCATCTTCCACCCAGCTGTCTTCAACAACTGGCTCTTTCCAATCATCCGTTACATCTTTACCATTATCATCTAATACTGGATCAGGTGTTTCTGGCTGTGAACGTTTGATTGCAATCTCATCTGGAGTATTATTTTTATAATACTGTCCTAATACTTCTTCACGCTTCTTAACAATCTTTCCTCCTGGTCCTAATTCGTCACCACGAGCATTTACTTTAGCATTTCCTACTGCTGGTGTAAGCTCATTACGCTGACGTAGTAGATCCATATCGACTGTTTTGCCCTGCATAGTTTTATAGACTTTACGTCCTGTTTGTTTCATTGGCATAATTTTTCTCCTAATGTTATATGCTTACTTATCTCAAGAACTCACGCCAATCCAGGCCATATTGGATTGAGTTTATTCTATGTACACCTATCAAATACAGCACATAACTTGCTACGCTTGATCCACGTCCTACACCCCATACAATGTCGTTCTCACGCATAAAGTCTACAAGATATATCATATACTGTAGTAACGGATACATACCACGAGACTGATATTCAGTAAGTTCTTCAGTTACTCTGGTCCATTCATACGTATGTGTATCACGTAAAGTAACAGGATCATCTATTTGATATTTCTCCATTAACTTTGCTTCAAGCCATTTGTAAGGATTAAGTGTTTTATATTCGTCAGGCATAAACCATTCACCTTGACATACACCGTCAAAAGACTTTTGATCTACATCTAATGGAATATACTTTTGCAGTTTTGGAAGACCTTGTTCTTCCATTGCACTATTGAATTTGTCTATGTCATCATTTTGATCACATAGTACAACGTGTACCTTATCTGCATTGCCACTATAGATCATATCGATCAAGTCGCGGTTAGAAAATCGTGGTATACCTAGTTCGTCAGTTTTCATAAGCATAAGTGTATTTTAACTGATATTAATCAGATTGTCAAGAGATTCATCGCCATTATTTTCATTTATTTTTTGCATTGCTTTAGCGGTTCTAGTTCTCATTTCAGACTTATACATTTCAAGCACAGAACTAATCTGTGCCTGTACGTGTGGATTTTGTGTTTGAAAGTATTTTCGGGAGAGATTATTAATAGATTTTTCTACTTCTGAATCCGATAAGGCTTCTAGTGAATCTACTAATGGGTTAAACATTATGTTGTAAATTGTCCTACATAATCAGCGTAAACTACTTGTCCACCGTCGTCTGTCCAAAAGTCAAGAACGATTGGGTCAACTGCTGATGTAACTTCAAATGGTGTTGGAAAATTAGGTCCGTACTTAATAGTACCACCTGCTTCTGTTGTCCAGTTAACTGTGCGATTATTACCATCTGCTCTGATTAAAATTCTAATCTTGCCTACTTTGTTTGTTTCTGGCCAAAGTGCAAATCTTAATGTAACATTACCTACAACTTGAATACTTTGATAGTGTCCGTTAGTAAAGTTAATATCGATTTGACTGTCAACTCCGGCAATAACATTTACTTCTTCTGTAACATTTTCAAGACTTGCATCTCTAATTACATTACCGTTAAAATCATTATCTGTATCTGTTTTTACTGTTGTATTTTCTAGGTCCTGTAGATCTGTTTCTACTTGTAGTAGACTTCCTCTAATAGCACTAAAGTTATCTCTAAAGCCCTGTGAGTCGTTGTCTTGACCTGCTACTGGGTATTCTTGATCAATACCTTCAATAGTTGTTCTGTTTGTAGTAATAGCCATATTTTTTGTTCTCCAATACTATTTATTATAAATTGAACTCATAATTAGCAAACACGAAATACTTAGGATCTCCAATTCCTTCTGTACTATCTATTAAGAATCTATCAATATCTAGTTCAAACTGTCGATAGTCAAACCCACTAAAGTTAATCGCTGCTTTAATTGTTTCGCTAGTGCCGGGTTTACAATAGCATAATGGAATAGAAAGAGTATATCCTAATTCCTGGATACTGTCTTCTTGTGCTGTACGCATCCAAAGAGGTAAAAAGTTTCTTTCAGTTCTTCCAAGTTTACTAAATTCTTTTCTTACGTTACTTATATTACTAATATATTTAACAATCTTATTCGGATCACTAACTAAAATTGCATTACTATCTGTAAGTACAGTGTTTTCTGCAGGCAAAGGCCTTTGAGAAAGATTGTTTGCTGGAGTGTTAGCAAACACTACTAGTAATGATCCAGTCCTTGTTTCTACATAAAAATCTGTACCAAAAGCATAATCTACTGATCCCGAACGCTGTTCTATTGTTAAACTACGTCTATTAGGAATAACTCTTGTAGTGCCGTTTCTTCGATATACAGGCAAATAAGTTTGAGTTTCTGTGTCGTAATCTGGATTCTTAGGGGAAGTTCGTATACTGTTTACTAGTATTTTTGCATTATTTTTAATTGTAATTTTGTCTTTTACTTTCCCATCTCTTTCATAAGGATCAACTACATCAAGATATACAACTTCGTATACAATGTCATTAGTACCCGGTGTTTTTGCAACCGCTGTTTTTAGATCTGCAATTTTGTAATTTTTTCTTCTAGTTGTTAATGCTGTTGCAGATACATATTGTTCAGCTAGTTTGGTTTCAATGCCTGAATAAACTAATAGTTTAATATCTCGTGTAAGCCCAAATTCGGGATCGTTTGGTCTGTAAATACTGCTAGGTGGAAAGATTGCAGGATCAGTTACAAACTCGTTAAATGTTGTTCTTTGTTCTGGTTTTAATAACGGCTTTAAAAATACGTTGGAATATAATTTATCATCAGGATCTGAAACTGTAATATTAAAAGTTCTTTTAATAGAACTATATCCAAAATGATCTTGTGCTCTAACAGTAAACACATATTCTCTATCAACTGATGTAGTGTTACCATCTATTGTAAGATTAGCACTGTCAAAGACTGTTAGACCTAAACTATCTACACTTCCAAAACTGTTTATTTTTCCTACTATTTCTCCGTCATATGCTAATTCTAAGCCGGGCGGCAATCTTCCACTATCTAAAGAATATAATACAAATGCTTCTGGAACGTCACTTGTTGCAGTAACACTTAATGTAGAAATGTAGTTTGAATTAATGTCGCCTAAATCTGATGGCGTAATCCAGTTGATGTTGCTGTTTACTTCACCGAGTAGTGTTATTTTAAAAGTTTTTTGTGTTTCGGCTCTTTCGTCCGAGTTGCCTGTTACACGGATTGCAGTGATAGTAAATTTATATTCTTGTGTAACTGACGGCTGATAAGGAACGATACCTGATACTTCTCCCGATTGTTCATCTAACGACATTCCTGGTGGTAATGCACTCGGTGATCCGTCATCATTTATATCTTCTAATTCGTATACTGTAATACCTGTTAAACTATTAGGATCAATAACATCTAAGAATAAAGTTATATAATTGTTGGCTCTTCTAAAACCTAAATCTCCGGGAGTAAGCCATATTGGTGTTCTAATTGGTGTGTTGTCTGCTGAGAATACACCAGTACCAACTTGCATTATAGTGTTGTCAGCACGTAGGAAATCATCACCAACAACAAATATTCTAAAAGTACGGTCTGCTGTAGTATCACCATCTGTAACACTTACTGTAAACTGGTAAAAACGATTTAGTTTTTTAGGAACTTGTGTTGGTGTTGCAAAATCATAAATTGAAACATCGTAGTAAAAGCTATCAAATCCTTGTGCGCTTTGTACACTAAAATCATAAGGATAACGATCAAAGTTGTTCTCATCGTACACGCCACTTTTGGCTTGTTTTTCTAATGCAAGTACAGGATCGACAACTCCAACTAGCTTACCATCTCTAGTTAAAGAAATACCCGGTGGCAACTCACCACCTTCAGATCCTATAAAGTATACTAGTCTCTGTCCTGAGCTAGTATCTCTGTCAATAACTTGTAATTGATATTCGACTGGAGTACTGTCTAGAATATAGTAAGTTTGGTTCGTGCCTATATCTAGTAAGTCTTCTCTAGTAATCCATTCAGGTGCATCAGGACCTTGTACTTCTATGTTATATGTTCTATCTTGCTTAACACCGTCAAGTTCACCTCGTAGTACAAATCTATAAGTAGTATTTCTTGGAACTTCAAATGGTGTGCCTTCTAGTATGGTCCCATTTAATCGTAGACCTTTGGGTAATTCTCCGCTATGAAGTGTTACTGTTGCCTCAGGAGCAACAGGTAAGTTTACTGTTGTTGTAATTCTTTCTTGTAAGACTGCAAGTTTGCTGCCCGAATTTTTTGTCCAAATGACCATCTATACGCTCTCCGTATAGTATTTATCGGGTTTAGTTACTAAGGACGCCGAGGTCAATATTAAAATCTCTAACTTCGTCGCCTATTAATCCTCCAGCGTCTACTGGATAGTCGCTGATAATATAATCTATAATAGATGAAAACTGTCTGTTGATTAATGGTCCGAAATCATAGTCGTCGTCAAAATAATCATATATTTCTCTTATGTCAATGTCGTGTACAAGTCCAGTTAGATTACCTAAGTAACTTCCTGCGCTTACTGTGTCTACATTAACAATGTTCTGATTGTTAGCATTTAGAGGTCCACCTAATCTAGGATTAGTGTCAAGTTCTACAAGATCTGTTCCATCAAGATCATAAAATACTGTACCATTAGTTGCAGTTGTTGTAATATTCTGTCTACCTTCAAGTCCAAGATAGTTGTTGTTATCTACTGTTAAGCTACCATTATTCGTTAAAACTAAGAAACTATTAATTCCACCTGACGAACTAATAGTAATGGAATCGTTATTTGATGTAATGGAAGTGTTTGCTCCAGGTATAAGTTTCTTGAATTGTAATGTATTATTTGAAGTACCAGCAAAGACACCTTCTCCTGTAACACCAATATTAGATGCTGTTAAAGGAATTTCAACTACTCTTTGATTTAAGTCTGTAAAGTTATCGTTTACTTTGATGAATGCTTCGCGGAGATCATCACCTGTTCCGTCGTTTGCAATGTTTCCTACATTAATAGTTGTTATAGCCATTTAGATATGTCTCCGTTTTTAGTATTTATCTGTTGCCAAATCTAATACTTAGGTTGCCTCTTAGATTTAATGGGCCACTTATAACACGTTGAGGTGCTGCGCCTGGATACGGAGTAGTAACAGGATAACTTGCTAGATATGCTACACGAGCTACCCCGCCTTGTAATCTATTACGATCAGCCCATTCTGTGCCTTCAGCAGTAGTTCCTCTTGTGTTGTCATAAAAGTCTGAACTATCTTGCACCTCTACATTATTTTCAATCCAATTACGAATGTTTTCATAAGTCCAACCTCTATTGTATTGAACAACAGTTGCTAGAAATCCTGCTGCCACAGGACACGCTGCTGATGTTCCACTGAAGCGTGTATCTCTACAATCATAAGTAGTACTAAGTGTGCTATACGAGTCGTCAAATCGTGCAACGTCAGTACCATATAGGCCCACAGTTGCTGCCAATGTACCATCTGCTGGAGCATACAAGTCAATTGCATTGCCCATATCGCTGTAGTCAACCTTACGTTCTTGTCCGCTACCAACAGTAGCAAATGCATCGTCTAGCGCACCAATATTAATTGCTGGAAATTTTACGGTTGTGTTTCCTTGACTAGTTTCACCTTCAGTTTTTCCGATGTGTTGCGGAAAGCCTCGTCTATTAGTTGTACCTGTTACACTATACCCAAAACTACTAAATATCTGTCCACCGCCTGTGCTGTAAACACCGTCACTTGCGCCATCGCTAACGTGATTATCGTAGTTAGGATCGTCTGGATTAACCTGTGTCTGTCCTGAATTACCGGCTGCTACTACAAAAATAACTCCACTGTTTACTAGTTCTGCTCCAGCTTGTGTTAGAGAGTTATCATAAAACTCTGACTTCCAACGACCGCTATCACCATCCGCACCCATATATCTAATAAATTCTGGTTCGTCACCACTTCCGCTGTATGCTGTTCCTGTAGCACTTTGAAAATAATAAAAACTTGAACTTTTACTTGCTCTATATCCCCAACTGTTTGAACTTATCGTAGGATTTTTAGTTCCGTACAACGGATTAACCGGCTTACTTTGATGGAAAATCTTTTGTATATCAAAGCCGCGTTCTACTGATCCTGCATTGCCGTTGCCGTATAAGTTTAGATGCCATTTATTACAGTTGTACGCCCAGCCGTGATTTCTACCATATATCAAACTTGCACACTGAGTTCCGTGTGTTGCTGTTGCTGTTGTAGGATAGGTTGAATTAGAACCGTGTACACCGTTTCGTGTGTATGCTGAACTTATTGTTACTGTTCCTGCACTAGCAAATTTTGCAGAACGTTGAGCACTGTTCCCCCACCAAGTTCTTGCAACACTTTCAACAGGTACAATAGTACCGTCCCAACGTGTTTCTAATCTATTGCCTGGATCTGCATCGAACCATTCTGGATCTATGTAGTATGGACCATCTAATACAACATCTAATACATCACAATATCCATCACCTGGAAGTACATTTCCACCTGTATAATCTTGCGGACTTAATGCTGCTCCTGCGTCAAAAGTTACTCTGTTAGGATTAATAAATTCTACGTGTCCGATCCAAGTACCATTGTCAGCACAAATTACATCTATGTGTTCACCTGCACCTTGTTGTACAGGATCTCTTATAATTGGACTTGTTTGTTGTCCAATATTATCAATGTACCAAGGGTGTATTTTATTTTTACATCTTAATAATTGAGCACTTGCACGACCTTGATCTGCTGCTGTATCTTCTGTAAATGATCCAAGTATAGCACCATTGTTTGCCCAATACTGCCAGTTCTTAACTGCCTGGCCATATCTATTATAGTCGTTAGCTTGGACATCCATACGTAAATCGTCTTCAGTTGCATTGTAAATATCTGGATATCTAGCCGGTGTTAGATTAATAAATGAAACACGATCGTCATCTCCTACGACAGTTGCTTCTTCGTCTGTTAAAAGGAATTCTGCCCTAGTAGGACTGTGATTCATAATATCTTCGCATACAACATTCCTACTTACCAACACACCAGTTGTTAATTCGTTATATACTTCATTAAATGTTTCGGTATTTGTCGTGCTTAATGTATAATACTTTTCTGACATTGTTTATCCTTAAACTATCGGGCTTGTGTCGACAATCTTCCAAGCACCGTTCACATACATTTCTGGGCGGTTGTTAGTTGTATTATAAATCATATCTCCGTTTTCAGCAGTTAGTGCATCTCTTTGTGCGTCTGTAAAACTTGCAAGTTTGAATGGACTTTGCGTAACTTCTACTCTTGTAGTAGCAGTTAAGAATATTTCTGTTTCAGAAAATACTTCTGGAGCATCTGTAGATTGTGTAACAATATTGCCGTTGACTAGCAAGTCATTATTTACAGTTAGAGAGTTGTCAACTTCTAAGTCACTTTGAATACGTACAGCAGGTGTGATAGTAATTTCACTTGAATCGTCAGTGTCGATTATGCTATTTGCAAAACTAAAGTTCCCTACAGTGTCTCCTACAATTCCAGATAGGTCAACAGTATTTCCGCCTGAAATAGACAAATCAGTGCCGGTTAGTCCAAGTGTTTGAACTACATCTCCGGGTTGCCATCTAGTATTTGCATCGTTCCATACCAGTGCTTGTCCGTCTGTTGCTCCTACTTGTTCTAAGAAGTGCGTTCTGATAAACCCGTTAAATGAGTCTACCATTATTTCTCCGCCGATATTAGTTTGTGTTGACACATTACCAAACAAGTTTGCTGTAATTTCACCTTCAACATTACCACCAGGGATAATACCTTGTACACCATCAATTAAAATAGTGCTATCGTCTGCATAAACTGATCCTCTTAGATCTCCTCTAAGATTTAAGATATCAACATAGCCACCGGTTGCGCTGTTAATAAACACGTTTTGGTCTGCTGTAATAATGATATTGCCACTTGTACTTTGAATACTGGTAGTTGTAATGTTAGCATTGATGTTGTCTAGTGTAACACTATTTCCGTTTGAAATGCTTAATGTCGATCCATCGTATGTAAGTTGCTGACTGTCAGTTGCATTTGTAATAAATCCAGCATCGTTAATAAAATCACTTAGTGATGTAGGAGTATTTTGTACTTCTGCATATGTAACATTTGCAGCTCTCCAAGCGCCTGCATAAAATTTTAAAAACTTATTTTCTACATCGCCACTAATAATTACATTCTGTAGTTCATTTAAGTTTTTTTCGCTAATATCGACTTGTGCTGCTAGGCTTGTTGGTTCCCATTGTGTGTTAAGTGCATTCCATTGTAACACATCGCCTTGTACTGCTGGCACATTTAATACGTCAAACAATTCAAACGTTCTAACTGGGATTGATGGCTTATTTGTTAAATCTTGATAATCACCGCTAAACAATAATGGTGTGTTATCTAAATCATCATAATTACCAGTAGTAGCAATCGCTGCTAAATTAGTTCCGTTTACATTTACTTGAGCTGCTGTAAGTGTTCCTGTAGTTGTAATACTTGTAGCATTTGTAATTGCTGAACTAGTTAGATCTAAATTATCACCTGCTGGTAGTTCTTTGATTTTGTTTCCGTCTGTGGTATCTACTATGAGTGGTATTCTGTTTGTCATTATGTTCTTCCTACAACTACTTCAACTACACCCTTATCAGGTTCTAATTTTGTTTCTACAGCCTTACCTATAACTGTACCTATTTTTGGATCATTGTCAACCATTGCATATCCAGCTATTGCACTTGCTACTAGCATATCACCTTTAAATACTGATCCAATTACTTTACACGGAACACGACCTTGTAGTGCTACCGCTACAGTATTTACCGCATCTAGCTCTGAGTTCATTAAGTAAGCTGGATCAGTTGAGACAATACCTGCTACTCGTCTATCACCTTTGGTTGATGTTGTAGTTACTTCAGCTTCGCCTCCAAACACAACTACTGTGCCTGGTTCGTAGTCTGCATCGGCTATATAGTTCTCTGCCAAGTCAGCATATTTTGCTGTTGTTGCTGTACCATTAAATACTTGTGCATACATTGTATTCCAGCGTGTGCCACTAGCACCAATGTTTCTACTAGTATTGTTTGGTATAATATTACTTGAAACGTCTGCGTTAATTGTTACTGTATCAGTGGCTGCATTACCAATTGTTGTGTTACCATTAAAGGTCGCTGTGTTTGCAACTGTGAGTGTGCCGTTAATAGTAGTATTACCATTATCAGTATCAACTTGGAATCTGTTAGTAGCATCACTACCATTTCTAATTCTAAACACACCATTTGCTACATTAATATATGTACTTCCTTCAACAGTTAGTGTTGCTGTATCAATCTCAACATTCTCTGTCATTTTGATGGAATTATTTTTTACAGTTATTCTTGGAGCACCTGCTGCAACTAACAAGATTGTGTCTGCTGCGTGACCTGTGAATCCGTTACCTATCCCTAATCCAATACCAGTTGTTACGTTAGCGTTGCCTCCGGACTCGCTTGCTGCTTCAATAAAGTTTGTGTACATCCAACTACTAGCAACATAGCTTCCGACATCATAACTAGTCGAACCTGACTTAGCTGCTGATTCAATAAAGTTTGCACCACTGTTTGTAATGCCGCCTAGTACTAAGTGTCCTGGCATCTTGACTTGCAAGTTTGCACTTGAGTTACCAGTTGCTTCAAATACTGTTGCTGCACCCGGTGTTTTAAAAGTAATTGTTGTACTGCTTAGTGCAATGGTATCGTAACTACCAATTTTAAGTCCTGCTGCGTCTAGTTTACCGCTATCGTCTCTTCTAGCAATAGTATCAGCGGCTGTTCCAATTGAAATGTCAGTCGTAGCATAATCGCCGTCACCTAATTTAATAAGTGCAGAACCTACATCAGTTAAAGAAAGTACAGTTGGCACACCTAGTGCAGTTGATAAAGTTGTGTTATTTACTGTTCCACTTTGATTGAAACTACCTGTAACATTTTTAACATATACAATAAATTCTTCATCAACAGATCCTTGTGCTGTTCCGCTTGTTGCGCCCTGTGTAATTGTATCGCCATCATTTACTGTTACACGACTTGTAAATGTTAATCTAACAACACTTGCCTCAGACCATTCTCTATTATTAAAGTCTTTGTCTTGAACAGCATTACCAAACTTTCCAACGTCACTAAACGGAATTGAACTTGCATCACCTGTGCCTGAATCTGTTCTAGCATATACTCTATTTTGAGCCAAGTCTGGCAGTTCAGCAAAAACAATACCGTTGTTTTTAATTCTTACAAAACCAGATGATGTTTCAAAGTTTTCATCTGAGAATTTAGCAAGACCTAAATCTGATTGTACTTTTGCCTGCGATCCTGTCCAACCTGTAGTTGCATTGTCTTCATCAAATGTATCAGCTGATTGCATAAGTAATTTACTTTGACGTATAGCTGCGTTGCTCTTAACATCATTGTCGATAATACTGTCTGCTTCGTATTGGAAATTATATTCTGCACCGGCTGCTGTTCTTGTGACAGTAACATTGATATCACTTGCAGTTGCTTCGCTTGCGTTTGCAACTTCATCAATAGGTCCATCTGATATTGTAGCAAATACACTTTGCCCTGGTTTATCGTATAGAGTTTCACCTATAACAAATACACCAGCTGTTGGTGTGTAAGTTACAATAATTTGACTTCCTAGCACTGCATCTGTAATAGGTTGAATGTCTATGATAGTACCTGCTTTTGCTGAACTATTCTGTAAACCGATTATATCACCTACGCTCCAGTTGCCGCCTGAAGTTGGCTCAAGGACTATTCTTTTTGCACCTGTAGCAACAATAAGATCATCTTTAGCAATGTTATTAAATTCAACGTTACGTAAGTCTTCTAACTGATCAAATGCTTGTATCTTCCCGTCAACATAATTTTTGTTTGTAGCTGCTGAGCCGTCTGTGCCTGGAAGTGCTAGGTTAGTGATCTGGTTGTTACCCATATCAATATCGCCTTCCATTGCACTACCACCAGTCAATGGTAAGAAGCCAACGCCTAGTCTGTTACCAGCCGGTGCAACTTGAATTTGTGAACCAGCACCTACGTTCCAACCTAACACACGATTGATATAACCTACAATCGCCTTTTCTGTTGGAACTGCTTGTCCCGAGTTATCACTCATTGAGTCATCAGCACTAAATTCGTTAATTGTAACACCACGTTTAAAGCCTAATGAGTTAGCGTTAGTAATACCAATTTCACCTGCAAATTCAATATCACCTGTTGATTGGTCAACACTGAAGAATTTACCAACTCTAAAGAAACCGTATTGGTCAGTTGACATCCAAAACACACGCCCTTTACGTCTTTCCCAAACTTGGGCTGTTGTAGCTGTTGGCGCATCTGAATAACTGTCTGCTAGACTATTTTCCGGATCACCTAAAATAACGTTTGGATAGTTACTTGAGTTAAATCCTCCTGTACCAATTTGTGTGAAGTCGTGTCCTGTTGCTCTACATAGCGAAATAGCAATAGTAATTTCTGCTGTAGCACCTGTGTTTAGACCACAGTTTAGTACCCTATCACTAGGTGTAATAGCAACAGCAACACCAGTGCCGCCGAATCCACTAATGTTAGTACCTTGATCTGCAATCGTAATATATGTAAATGCACCACTATCGTCATAGTCAGTTACTTGATGAATTTTACCATACCAAGTAAACAGCATACCGCCTGCATATCCTGCATCACCAGGTTGTTTGCCTGCAATGTCTCGTGTAATTCTAATTCTGTCTTTAGGATTCGGCAAAGGTTTGATAGCAATTCTTGTATCACCTTGACTACTACCATATCCACCTGATAAATTTGCTGTATCAATTTCTGGTACAACATATCCAAAACCGATTTCAATACCAGTAAAGATTTCATCTGCTGCAAGTGGCTGTTCAAATGTGTCAACGTTTTGGAAGCTCAAACTACGATATGTAATATCGTCGCTTTCGTCGAAGTTAATAGCAGTTGAAGGACGAGTAACTAGTTTAGCAGGTTCTCTTACACCGTCAAATGATAGTGTAAAGTTAGTCCTATATTCGATGATAGCACCATTGGGCACTGTGTCTCTTAAACTTCCAAAGAAGTCTTCTGCACTTACATCGTCGGCACGTAAGTCTAGTCTATAAACTGAATTACTATAAGTACCACCGACTGCAACAATATCATCTACGCTGTCTCCTTCTGCACCATCATTGTCTGTGTCAGACATATTAGTTACATTAGAAATAACATAGTTTAGAACACCAACTGAGCCACCGTGATCGATAGTAACTAAAGAATTTACAGTAGGCTTATAGCGCATATCAGTTACATACAACGAACTATCTTCAAAAGCGTTAGGTGTGTCAGGAGTTGTGTATGCCTTTGCAGGAACAACCATTGGATCCTTAAGTGTAACCTGATCTGGAATTTCATTTGGATCAGCACCTTCCGATACAAGTCCAAAGAATCCATAACCATTAGACCCGTTTAGTGATCGAATTTCTGAACCGTTTTTAGCATAGTACGCTGCTTGACAGTAGTATGTAAACATACTAACCATTTCAGAGAACGCACCATTGTTAGTAACAAGTCCGTAACCTAAGTCGTTGATTTGTGTAAAGTCGTTACCAAGCATAGAACGGTTACCAGCTGTTTGCAAGAATATATCTCTGTAGTATAATCCATCATCAAACTGCGTTTCATCGTATCCGACACCGTCATTTGAGTCAGGATCTAAATAAATTTTACACCAGCCGTTTCCTGAATCATAGTCTGAAATAGCGTTAACCTGATAACGTCTACCTTCTACATAGAATGGACAAGGTAGTTCCGGTGGTCGAACAAACAAGCCTTGACCTTCTTGAGAACGCACCCATAATTCATAATTACTAATTTTTCCGTTTTGTACACCTGTGCCCGGATTAATAGTTTGAGGAATATATACAGGAATGTTACCTGTAAATGCATCAACATACATACCACCTCTAAAGCGTTTTTCATTGTCGCTTTTAGAGAAACTCGACCCAGTTTGGATATATGGTGATTTAGTTAGGATCTGTCCTTCAGGATCTAGTACGACCATAAAGCCGCCGTGTCCTTGAACAGTAACATTTCTTATAATACTAGCATCACTCATTTGGAATGCATCCATTCCATCTTCATCGTTGCGTTTAGGTGGATTATAAGTTGGATCAAAGGCAAACGTAACTAGGTCTACTAGTCCGTCTACAAGTTCTACAGTCCCTGTTTCAGCTGCACCTAGTGACACATCTGGCTCTGCGTTAACATTTTTTGCAGGTGCTGTTGCTGCTAATAGATCAGACGATAATGTTGCAATATGCTGAATGGCAGCACTTGTAATGTTTTCTTGTCCACTAAATCCTGCTGTATCAGTATTTTCGTCAATATTGAATTGATTGATATAATTGAAATAGTATTCACCTTGCGCTTCAAGTACAAATTCTTGTCCGCCTCTCAAAAGGTCTTTAATTATAGCATCAACAATAAGTCCGACATCTCTATAGCACTTGCCTGTGTCGTAAATAAACACAATGTTGTTATCTAAGTAATCAACAACATCATCTACTAATGACGCTTCTGTATTAATAATAGCTGTTGCTGCATCTTCTATGCCTTGAGCTGCAAATGCAATTGACGGTGGTATTTCTACTGGAAGATTAGTTAAATCACCT
>Ga0213867_1000277_pt1 | contig 23660 bp, 26 predicted proteins | sample PICome_12_FD_160120 | JGI IMG/M metagenome (GOLD analysis project Ga0213867, IMG submission 160120) | Coastal seawater microbial communities near Pivers Island, North Carolina, United States - PICO540 | ecosystem: Environmental > Aquatic > Marine > Coastal | place: USA: North Carolina... | reverse complement strand
CCAACCGAGCCTTCTTCTGGGAGCCTTTGCCTCTCATGATTTCTCATGTATCCATAGGTGAACATCGGGCATAAAGGTCGGTCGGGATGTCCGTGGGGTCCCGTCGAATGGCGGGCGATGGAGGATTCGAACCCCCGTCTCCGGCTCCGAAGGCCGGAAGGATATCCAGACTACCCTAATCGCCCGTGGGACCCCCGAGAGGCCCCCCCTTCTTGAAGAAGGCGGGTGGTGTGGCTCGTCCATGGCGCGTGCTCTTCCGTGCATTCCAAGCGGGTGTTCGGCGTGCTGCAGGGAAACCACGATGCCCATCACCAAGGCGGAAGCGGCCCGTCTCGCTCGTCGGACAGGGATGAAAGAGGCGGACTTCTGCGTCGTGAACGACGGCGTCCTAACCTTGCTGAACCGAGAGGAGACCCGTGCGTGCGTCTTCTTGCTGACCTCGTCTGCGGACGCTGATGCTGAGGGGATGTGTTCGGTGTACGAAATCCGACCCAAAGGTTGCCAGACCTACCCCTACGTGCTGAACGACCGAGATGCCGCGGTCTTGGACGAGGGGTGCCCCCATCGGGCCCAATTCCCACCGCCTCCGGAGGGTACGGACGCCGTGTTGCTCAACCTTGAGGAGCGCATCGTGCGTGAAGGATCAGCCGACTAAGGCTCCGGTGGACCCGTTCAACGTGAGCGGATTGGAGGGTCCATCCCGTCGCTTCAATGAGCGTGCGAACGCCTTCCCAATCGCCGTGAAGCAGTGAGAACTCGGTGTTGAGCGGGACCGCTGTTTCCGGATGCGGCTGAACCGGGTGAACGGGGAGAATCAACACAAATCCCGCGGTTGGAGCGGCAACGCCACGTGCGCTTCTCAGGCACGCTTCGAGCAGGCTCAACGATTCCATGTTTCCGTGGGAGTTCCGTCCATACGGTGGGTCGAGCACGAAGCCGGCAACTGCACCGTGCCAGGCTTCGGGCAGCAGGTCGGCCAAACGGGTCGCATCGCCGCGAACCACACGGGCATGGTCGACCGGCCCATCGCAGGCCCAAACGAGGTTGGCTTCGGCGCCGTGCGCCATTTCCGAATTGAGATCGATGCCCAACGACGGCCGGTTGCTCAGCGCCGCTTCGATCAGAAAGCCCCCGGTTCCCGTCATGGGGTCCACCACGGGACCTGCATCGACCGGTCCGGTGGCCACGTTGACCGCCAAACGGGCCAGCATCGGGTCGAGGCTGACGGGTTTGAAGAAAGGGCGTTCCCCGGCGCGGCGCTCCCCGTTGGAAAAAGCCGCTTGACCGTCACCCTCCATCCAACCCCACGCAAGGTGTTGGGCTTGCCCGTCACCGATGAGCGCCAGCACCCGTTCAGGATGCTCAAGGTCAACGGTGTAGCCGCGCTCGTGCAGGGCGCCGCCCAGCCGGCGCGAGAGACGAGAGAGACTCCACCCCGATATTTTGCCGCCTTGTGACCATCCTCGAACCGCAACGCTTCCTTCAACCGGGTGGGCTTCAACGTAGGCGATGGCCGATGCAAACCACGCTTCTTCGTCGGTTTCCGAGACCGAAACGACCCGTCCTTCATCGAGAAAACACTGCAATCCACTGGCAACGGCGAGGGCTGCGCGGCGTTCCTCGTGGGTCGAGCGGCTCACCCTCAACCAGCGTACCGCTGGGGTGGAGGCGAGCTCGGCGTTGGGGAGCAACGCCGACAACTCTGCAGCGGCCAAGGCGGGGTGCCACCCTCGGAGGCAAGCAAGAACGTCCCCCATGGTCGTTCCTGCCGTTTCACCCTCTTGATGCTCTCGCAGGCGAAGGCCTACATAGGGTGGCCTTGTGTTTTGGTTATGGGCTGCAATTTGAAAGACATCGCACCCGCTGAACAGACCAACCTGAAGGCGCTTGCAGGAAAGCGGGTCGGCATCGACGCTTTCCTGACGGCGTTTCAATTCCTGACGACCATGCGCGACCGCTCCCCACAGGGCGACGGCATGCCGCTTCGTGACGCCAACGGGAACCCCGTATCCCACCTGATGGGTTTCCTTCACCGCACGGCGACCCTGTTGAGCATGGGCATCAAACCCGTGTACGTCTTCGACGGCACGTCACCGGAGCTGAAAGCCGACGAAATGGCGGCACGGCGAGCACGGCGAGAAGAAGCCGAAGCGGTCCACACCGAAGCCTTGGCTGCCGGTGATTTTGCACTGGCCCAAAAAATGGCGGCACGCATCATGCACTACTCACCGCAGATGGTCGAAGAGACGCAACGGCTGTTGGATTTGATGGGCGTGCCGTGGGTGACGGCGGCTGCGGAAGGGGAGGCACAAGCCGCGGTGATGGCGGCCAAGGGGCAACTGGATGTCGTCGCAACGCAGGACTGGGACGCTTTGTTGTACGGCGCCCCGGTTTTGGTGCGCAACTTGATGGACGACGGAACAAAACGCTACGGGCGCGTGGTTCATGCCCAATCCATCGGGCTTGAAGAACTGCTGAAGACCAACGACCTGAGCCGGGAACAACTGGTGGACTTGGCCATCATGATCGGCACCGACTACCACCCCGGCATCAAAGGCATCGGGCCAAAGACGGGCCTCAAACTCATCAAGAAACACGGTACGCTGGAAGCGGTTTGTGAAGCGAAGGAACAGGAGATTCCGGAGCGCCTTGAGGAAATCCGAGCGATTTTCCACAACCATCCGGCGGTGGAGGTGGAGGACGTAGCGTTGGTTCAAGGGCAAGTGGACCGGCAAGGCCTGATTCAATTTCTCCAAACCGAGCGTCAATTCAGCCAGCGACGCATGGACCAAGCTTTCGAGAAACTGATCGAAGGCGGCTACCTTCGGGAAGGCGGTCAAACCTCGTTGTTCTCGTTTGACGGTTGAAGGAAGCGAAGCGGACTGGCGAGCGTTGTCACGCCCTCGTGGTCAACGAGGCCTCCACGGGCTTCGGTTTGAACATCGACAAGCGCTTCATTCACCGTGTTGACCGGCGCGCACGGAATCCCGGTCAGCAACGCTTCAAGCGCCACGCGATTTCGTCCTGCAACGGCGGTTTGGACGACCGCTTCAACCGCTTCTCGCTCGTTGATTCGAGCGCAGTTCTCCCTCCAACGGTCAGGGACGTCAAGGTCGAGCGCCTTCACGAGCGCTTTCCACTGGTTTTCGGTGCCCACGCCGATGGCAAACCACCCGTCGCTGGCTTGGAACGCACGGTAAGGGACGAGGTTGGGATGGGCGCTGCCCATGCGGCCGGGCGTGATGCCGGCCAGGGCATTGTGCCCTTGATTGACCAACGCAGCCAGAGCGGTGTCCCAGAGGGAGATGTCAATTCTCGCGCCTTCGCCGGTCTTTTCCCGGTGGTACAGGGCGGCAAGAATCACACTGACGGCGTTCATTCCGGTCATGACGTCGATCCAGGCAACGCCGACTTTTGCCGGCCCACCGTCGGCGTCGCCGGTGATGGACATGATGCCGCTGCGTGCTTGCATCGTGAGGTCAAACGCCACTTCGTCCCGCCGCGGTCCGCTTTGGCCGTAGCCGGAAATGCTGCAAAGAACGGTTTGAGGGTCAACCGGTCCGAGGAGTCGGTCAAAGGTGCCCGGCCTGAAGTTCTCGATGACGACATCGGCTTGGGCGATGAGTTCACGGATACGTTCCCGCTCGATTTTGATGTCGCCGTTCAACACGGTCTTGCCCCGGTTGCAGGAGAGGTAGTACGCCGCGACGTCTTCTCCCGTGAATCCGGTTTGAAACGGCGGACCCCAACGGCGAGTATCGTCGCCCCACGGGGCTTCGATCTTGGTCACCTCAGCCCCCAAATCAGCGAGGGTCTGGGCGGCGTGTGGACCGGCCAGAATGCGGGAGAGGTCGAGCACCTTGATGCCGGCGAGCGGTTGCATGGCGTGGCCTCAGCAACGCATCAATTCAACCTATGCTCGGCTGAGCAGGAGCAGGGCGCTTGCGCCGATCTTCGCTTCAAGCGTTCTTGTCGGCTTGGACCTGAACGCGAATGGCTTGTGCAGCAGCCTTAGCTTCCTGCATGGCCTTTCGCACACGGGTGCCAGCGGCGGAGTTGCCCTTGTCGTGCTTTGCAGCATCTCCAAGAGCGGCGGTCAAATCGTCAATCATCTTCTGTACCATAGCCTCAACGGACATATCCTGCGGCTTTGAAAGTCGGTTCTTATTGCTTGCTCAAGAAAACGATGAACGTCGCCCCCAATGACGAAAAATCGGTACGCCGAACCCCGGGTCTTTGGCCAAAGGCAGTCGTCACCTTGGCGAGGGATTGAAAACCCTCACCATAGAGCCCTCATCAAGGGGGACACCGAGCATGGGCTTCTCACGGCGCTCAACATCACCGGACCCCGACCCTGTTGCTACCCAAGAATGGGAGGATTCCATTCGTGCGGTCGCCCAACACCTTGGACCTGAGGAAGCACAACGGCTGCTCCAGGCCACCGTGGCCTCGGCCAAGGATGCCGGCGTGAGCATCGACGTGGTTGAAACACCGTACTTGAACACGATTCACCCTCATGACCAAGGCGCCTATCCCGGTGATTTGGACACCGAAACCCGCCTGCACGGCATCATTCGATGGAACGCCATGATGATGGTGACTCGGGCGAACAAATACTTCGAAGGCATTGGCGGTCACATATCCACCTATGCCTCGGCTTCCCACGCATGGGAAATCGGTTTCAATCATTTTTTCCGCGGCAAAGACGCCGGCTCCTCCGGCGATCATCTGTACTGGCAAGGACACGCTTCCCCCGGCATCTACGCCCGAGCCTGGCTTGAAGGTCGTTTGACACGGGAGCAGATGGAAAAGTTCCGTCAGGAAGTGGGCGGCGAGGGACTTTCCTCCTACCCCCACCCTCGCTTGATGCCCGACTTCTGGGAATTCCCAACGGTCAGCATGGGTTTGGGCGCCATGACCGCCATTCACCAGGCTCGGTTCAACCGCTACCTTGAGGACAGAGGCCTCGTTTCCACGTCCGCCTCCCGCGTTTGGTACACGATGGGCGACGGTGAATCGGACGAGCCCGAATCCCTTTCCCAACTCTCGCTGGCTGGCCGAGAAGGTCTGGACAACATCGTCATGACCATGAATTGCAATTTGCAACGGCTTGACGGCCCCGTCCGTGGAAACTCCAAGATCGTTCAGGAGCTTGAAGGCCGGTACCGTGGAGCAGGTTGGAACGTCATCAAAGTGCTCTGGGGAAGTTCATGGGACGACCTCTTCGAACGGGACACGGCGGGCCATCTCGCTAACCGATTGAACGGTTTGGTGGACGGCGACGAGCAGCGTTTGATGACGGCAGACGGAGCGACCATCCGCAAGGAATTGTTCAACACCGAAGCCTTGGCCGCCTTGGTCGCCCACCTCTCCGACGACGACCTCGTTGCGCTTTGTGCCGATGTCGGTGGACACGACTTCGTCAAGTTGCACGCTGCTTACGCGCAAGCAACGGCGCACAAAGGGCAGCCGACCGTGGTGCTGATTCGCACCATCAAGGGCTACGGCCTCGGCCCTTCCTTCGCTGGACGAAACACCACGCATCAGAAGAAGAAGGCCGACATGGACACGATGCAGTTCATGCGCGATGACCTCGGTTTGGCCTTCAGCGACAAGGACCTCGAGTCCTACCCGTATGTCCTCCCGGAGGATGTCCCCGACCTGGTCGCCTACGCCAAAGCTCGTCGAGAGGCGCTGGGCGGTTTCCTGCCAAAGCGCACCGTGCCGTCCGACACCATCGTGTTGCCCGAAGCCGCTGCGTACGCCGAGTTCGATGAGGGAACAAAGGGAACGATGGAAGTCTCCACCACGATGGCTTTCGTGCGGGTGCTTCGCTCCCTGATGAAGGACAAAACCTTCGGTCCACGCGTCGTCCCCATCATCCCCGACGAAGCCCGGACCTTCGGCATGGACCCGCTCTTTGCCGAATTCGGCATCTATCATCCTGAAGGCCAACTCTACAAGCCGGTGGACCACAACGTGCTGATGAAGTACAAAGAATCCACAAAGGGCCAACTCTTCGAAGAAGGCATCAACGAGGCTGGGGCCACCTCCACCTTCATCGCCTCGGCCACCTCCTACGCCACCCACCTGTATCCAACGGTGCCGTTCTACACGTTCTATTCCATGTTCGGCTTCCAGCGGGTGGCCGATTTGATTTGGTCCGCAGCGGACCAGCGCGCTCGGGGCTTCCTTATGGGGGCCACCTCCGGGCGAACTACCCTCAACGGCGAAGGTTTGCAACACCAAGACGGCCACTCCTTGCTGATGGCGCACACCAATCCCGCCGTACGCGCATGGGACCCGGCCTTTGCCTACGAACTCGCCACCATCGTTCGCTACGGCATCGAGGAAATGTACGCTCAGGACAAGGACGTCCTGCATTACATCGCCATTTACAACGAAAATTATCCGATGCCCCCCAAGCCAAAAGGCGTTGACGAGGACATCGTGAAAGGCATGTACTTGCTTCGAGGTGCCCCGAAGGGCGACGGCCCCGTCGTTCGCCTCATCGGTTCAGGGCCGATCATGGTTCAGGTGCTCGACGCCGTTGAGAAACTCGAAACCTACGGCGTTCGTGCCGAGATTTATTCCGCAACCTCTTACGGAGAATTGCGCCGAGAAGGACTGGCTTGCGACCGCCACAACCGCCTCCACCCCAGCGAAGACGCCCAAAAGCCGTGGGTGGAGGCGCTGCTCGCTGAACCCCTTCCCACCGTTGCGGTTTCCGACAACATGGCGGCGGTTCCCGACATGATCCGACAGTGGGTTAACGGGCCGTACACGGTTCTCGGCACCGACGGTTTTGGCCGGTCCGATACTCGAGAAGCGCTTCGCCGTTTCTTCGAAATCGACGGCGCCGCCATCGCCTTGGCGGCGCTCTCGTGCCTGGTTCGCGAAGGTGAATTGGACGCAAAAATCTACGCTACGGCTCAGAAGAACTTCGCCGTCTCCTCGGAGCGAACGGACATCACCGAGCTCTGAGTTGACTCACGTCAACCCCTTCTTCGCTCAGCAGGAGGCGCTTTTGTTCCACGCCCCCCGTCCCGCTGTAACCTCCAAGACCTCCGTCGGAGCGAACCACGCGATGACACGGGACTTCGGGAGCGTAGGGGTTGCTCGCACACGCATTGGCGACGGCTCGGGCCGATTTGGGGTGGCCGATTTGAACCGCGATTTGCGTGTACGTGCGCACCTCTCCCCGGGGAATGCTCTTCAGCGCCTTCCATACTTTTTGTTGAAACGGCGTACCCTTCATCTCGCTATTCACCATCACCGAAGACGTTTCGCAAGCGCGCTGCCACGACCAAGGCCACGAGGCCGTTCAGCATCATCATTTGCAGGCGTATACCGTCAGATTCCATGGGATTTCCTCGGATTGCCGGATTTTTAGGGTTCGCCTCATTTCTCAAATCCAAGCATCGTTCTGTGCGGTCAGTTCACCCCGCACATCACCGGTGTTGATGACGCCCCGTGGCTCAACGAGCATGACCTTGCATTCCTGTTCAGCGTAGGGTTTGTGCCGAGTTCCTTTTGGAACGACGTGCATCTCGCCAGCGCTGAGGGTCAAGGTTCGCTCTTCAAACTCAATCTTCATGGTGCCCTCGATGACGATGAACACTTCGTCGGTATCGCTGTGGTCGTGCCAGACAAACTCGCCTTGAATCTTGACCAGTTTGAATTGGTAGTCGTTCATTTCGGCAATCACCTTGGGCGACCAAAGGTCGGAAAACAGGTCAAATTTCTCAGCGAGGTTCACGACGCTCATGCTTTGGGGAGACCATCGGTTTTACTTGGCTCTATGCCTCTCAACGAGGAGGCGTCCACGTCCCGTTGTTGCGCGCAAAGTCAAGCACGTGGCAGTAGACCGTGGTGATGTTTTCACTTCGGCGTTCAACCCGCTCAAGTTCGTCGGCTAACAACGGTTCAGGCGTCTTTTTCCACGCCCGTCGTGCGAGAAAGGACAGCGGGAAACGGAACAGCGCCGGGCCGTTCACCGGCAAGGACCACCGGGTCATCCACGGGCGCTCAAGAACCCCGACCTTCGCCATGGCCTCCTTCACTTCGGACCACGAAGCGCCGCCGGCTTTCTTTCGAACCAGCCACGAGGGGTTCACCGAGGAGTCCACGGTAATCCCGTGTTGAGCAAGGACCGGGGCCATCCACGGCGCAACGTAGCCGTTCGGTGCTCGAAAATACGGCCGAAAGGCATCGCCAGCGTGGTGTTTGAGCAGCGCCGTTGAACGTGCAAGCGTCGCTGAGAATCCCTCGACATCCTCTCCCCAAGCCGACCATGAGCGGTGTTCGTGCCCGTGACAGCCGACGGTGAGTCGGGTCGGAAACCGGGCCAAAGCATCCGTTAACATTTCCACAAACGCCTCGTTTTCCAGCAGGTCGGTGATCAAAAACAAGGTCACGGCTGCATCGTGGCTCGCCATCCAGGAAACAAATCCTCGCCACCCGTCCTGAAAGGTTGAGGAGAGTTCATCGGGCTTGCCGTCAAACGGAACGGTGCTGCGAGTCGGATGACCCTGATGCTTGGGAAGGTGGCGCAGGTCATCGCTGTCAACGGTGAACCATGTCGGCATGTTAGGCCCCCGGCTGCACGTCAACCAGATGGAGATGATGCGGGACGGTGCGTTCGTTAAATTCGATGCCGATGAACGCTTCAAGCCGTTCGCCGTCCCACCGTTTGCAGATGGCACTCGCCGTGGCCAAGCCGGGCGTGTTGTGGGGATGAACGGCGATCTCAACGATCGTCGCCTCGTCCCGCTGGGCGAGCCACGCAAAGATGGCGTCAACGCATCGGCTCGCCATGCGTTGTTGTCGGTGCTTTTGACGCACCCAATACCCCAAATTGAACTCCGAATGCGGGGATTGCAGTTCGTCACCGAGGCCGACCAAGCCGGCAAATTCACCCGTCGAGGCAACGTGAATGGACCAAAAATGGAGCCGGTCGGTTCCTTGCTGGGCGTTGATATCGTAGAGCATGTCCCGGAGTTGGCGACGAATGTCGTCGCTGGGATCCAACCACGGTAACGCGGTTTGGGCGGCGGGTGCATCCTCGTGATACGCCTCAATCATCGCTTCGAGCACGCCTTTTGCAGCAGGGCGCAACACCAATTCGTCATCGACGACGAGTTCGGGTGTAGCCAGCATCGGGTTCCCTCTAAGCAAGCAATTGAGCCCGGGCTTGTTGAACGTGCGGGTCGGTGGGGTGGACGTAGGCTGCCATGTCCAACGTCCACTTGACGTGGTCGTGTCGGCCCAAATGTTGCATCAAGACCGAGATGTGGAGCAGCATGTCGAGGTTCTGGTCGAGGTGCGGCCCGAGGCCGTCGAGCGTATGCGCTGCTTGCTCGATTCGCCCGTGCTTGATGTGTTCCATGGCTGCGACCACTTCTTGGTAGACTTGGGTCGGCGTCCAAGGCTCCCCTTTGGGCCAGGGCCAAATGCGGTTTTCGTTTGATTCGGGTTGCGAGGCCGTTTCGCTAGGAGCGACGGCATCCGGTTCAGAAGCCTCTGCGGGCTCTGCGGACGGGACGGCAACGACGGATTGAGGAGCCTGCTCGGACGGCTCGTCCTCATCAAAAAAGTCGGGCAGGTCGGGCGTTGAGGTTGAGGGGGTCGGGGCAACAGCGCTCACGGCGGTTTCGATGCCCTGAGCCGGGGCAGCAGGGGTCGGACGTTGGGGCTCACTCACCACGGCTTGAGCCAACGATCCGGGCGCCTCGTCCAGGTCGTCGTCCGGGAGGTCCGGCAAATCGGGTGTCGCTTCGGACGGGGCAGGACCCACTTCGCCGAGCAAATCATCGTCGTTGGGGGTGGACACGGTGGGCGAGTAAAGGCCACCCTTTCCCGTATGGACGGGTTCGGCTACCTCGGCAAGCGGGTCAACCGCTTCCAAGGCGAACTCAATGCGTTTCTTTGGAGCGTCGGCAGCCGTGAGCATCTCCTCTTCCTCTTCTTCAGCCAAAACGGTTTGAGAAAGGGTCGGGCCTTGCCCTTCAATGAACTCAAAGGATTCTGGTTCAGCCTCTTCCTCATCGCCCGATGGGGGGACAACGGCGTATTGGTCGATGTCCACGGTCACGTCGTCCATCGCCAAGACCGCCTGAACCACAGCGACCGTCTCCTCAGGGTCTTCGTTCTCACCGAGGAGCAAATCCATGATTTCTTCACCCGTGGTGGTGGGTTCTGCCATCGGTTGGTCGCGTGCAGATTTGTTGAGTTCGTAGTAGCATTGCTCGCAGGTTTGGGCGCCGAGCGGGTTCAGGTACTCGCAATAGGGGCAGGATTCACCGATGGTGTCCTTTTCCCTTTTCTTGCGTCCAAACACGGCCTACCCACCTCATCCCTCCGCCGCAGAATCTCTGTTTAAGAATGCGGGTTTCTCGCTCGCCGAAGTCCTCGTTCACCATCCATACGATGATGAGGGGCGAGGGAGTCGTCGCATCATGGGGCGAAAGGGGGCCGTGAAACGGATGAACAGCGCCTCTCCTCCCGAAGTGCCAATGGCGAAAGACGAGCCGATGCCGGACCGGTGGCGCCGCAGCCAAGACCATTTCATCCGCATGACCGAATTGATTCGCCAAGAACTGGACGACGAGACTCAGGCGGTCGAGGAACGGTGGAAAACCTGGACAAAACAACGGTTGGTCCTCGCTGGAGTGGCCATGTTTGACTTGCGAGCCCGGACCCAAGGGCGTTTCTTTGGCGAGGACATCGTGGTGTTTGAGTCGCAGGACAGCGGCCGATTACCCGAACACCGTTTTTCGCACGGCGACATCGTCCTGATCTCCCGTTCCCGGCCGTGGGGAGAAAAAGTGGTTGAAGGCGTGGTGCTCGACCGAGGCCCAACCCGTATTCGGGTGGTCGTGGCCGAACGGCCTCGCGACTTGCGCAAGGGAGGTTGGCGCGTGGACCGCGGAGCCAACCGCGTGGCTCACGACCGGATGCACGAAGCCCTCGAAGCCTTCCATTCAACCGAAGGCGACGGCGGGACGGTGCTTCGGGAGGTCTTGCTGGGCAACGTCTTGGACATCAACGACAGCGCCCGCCTACCCCCCGAAATCCGCGGCAAGTTGCTGCAACGAGGGCCGTTGCCGACCTTGGCTACCCTCAATGCCTCGCAACGAGCGGCCATCGATGCCGCCGTGAACCAACGTCTGACCTTGATTCAAGGCCCTCCGGGAACCGGGAAAACAACGACGGCCACCCACCTTCTCCACTACCTCGCCGCCCGAGGAAGCGGACCCATCCTCGCCACCGCTGAATCGAACGTGGCGGTCGACAACCTGCTCGAAGGCCTGCTCGATTTGGGCGTCAAGGCGCTCCGAGTTGGCCGCCCGGTGAAGGTACGGGAAGCCTTGCGGTCGGCCACCCTCGATGCCATTCTCGAAGACCACCCGAAACAAGAGGAGCTGACGTTCCTGCAGGACGAACTCCGCAAATTCAAACGGGAACTTCCTTCGCTCAAAGGCAAGGACAAGGGGATGATGCATCGGGACATCAACATCAACCACAAAGAAATTCGCCGCTTGGAGGACGAAATGACCGCCAGCATTCTCGACGAGGCCGAGGTGATTTGCGCCACCACCATCGGCGCAGGCCACCGGTTGTTGGAGCGTCGAAAATTCCCCATCGTTTTGATGGACGAAGCGACCCAAGCCACCGAACCAAGTGCGTTGGTCCCCATCGTGAAAGGGTGCCGACAACTCGTCTCGGTGGGCGACCATCAACAGCTTCCGCCCACGGTCATCAGCAAACGGGCTGAGTCGGGCGGGCTCAACCGTTCCCTCTTTGACCGACTGATTGCCTGCGGTTTGGAATCCATGATGCTTACCACGCAATACCGCATGCACCCCACGCTGCGAGAATTTCCAAGCGCCCGTTTCTACGAAAATCGACTCGAGGACGGATGCACACCGGAACAACGCCCACCTCCCGCAGGTTTTCTGTGGCCGGATTGGGACCGACCGATGGCCTTCGTTCCCGTTGAGGGCGTTGAGGAAACGGATGAAGAAGGCAAAAGCCGTTCCAACCGTGACGAGGCGGCCAAGGTCCTCAGCATCGTGAACGACCTGTTGGCGATGGGCGACCTTCAACCCGAGGACATCGGGGTGATTTCTCCTTACAACGGGCAGGTTCGCGAACTTATCCATCTGTTTGACGATGCGGGTGGACGGGAACCTGGGGAACCGTATGCGGGCTTGGAAATCAAGAGCGTTGACGGGTACCAAGGCCGAGAAAAAGAGGTCATCGTCATGTCCACCGTCCGGGCCAACGACCGCGGCGAAGTGGGTTTCCTGGCCGATTACCGACGCTTGAACGTGGCCATCACGCGGGCCAAACGGGGACTCGTTCTTCTCGGTCATCCCACAACCCTGCGTCACGACCCCACCTGGCGGTCGTACCTCGATTGGGTCGAGGAGAGCCAACTCTTTGCCTGGCATGTCACCCATCAAGATTGAGACCTCGACGGTGAAAGCGGTCCATTTTTCCGAGCGAGAATTCTCAGGAGATGCTGGCTTGAGGCATGTGAATCGGTGAGGCTGATAAGTCGGTGGCCTCACAAGCCGACCATGCAATCTTCACAGGACTCCATCTATCCGAGCCTCTCGTCTGAGCAGGCCTCCATTTATCCAGCTCAACCCGAACCCGTATCCATCTATCCGCCCCAACCGGAACCCGTATCCATCTATCCCGCCCCAACCGACCCGTTTTCCATCCATCAAACACAATCTGGCATCGCTTCAGAGAAGAGTTGGGGTCTCACCATGGTGCTCTCCATCCTGTTTGGCGCGTTCGGTATCGACCGCATCTATTCAGGGTCCTACCTTCTTGGTTTGGCGAAATTCTTCACCGGGGGAGGTGTTTACCTTTGGTGGATCGTCGACATCATCTTGCTCGCAACTGGCAATTACAAGGACGGCAAGGGGCACGTCATCACAAGGCACTGATTAGAACCCAGTTCCCTCCGCCAAATTGACAGCCCTTGAGGGTGGATTTCGTCGCCAATCTTCGTACGGTAAGAACGCAGCCTTTGACAAAGGAGAAGGCGTGGGCAAGGCATGGCCGACGATGCGGTGACGATCGTAAAGGGCGGAACCCTCGCTCAGAGCATTCTCGGGTCGGCTCCCGAGGGCATGCTCATCGCTCCGGCTTGGAAACGCGTTTTGGCGTTCATGCTCGACGTCATCATGCTCAGCGTGGTGCTCTCGTTTCTCTCCGGCGGCCAACTGATCGCCAACCTCTACAACCTCAGCTTGCTTTCTCAAGGCACCCAGAGCGTGGTCTTCTTTTTCGTCAACTGGTTTGTTTTCGCCGGTGCCTTCTATCTGTACTTCAAGTACACCGGGCAGACCATGGGCCGTTCCTTGGCTCAGCGCGGCTTTCGCATCGCCATCGTTCACGACAACGGGACGGTTTTGGAAGCCCATCATTGGGGTCCCCGAGCCGTGGCGAAGATGATCTACATGCTTCCGGTCATCGGACCGTTGTGGTTTGGTCTCCGGGATGCCTTCAACGCGGGGTCGAAAGACAACGAATACCGAACCAAGGTTGACCAAACCCACCACACCGTGGCCGCCGTGGATTGGTCGTTGCCTTCCGAGACCCGTCTTCGCTTGCGCTGATTTCATCCGCAAACGGGCAAGCCATTGAAGTAGAGTCACCCTTCAGTCGGGACAGGTGAGGCATGATGAGCGACGACCACAGCGCACGTGCCGGCTCCCTCAACGCTCATCTCATGTCCGTCAGCATGGAGATTGACGACGATGACGAGGACGTGATCTTCGTCGTGGTCGATGTTGTGAACGAATCGGCCATCCCGGTAGGCGGTCTTTCCGCTGCCTTGGTCACCGACAAAGGCGTTCGCTACGAACCGGTGGAGGGGATCACCTCCATCGGGCCGGGCCTGACGCGTCAGTTCAAGTTCGAAGCCGGCATCGTCACCGGAACATGGTCGTTTGAATTCAGCGGCGGAGGGCAAGGGATGAAACTCGGCCCGTACGAAGCCGATTTTGAGTTCAAAGCCGAGCAAGGGCGCGCCATGGGCAACGCCATCGGGTCCACGTTGTTCAGCGGAGCCTTTGACTCCCATTTGGGCGACTTTGGGTCCGTCGAGGAACGCGGCATCATCAACCCCGATTCCATCGTGATGACGAATTATGTCGGCGAAAGCATGGAGGGTGGCGGCACGAAAGTCAGCCAAGGCTTTGCGGCGGAGGCTGAAGACGAGGAAGGCCCACGGACGCCACCGTGGGCGTCAGCTTCAACCGAGCCCGCCCAATCCCCCGTCACCGCCTCGAGCGATCTTCTTCTTTCCCCAACACCGGCGCCAAACGAGGCCACTCCTCCTGCACCTGAGGCAGCCCCTGCCGCTGACCCCCTGCTCGCACCGCTTCCTTCCACGCCGGCAGCCCCCGGGCCTGAGATTTTGGCAGCGCCCGAGCCCGAGGCTCCGGTAGCACCGCCCGAGGCCCCACCTGAACCCGTAGCGGAAACCGCCACCTCACCTCCACCACTCCCACCTGCAGCCGAAGCAACACCTCCACCGGTTCCGCCATCCGCCCCGAGCCCTCCAAGCCCTCCCCCGTCCGGTCCTCCGACCGAGCCACCCTCAGGACCTCCATCCGGGCCCCCGAGCGGCCCACCTTCTGGACCTCCGAGCAGTCCACCCTCGGGGCCTCCATCTGGACCACCGAGTGGCCCGCCCTCGGGACCTCCGTCCGGTCCACCTTCCAGTCCACCCAGCGGGCCTCCATCTGGACCACCGAGCGGCCCGCCCTCGGGCCCTCCATCTGGGCCACCGAGCGGTCCGCCTTCGGGACCCCCATCGGGGCCTCCTTCTGGACCACCGAGCGGACCTCCATCCGGCCCCCCTTCTCGTCCTGACGATATTTGAGGTGAGACCGTGAGCGAACGCTTTGCGATGAAATTGTGCGGGACTCAAGCCTCCTACCAGATCGTTCCCGAGGGCATTGACGGCATTGACCTCGATGCGGTTGGGGCTGCCATTGAGGCGGAAGGGTACGAGGTTGGCGTTCGTTCCCGCCTGTGCTGGACCTTCACTGACCCCTGCATCATGACGCTCTTTCCAAGCGGGAAACTGATGGTGCGAACCGAAGACAAAGACTTGGCCACCACGGTTGCCGAACGTCATGTCGAGGTATGGATCAAGGCATGAGCGTGAAGGTATGATCGACGAGGACGTCCTGGCTCATCTCCACGGTCATGGCGTTGTGGCGTATCCCACCAGCACCTTGCCCGGACTGGCTTGCTTGCCGACTTCGGAAGCGCTTGACGCCTTGTTTGCACTCAAACAACGCTCAGCGGACAAACCGGTGAGTCTCGGTGTTCTCTCGTTGGATCAGGCCGCAGCGCTGGTGGTCGTCCCTCCGGAGATTCATGCCTTGGAGGCCGCGTTCCCGAAGGGTGGATTTTCGTTCGTTCTCGACGCGATTGAACCGCTTGACCCGAGACTGGGCGGGGCGCGCGTGGCGGTTCGTTGCCTCGCCCATCCGGTGGCGAGAGCGTTGGTTGAGGCCGTGGGCCCGATCACTGCAACAAGCGCCAACGAATCGGGCGAAACGCCGGCATCTTCCGCTCAAGAAGCGGGGCGCGGTTTGGGGCTGCCTCCACACGCCGTGCTCGAAGGGACCTGCCCTGGAGGCTTGGGCAGCACCTTCCTTAACGTCACCGAGGGCGACGCTGGTGTTGAAGTAACCATTATGAGAGAGGGCGTTGTACCCACGCATAGCGTGATTGAATGGTGGAAGAGTCGCAACTGAAATATTGGCGGGATGCAGGTCATGTGGCCCGCCGTACTCTCGAAGCGATGAAGCTGGAATTGCAGCCCGGCAAAACCTTTCACGAAATCATTGAATCCGCTGAACGTTTTATTCATCGCCACGGCGGTAAACCCGCTTTTCCCGGCACCATTGCGGTCAACGACCTCGCTGCCCATTTCACGACGAACCATCAGGTGGAGGCGGTTGAGGGATGGGAAGGCGAATCGGTTCTCCAGAAGGGGGACTTGGTGAAAATTGACTTTGGCGTTCACATCAAAGGGCACATCGGCGACAACGCGTTGACGTTTGAGGTTGGCAACAGCAACGAGCACACCGAGCAAATCAAGGCGGCCAAAGAAGCGCGAGACGCTGCGGTGGAAATGCTCCACCCCGGCACGCCGTGGTACAAAGTCGGTCAAGCTGCTGCGCAACCCTCGTTGGACGCTGGATTTCAGCCGATTCGGAACCTCTGCGGCCACCAACTCAAGCCGTGGGAACTGCACGCCGGTGTTTCGGTGCCGTCGTACGCCTGCGGCAAGGACAACCAAGGCTTCCGTGGCGTGGTGGAAGAAGGCGGCGTCTATGCGGTTGAACCGTTCAACACCACCGGCTCCTCCGGGCTCATCGAAAACATCGGCCGCCATCACTCGTCCAACATCTACCGGGTCACCGGGATGACGACGTCGCGAAAGGCGCGGGCAAAAGGGCAACTCAAGCCCTTGGGGGCGCAGATGGCCCGGAACCTCGAAGAGCGGTACTCCACCCTTCCTTTCGCAGAACGATGGGCGTTCCCGATGCTGAAGAAACCGTTTCCCGATGCCGATGAGGAAAGCCTCCAAAGCAAATGGAACGCTCTGGTGAAGAAACTCATCAGCATCCGTTTCTTGGAGACGTACCACGTGCTGCGCTGCAAAGACGGCGGCAACATCGCCCAGTTTGAGCACACCGTTCACGTGACCTCCGGCGGTCCGGAGATCTTGACGGTCGAATGAAGGGCGGTTTTTTGGCTCAAAAACGCATATAAACCGGTTGATGCTACGGTTTCATGAACAGGGCTGTTGCAGTTCTCGTTGAGTGCATCCCATCCCCTCTCGGTTTCTCTCACCCTGTTCACCTCAACTCCACCCCGAGCGAACGCGTTACGCGTTCTTTTTTCTTCTCGTCGTGTTATTTACAAACCGTATGCACCACTCCCGGCGCGCGAATTCGAGGAAACACGGCGTGGGAAATTTCGCTAAAAAACCCGTTTTTTCGCGCGGGCTTGAGGATTCTGCACAGTATGGTTTAATAGAAGGACGGGCATAGGAGGGGCTACCCCCAAAGGGGAAAGGAGGACAAAAATATGAAAAACGAAAACCGAAATGAAGAGGCTGTCAGCCCCGTTATCGCTACCATCTTGATGGTGGCGATCACCGTTGTGCTGGCTGGTGTGCTGTACGTGTGGGCAAGCTCCCTCGCAGAAGGCAACACCGACGGAAACCTGGCCCTCTACGCGTTCAGCGGAGAGGATGCTCAGGGTCAACCCAGTGTTGGAACCGATGACAACCTCATCATGCTGACCATGGACCAGGGTGGCGACATCAACTGGGCTTCCGTCTCCGTGAAGCTCTCGATTGACGGCGGCTCCCCGGTCTTCTGCGACAACCCAGGCGGCGATGGCGGCGTCTGCGTTCTGGTGGACAACGGCCGAGACACCAACGACCAGTTCTGGTCCGTCGGTGACACCGTGACCATCGTCGAGACCGGCACCGACCTCTGCAGCGACAGCTGCAGCATCGACGTGACCATCACGGACACCCGTGAAGAGAAGGTTATCGACACCACGAACGGCGTCCCAGCTGAGTGATTTCAATCGCTGAGTAGGTCTCTGTCCCAGGTCACTGACCTGTACAACGCTGCATTTCCGGCCAAGGCCGGACCTGCGGCCTTCATTCAAACTTCAACATCCGACATGCGTTGACGCACGTCTTGGTGCTGCTCCCACATGTGGAGGGAGCGGCCCCGAGCGGTGGTGATCAGGGCTCGTCCAAGCAATTCCATGCTGGCGAGCCACTGACCGATGAGCGAGATCGGTCCGCTTGACTTACCTTGCCGGCTTCGCCACCAGAGGACGAGGAAAGCGGCTTCGAGCCCCGCAAGTCCGAGATGCATGCTGTTGGCCAACGTGAAGGTGGCCGGCCATCCGTACAGGCCGATGAACCCCCAGCGCAACACGGCGCAGAAGGCGGCCACGGTCAACGCGAGCGGTGCAGCGATGTGGAAGTGAACTTGGCGTCGAACGATGCGTCCAAACACGCCTTGGCTTCGCTGCCCTGCGCGTCGGCGTTCCCGTAACAACAGACGCTGAAGGCCCTGTGCTCGGCGGATTTTCTGACGGCGCTGTTCCCCTGCGGTCTCGGGGGCAACGTCCACGAAACGGGCTTGAGGGTCCACGATGGACCGCCAACCTTGACGGCGGACGGAGGTGGCGATTTGAGCGTCGTCCGCATTGGCTTGGTCGAACAAGTCGTTCACGGCGAGCGCACTCGCTCGCCACATCATGCACGATCCCTCGAGGAACGGGGTACTGTCCACCATGGACTCGGCGATGCGCATGGCTTCCCACGCTTCGCGATGGAGCGCTTCTTCCGCCCGTGCGCCTTGACGCCGGGGCAAAGCACCAACCGCACCGATCATGGGGTCCGCAAACCATTGCATCAATCGGCGAAGCACGCCTCGTTCAAGCAAGGCATCCGCATCGGTCATGCAGATCAGGCCGCCCGGTTGTTCCGTCGTTTCGCCGATGGCCTTCAAGGCTTGAATCACGGCAGCGGTCTTCCCTTTTCGCACCGGCATTTCGATGATGTCGTGGTCGGCAAACGCGTTGGGATGTTGAGCAAGCCATGCTTTGGCCAACCGCACGGTGGCGTCCGTGGAGGCCGAGTCGATGAGCACCAAGCGCGCTTCAACCCCTTGGTCGGCCAAGTTGGCCAACTTTCGCTCAATGACGAGTGCCTCGTTCCAGACGGGCAAGAGAACGGTCAGCGCTTCGCTGTGGTCGGTGGAGGCAGGAACGTGTTGGCTGCGGTGGTCGCGGTCCCAACGGTACATGTCGAAGCGATGACGAAGAAACGGAAAGAGGGCAACCGTGAGCGCCGCCCCTTCCACCATCGCCGGAACCACGACCATGGCGTTCCTCACTTCGCACCCGCCTTGAGTCCTCCGTCAATTCTCAAGCCTGACCCCGGCATTTTCGGGTGGCTTCTTCACCCCGAAACCCTTGGCCCGTTCATGCGCAAGGTGCTCCATGTTGGTCCTTGCAACACGCCGGGTGGCATGGCGACGGTCATGCACACCTTGGCCCAGCATCCTCCCGACGGCTGGAAAGCCGAACTGCTCGCCTCGCATGCGCCCGGGAACGTTTGGACGAAATGGCGAGCCTACCGACGGGCGAAGGCGGAATTGAAGCGGCGATGCGCCTCGCCCGATGAGCGACCCGACGTCGTGCACGTTCACGCAGCATCGGACTGGTCCCTGCGCCGGAAGCTTCGCCTGTTGAGGGCCGTGCGCCGCTTTGAGGTGCCGGCCGTGCTCCACCACCATTCGGGTCGACTGGCGGCATGGATGGGTCCAGCGAACGGAAAACGAGCGGAACAGCACCGGGTAAGCGTGGCTGAACTCGGTTTGCATCAAGCCGTGTTGAGCGAGGAGTGGAAGCGGTTGCTCGCTCCCGTGCTTGGTCCCGTTGAAGCGGTCGTGAATCCGGTGGGGCCGAAGTACGCTCCCGGTGAACACGCCCGCGACACCAACCACGTGCTTGTTCTCGGTCGAGACGACCCGGTCAAAGGGCACGGGTTTGCCGAAGAGGTGGTTGCTCGTCTGGTGGAAAACCGCCCCGATGTCCGTTTGAGCATGACCGGGCGGGAACGCTCATCGCTGCCTTTTGTGCAACCGTTGGGTTGGGTCAGCGAGGAGAAAAAACTCGAACTTCTTCAAACAGCAACCGTGTTGCTCCTGCCTTCCAGCGTCGAAGGCCAACCTTTGGTCGTGCTCGAAGCGCTGGCCTGCGGCCTTCCCGTGATTGCACCGCAGCGCCTTCATTCCCTGCCCGAAGGCACGGTTCGAGCCGGGCCGAGCGTGGAGGATTGGGTCCAGGCCGTTGAAGGGGTGATGGACGGCTCCCTGCAAACCCAGGTCAACCTCGATGACCACCGGGTTGCTGCTGTTGCGCAGCGGTGGGGGGCGCTTTATGCGTCGTGGTTGAAGGACTGAAGCAGGTTCTCCAGAACCTCAACGCTGGTGTTCCACGAGCAAAAGGATTCAGCGAACGTTCTTGCCGCCGTCCGGCCATCCGCAAGGCGGTCTTCGTCGACTTGTTTCAACCACGCCACACCGTCGGTGTGGAAGTCCTCTTGCGCAAGAAGGCGGTACCACGCCTCGTTCACGCCTTCAAGGCGGTGACCGGCATGGTCGATGCCGAGCACCAAAAGGCCCGCAGCAAGGTATTCGCTCCGCTTGAGCGGGCTGGCCAGTTGCCACACCGTCGTTGCCGGCATCGGCAAGAAGCCGACGTGGTGTTGCGTGAGTTCAGCCGGCAAGTCCTCGTGAGCGAGGGTGGGCACGAGGTTCATCCACGGCCGTTCGGCTTCCATCGCCTTGAGCGCAGGCAATGCATCGCCGTCGCCGATCAGCGTGAGTTCAGCGTCCACGCCGTCCTGCCGGAGCAAATGAACGAGCATCGGCAAGGCGAGCACGCCTCGGTTCTTGTCAAGCCGGCCGTGGTAGACCGTTCGGAGGGGTGTGCTGGGGATGGCGTGCGGTTGGAAGGCGTTGACATCCACGCCGGCGGGCAGCGTATGGACGTCGCTCGCTCGTACACCGAACCGTTTCGTTACAAAATCTGCGTGGGCTGGCGACACCACGGTCCCCGCCTGAATGCGTCCGTCACGAAGGCATCGCCACGCTCGCTTCCAAACCTTCCACTGCAGCGTTCCAAGCAAACCTGCATCGGCAGGGGGTGAACGGTCAACCAGCACCACCGGGCGGTTCAGTTGCGCCAACGTGGGCATGAGCGTCGGAAGCAATTGCCAGTCGACGAGAACGACGTCAACATCGGCGGTGTTTGCCGCATCGGAGAGCCAGCGAGCCCCCGATTTGGCCAAACTGCGGGCTTGAAATCCGCGTCGCTCGCTCTGTTCAAGCGAAACGTGGTGCCACGGAACGTCGCGGTGCTCTTCCGAAGCATCTGGGTTGAACACCGTCAACTCGTGGCCGTTGGCGACCATCCCGTGCGCAAGAGCATCGGTGGTGGTGGCGCAAAAATCAGCCCATTTTCGGACGGTGAACCAAGCGACCTTCATTCCCTCGCTCCTCCAAGGAACCGGCTCACCGTATCGTCAAGCCCGCTCACAAAATCATGCTGAGGTGTCCACCCCGTCGTTTCGACGAGCCGCCGATTTGAGCCGTACGAGCGGTGGATGTCCCCTTCTCTTGGAGGTTGATGGGTGGGAACCAGGGCTTCTTCGAGCACGCCTCGCTTTACCAACGCTTCGTTGATGCCGTTCATCACGTCCAACATGGAATGCTCACGCTGGGTGCAGAGGTTGACCGTCGCATGCTGAAAAGGACCCTTCAAATTCATCAAGGCCACCAGAGCCCGGGCAAGGTCGTCCACATGAATGAAGTCCCGTGTTTGCGAACCGTCACCGAACATGCACGGTGCCTCGCCGCCGATCATCGTGCGAAGGAAGGAGGGCACCACCGACCGGTTGTTGGCGAATCGGCCTTGGTCTCCTCCGTAGACGTTGAAAAATCGCACCGCAATGGCGTCCATCCCCGAATCTCGGTAAGCGTTCACCGCTTGCTCGTTCAACCGCTTGCTCTCAGCGTACGGCGAAAGCGGTTGCAAGGTGGCCGTCTCTTCAAGCGGCATGTTGGGGTTTGACCCGTACACGGCAGCGCTTGACGCCGCCACGAGGCGTTGCACACCAAGCCGGGCGGCGACCCTGAGCACGGTGTCCGTTCCGTCCACGTTGACGCGCATGGTGGTCGTCGGATCGCTGATGGAATCGGGCACCGAAGACACCGCCGCCAGATGGAGCACGGCATCGCAGTTCGCCATGGTCTCCGCCACCGCAACCTCGTCAAGAATGTCGGCATGATGGAACGTGCAACCTTCGGCGAGCAAGGCATCCATGCCTTCACACTCGTCCGAGGAACGTCGGTCGAGCACGTGAACTTGCCAGCCTCCACCGTGGAAGGCACGAGCGCAGGCCTGGCCGATGTAGCCCCCTCCACCGGTGATGAGGACCTTCGCCATGGTTTGTTGACGGGGCACCCACGCCTTAGCCTTTGTAGCCCACATCGGAGGGTGACAACGAAAAGACGGGAACACTTGGGTAGCGGCGGAGGCGTTGGCGATGTGGAAGGCGTGGCGTCGTTGGCCCATTCGCAAAGCCTACAACGCAGGCGATTGGAGCGGTGCAGCGAGCCTTGCTCGGCGAGAATTGACGACCGGGAACCGTGCCTTTGCTAGGGACATCGTTCTGCGATCCCTCTACAACCAGCAAGCGTGGCAGGAGGTACTCGATTTCATCAGCGAACACCCCGAGGCCGACGACGGGACCTACGAGCGACGAGCACGCCTCAAACTGGCGCAGATGGAGCAAGCCGAACAGGGCGAGCCAACCCCTGACGAGGACCGTGAATGGAACGGGGAGGACCTTCTCTCAAACTGGTTGCAAGAAGGGCAGCGTGTGTGGATGCGCCACCCGTGGGGTTGGACGCATTGGGACATGCCCGAGGACTATTCGCTCGCCAAGACCCATCCCTCGCTGCTCCATCTGGCCATGCAATTGCTCATCGGTCAATGGGTGCCCACCGCCAAGCAGTGGTCGGTCGATGCGCGAGAACCCGGTGAGCGGTTGGCCTTGGCGTATTCGGGGGGCGTGGATTCCACGGCGGCGCTGCTCTTGCTTCCCGACGACACTATCTTGGCCTACCATCAGCGAAATTTCGATTCCATGCTCAGCCACACCTTGCCGTTGGCGACCTTCGAGGCCATCAAGCAGCGCACGGGGCGTGAGGTGCTGTGCATCCCTTCCAATCACGAACGCATCCGAACCCACCACGGCAAGGTCAACGGGTTTTCGGATGCGCACGCCGCCGGCGTCCATCTCGTCCTTTTGGCGGACCATCTCAACCTTGCCGGCATTGCGTTCGGAACCCCCATCGACAACACGTGGTTAAAACGAGGCTCGGTGTTCCGAGATTTCGCAACCGACCCCTACTGGACGAAGTCACGAGCCATGTTCGCCAAAGCAGGACTGGCCTACGTGCTGCCCATCAACCACCTTTCCGAGGCAGGCGCCCTTGAGGTGTGCCGGCAGAGCGAGTTGGCCGACGTGGTCAATTCGTGTTTGCGCGGGGTGGGTGAACGCTGGTGCGGTCGGTGCTGGAAATGCTTCCACAAGAACGGTCCGCTGGGGCGTGAGTTTGACCCCAACGCCCCCGAGATCACGACCTTCCTCAACACCAAGCCGTTGCGAACCGCCCAACACGCCCTGTGGGCCTTGCAGGTGCAGCGCCTTGAGCACTTGGCCCCGCACCTTGCGCCGTTCTTGGAATCGGACCTCTCGTGGTGGGCGGACATCTATCCGCCGGGGCTCGAGCTCATCGACGAGCCGTGGCGAGCGACGGTGGAGCAGCGAAGCGATGCCGTGCTGAAGCGCATGACCGAACCCTATCCGTTGGAGTCGGTCCACATCGACACCTCGTCTTGAACGCCAAAACCCAACCGAGGGCAAACGGGACGGGCAAGCATGAAGAAGTCCGACCGCAAGGCCAGAGCATGGATGGTGGGGCAGACGGTGACCCTGTCCCATCCGC
>Ga0213867_1000276_pt1 | contig 23753 bp, 39 predicted proteins | sample PICome_12_FD_160120 | JGI IMG/M metagenome (GOLD analysis project Ga0213867, IMG submission 160120) | Coastal seawater microbial communities near Pivers Island, North Carolina, United States - PICO540 | ecosystem: Environmental > Aquatic > Marine > Coastal | place: USA: North Carolina... | reverse complement strand
CACGTTGTGTATGATTTACATCGTTGCTGTCGCCTGTAATATAATTTGCTATGTGTTGGCCACCATTGCCATTATCATCTGTTTGATAACTTGCAAGATTGTTACTACTACCTGCTACAATCCAATATACGTCATTGTCGCCAGTTTCATCTGGATCTACTGTACCGTCTTCGTGCTTGCCTTGCCATGCTTTTACATTATTATTGCTACCGTTGACTGTAACTGTGTTTATATTATTACTTTGATCATGTACTTGTACGTCTATACTATTTGTACTACCGTCTTGTACTTCTGTGTATATCGCGTTGCTATCACCGTTGTCTATTGTTACTGCAATTTGATTGTTTATATCGCCACCATTACCTATTTCAGTGTGGGTAGAATTACTGTCACCATCTATAGTAACACTCATATTATTATTGTTACCGTGATTGTCCATTACACTTACATTAGAATTACCATCTTGTGTAAGGGTCATTACCTGAGTAGTACCATTTGACCAAACGCCTAATCTATTATTGTTACCTTGTTGTGTTACTGTAAAAGTTTTACTATTGCCAGTTAGTTGGGCATCACCACTAGTAGTGCTTAGACTTCGAATACTATTATTTTGGCCGTCTTGAGTTATCGACCCGGTGAAATCATCACCTACTTGGTCCATGTAAATATCATTGGCCCAACTAGTTGTTGGTTTGAATAATAGTAATACTATTAGTGCCTTCGCTACCCAATCTATAGTCATATAGAAAGAACTCCCCTTGCTGTACGTCTAGTGTATAGTCGTACTGATTATTTAACCTTAATCTTATAAAGCCGCCTTGTTCAAAGTCTTCACGTTGCCATACCCAATGTGGTTCTATTAGATCTAATCTAATTTGTGTTTTAGGATCAAAGCCTACCTTTGGTACATTACTTAATAGTCTTTTGTTTTGTCTAGCAAGTTCATCTTGGAATAATGCCGCTAGTGCTTCATTAAGTTTGTCTAACATGTCGTGTAGCATATCAGCCAACATGTAATCTGTTTCGTCAAGAGCTGTTTTCCATATTCCTTCAATACTGTCTTTAAGAGCATCGCCATCTAAGCCGTCAAACTCTAAAAAGTCTACACCTAAAAAGTCTGCTAGTTTTCTACGTCTTTGCATTTCTTCTTCAGCGTATTCATCAATAGGCATACGCTTACGCAAAATAAGTAGGTTATTAATCATGTCTTCACTGATATCTAGTACTACAGGAGATGTTGGCTTACGCATACCATGAACTGTTGCTGTTGCTTGGAACGCTTGATTAAGAACAACAAATCCAGCATCAGTCATTACTTCTATTTCGCCCACATAACACATACCAGCTGTGTCGCAACTTGGTAGCAATGTGATCATACTACCGCCCATTTCGTCAACAACCATTACAAAGTCTGTACCACGTACACCGATAGTTGCACTAGGTGTTCTAATCTTTACATTCTGCTTGTACTTCTTAGCAATTTGTCCACTAGCATAACGAACTGTACCGAGGGAAGCCTTCATTGATAACGATCCTATATCGTTAGCAGGGTCATATACAAACTCGTCAATTACTAGTCTAGATTGTTCTGTAAGTTCAACTCTTGTTTCGTCAACAAAGTCAATACGCATTGTGCCGTTGGCTGTAACTGCTTCGTCCATACTTAGGACACCTACACCTGCGTCACCTTCAATAACAATATCGCCGTCTCTTTCAAGTACACCTGATCCTTTGATCTGTCCAATCTCACCTACTTTACTATAAGCTGGACTAGCCAGCATAGCAATTAATATGAGACCTAAGAGGAGAATCCACGTGTATCTATTAGGCGCCATTGACATTCCTTAGTCGCTTTGCGTTATGTCGACATCTTGGTCATCACCCGAGAAGTCTGCATCTATTGTGTTGTCGTATATTCCACTTTGTGTAACTGTGAAACTATTTGCACCACCTGTAGAGTCTATTTTAACTGTGTGTCCGGCACTATCACCGTCGCCACTAATATTAATGTCAACTACGTTTCCTGATCCACTTGAACTTAGTAGTCCACTTGATGCTCCACCAGTTGCTGTGCTTGAACTGTTGTTTACAGTTACAGCGACTAATGCACTTTGACCGTCAACGTTTGAATTAATTACGTTTCCGTCTCCAGTGACTGTGAATCCAATTGTAGATCCATCTGCATCAGCTGTATCGCCAATGTCAAATGTAAATGCGTTTGAATCACCAGTTGCTGTAATATTTAAAGTTATGTTTTCACAATTTGTTCCGCTTGTGCTGTCACAACTTAAATCTACTGTGTTTGAATCACCAGTAAATACCCATGCACCTGTGTAAGTGTTACCTTGTATATCAGCAATAATTGAGTTTGAACTACCAGTCTGTGTTATAGCGAATGTCATTGAATCGCCGTCTAAGTTTACATCAGTAGTGCTTGTACCAATTACGTTGTTTTGTCCATCTTGAGTTATATCTAAGTCTAGTGTATCCCCAACTTGCTCGATGTATATGTCGTTAGCCAAAGCAGGAGTAACAGTAAAGATAGATGTTAGTACTAAAGCTATTAAGCTATTTTGTATGTACTTTCTTGTCATTGTTGTCCCTCGTTGTTATTGTTTGTTTAGTTTCTTCAGCTATAGGCCAACATAAGTCTCTCTCATTACAGTACAATCTCGCCTCAGGCCATTTCTTCAATGCATCTTTCATTGGTAATGGTCTCTGTTTAGGTGTACTACCATGGTATGTTGTGTCCTTAAACTTCCAAAGTCCTTCCTTTTCACCTTCGTATACCAGTTGAACTACACCTGCTTCAATAGCCGCCCTTACAGCGTAATTTACTGGCTCGTTAACAGAATAACCTGTCTCCGATTCTATTAATTTAGTCCCCATATCTAGGAACTTAAAAACGTCTGCTCCAGACCTTGAACTTGCAATAGTTTTCTCTGTTGCAATACTCAATAGCACCTTTCCAGTGCTAACTGATACTATTCTCATCACTACTGTGACTGTATCAACTCTGTACTCTGTCTGAGCACCTATGCCTAAGTAACGACCTCCTACTCCTCCAATAGCAACGTTGCTATCGTAACCAATAATGCCGCCTTCAAGTATTAATCCTGCAAACACCATTGGTTTCAATGCTCTTGGACCGTTCGGTAAGTTTTTCTCGTATACTTCTCTAGTGTTACGGATCAACTGTCTTTCTTTAATCAAGTTATCCATACCTATACGTTCAACAACTTCGAACCATGTTTTGTTGCCTATCTCTTGTAGGGCTTTAATAACCCAAACTTCACTGCCTTGTGTAACTGCACTAGATAGATTAGCAATATTATCTGCAGGTTTACGTTGTCCAGTTTTATCTTGAAAACTGTAAACTGCAACAGTAATTTTTTTGCCGTCTAACTCGGGAACCGCCATCATCCTGTCCGCTAATGGAGCCGGCTGTATCCTTGGTGGTCCAGCGTTTTCCTTTATGTCCAGCGACTTTTGCATTGTTCCACTACACCCAGTTAGTAACAATAAGCCTATTATTATTAAGATTTTGTTCAAAAGTTAAAATTCCCTGATCCTGGTATTTCGATAGTAGTAGTGCTTCCATCTGCTTCAATAACAGTTAGCGTAATTGCTCCTGTTGTTGCGTCTTTGACCCACGATATTTGTGAGCCTTCGATTTCTGCTGTTCCGCTAGTTGCACAACTATTGCCACAATCAGCGAACATACTATCTACCATTTGTTTTGATAGTGTTGCGTAAATTCTTGACTCAACGTTCTTAACAAATTTGTTCAGGGTAGTGTTTTCTAACTCTCGTTCTAATCTTTTTGCCTCTGCTTCTGCCTTGTCTTTTAAATCTTGCTTTCTATTATGTTGCAGTTGCTCAACACTTAAAACATGTGATGAGTAACCATTCCCATAATGGAATGCAGGACTTTTAAAACCCCAGGTAAGTTCGGCGGCTACTGGCTTGCTGATTAGTATCAATAACGGAACTACTATATATAAAACTACTTTGTACATTTGTCAGACTCCTTCGTATGATATTTATCAGATTTTAGGTGATGTCGCCTCCCTCACACTTTACACAACTATTTATATATAGGTGTAAATTATTTTACACCAACTTTATAATAGGTTTGCTATGCTTTCGTATATAAATATGTTTATGGTAGACTATAAAACAGAACAAGATGCTCTATGGGAATCACTTGATGATGCATTTCCAAGCATTGAATTAAAAACCAATCTTGCAGATGAAGTTGCTGATTTAGAACGCAGTCGTATAATTGAAGCATTAAGCACACATTCAGGAAATCAAACAAAGGCCGCTAAAGCATTAAACTTAGGTAGAGTTACTTTTATTGCTAAGGCTAAGAAGTACGAACTAGTTTAGTGATCGTATATGTTTGGTCCGTCCTGTACTTTTACAGGCTTACAATAGGCTGTAACTCTGTGTTCTTTAGGTACTAGGTAACTGTGTGAATAGTTTCCGTACTGTCTAGGTATACGTTTAGCATAGTATTGACATACATCTATACTCCTAAAATACATAGGGCTTGGTTGTTGTACATCTGCTATCAGTACGACTAACATAAATGCGTGTATCATTTAGGTTCCTCATGTGCGGACTGGAACTTAGGTCGTTCTCTTTGAGATAGTTGTGCTTTAAACATTTCTTGTACTTCGGGTGCGTTGCCACTGTATGCTAAAAATTGTAATATGCCGCTCCAACTATTTCCCATAAACAATATCTTATTATCTCTATAAAGTACACCTTTATTATTTCTATTGTCATACACTAGGTTGTTGTAAACATACTTCAACTAAATCATTCCTTTGGCCTTTGCTATAAAGTAAAATATTCCAAATAGTAAAACAATCCCTGCTGAACAAAGTGCTATGATAGCTATACCATTTACAAATGCTTGACGTGCTTCTGCGGCCGCATAAACTTCTTTCTCTCGCTTTGCTCTAATCTTACGTTGCATGTCTTTAAGTTCATCCCACGTACCAAAGCCAAAACGCATGTTCAACATCGTTTGTAGCTCTTTCTCCATCTCCATAATTTTCTTTTCGTGGATAAGGAGGTTAAGTGCTTCTTCTTCAACTGAGCCTGCGGCTAGTAGTTTTTTAAATATTGGTGGTTTCTTTTGGAGTTGTTGGCCTTTACGGAAATCGGATACTGAGGTGTACCACTTGCCCATTTGGCCCATAACATTTTCGAATTCTTGCCCAGCATGTACGAATTTTTTTACTGTATTAAATGCTGTAGTAGCCGCCGCGACAGCGGTGAACGGATCTATCATTAAACATAAAACCCCTTATACTTTGTAGTGAGGCGCCCTCACGCTCTACTATACGTATTTACAATTTTATGGTGTAAAATAAACCGACTAGTTAATTTTAGGAAAGAGCATGTCTGTGCAGAATTTATCAACGTCTGCTTCATTAAGTCCTAGACTTTTCATTACTCTTGGAGTGTGTGGATTTTGTTGCTGGTTGTGACAGTAGTAATTTTGACTTGCAATAGTTAAGTCCCTGTCACCATACCCTGTGTATTGGCCAATGGAATCAAAGTACGTTTCAAGGTTGTCTAGCGCCAGTTGAATAATAACAGTTGCTTCTTCTTCCTTTACATTGCTTGCCGCAATCATACTTGGAGTAAAGATGTTTGTTGCCCACTCGGGTAACTCACGCTTTTTTTCTGGCACAAAGTCTTGTACTGCACTCTGATACCACTGAACCATAGGATGATCTTCTCCGCCAGAACTAGCAGAAAAATCATGGAAAGCACCAGTCATTTTGGTCTTTCCTGCAATAACGTCAAATCCGTAAATTGGAGCGTTATTGTTTATTTGTGGGAATACACAAACATGCATCATCCACAAACCTTTGGAATCTCTTGCGTCAACTACATCAATATGAGCTCTGCGAACATGTTCGTTTTGCCATACTCTGTTGATCCAACCCCCATCAGCCTGATTAAAATGTTCCATTCCTGGTTCATTTATTTCAGTGCCGTGGGCATCGAACATTTGAATGATAGCTTCTTGACAGTCGACGAGTTGATCCCAGATCACTTTACTCTCCTTACTTTACTTTAGTAGGTTAAGTCGTTTAGTTCTTCAAAAATCTTAGTTGAGAATTCAAAAGCCTTATTAGCTTCGTCAGCCATACTATCTTTAGTACGCTTACGGATTAAGTTTTTCATTTCATCTACAGAATGTGTCATTTCAGCAAACTGGTACATTTTACCTGATCCTGGAACTTTGTCCTTGATCATTTGTCCGCCACTTAAATCGCCCATGTGTCTTACATAAACGTGTGCAAACAATTTTTCTTTATCATGTTGACAGTTTTTGATAATGTGACTTCTGTATGCTTCAGTTGAAGGTACAACTTGTGGTGGATTTTCTTCTGTTCCGCCTAGTTCTGTATAGTCTGCCCAAATATCATCTGCTTGTGTCAAACCATCTAATGGTAGATCGTCATCTGGCATTGATAAATCTTCTGGTCCAAAACAACCCATGCTTAGTGCAACATCTTCTAGGATGTCATATACTAACCACATGTTGTATAGGTATGTTTTATATTTTTCTTCGCTCATTTTTCCAGACATCATCTCTCTTGCGAATTCTTGACGTTCTGCGTTCTGATGAGCGGCTTGTGTTAGTGATGCTAAACTCATTTAATTACTCCTTGTGTAATAGTTATCATTCAATTTACTAGTGTATTTATACTATTCTTTTTCAATTGCTACCTGTAACGGATAGCCATGTTCCCTTGAAATCTTAGTACATTCTACTGCTTTTTGCTCGGCAATTTCAAAAGTATATATACCAACAACTGCTGAGCCTTTTTCATGTATTGCCATGGTTAATTCTTGTGCAGTTTGTGCAGAATGTCTAAAGATATCAACTAGTAATTCAACAACAAAATCCATAGGAGTTTCGTTGTCATTAGCAAAGATTACTTTGTATTTGCCTGGATCTTGGATTACTTCCTTGATCTTTTCTTTTACGTTAATTTCTGTTTCTAGTTCTACGCTCATATCATCTCTCCTTGTTTCGGGGGAGGTATTTCACTCCCCCTAGACTGTTTACTTGCTTTCGCCGTCAATAGTAAGACCTTCATTGATCTTAATTGTTTTAGGTTTTAATGCTTCTGGTAATTCACGTACTAAGTGAATATTAAGCATACCTAGCTCAAGATTTGCGTTTTTCACGTTTACGTGATCTGCAAGTGTAAACTCCCTGCGGAAGTTGCGTCCACCAATACCTTTGTGTAGGTAATTGACATCTTCATCTCCTTTAGGGGCAGTTCCTTCAATCTTTAGTGTATCACCATCTTTGGTAATACTAAGATTGTCCATACCAAAGCCAGCAACTGCGACTGAGATCATATACTCGTCATCGTTGATTTGTGCTATGTTGTATGGTGGATAACCATTTCCGTTAGGGCTATTAGCAAACTGTCTTTCAAGTTCGTTAAACATTCGGTCGAAACCGATTGTTGCTCTGTGGAAGTGTGGTAGGTCTAGAGTTGTTAGTCTTGTCATTGTTTTCTCCTTATATTAAGCAAGATTAATTGTACAGTCCCTTATGGGCACTGCATGTACATTGAGCTCTTCTCTCTGTACACATTTATTTATCATTTGACGCATAAACACCGTTAAATTGTTGAGTACAACGTACAAATGTGGTGCAACGCATTAAGTGTTTAAGCCTAATAGCGCCTGCATATGTGCAAGTACTACGCAATCCGCCTAGTAAATCCTGCACTGTAGCCGCGACATCGCCCCTATATGGAACAAGTACTTCACGGCCTTCTGATGAACGATAGTCTTTAAGTCCACCAAAATGCTTTGTATTAGCGGCATTTGAACTCATGCCGTAAAACTGTACAAACTGTTTTTCTTCGTACACTGAATCATAGAAGCCATCCTCTGTTTTAGTAACTTCATCTGTTTCATAAATTTTAGTAATTACTTCGCCGCCGCCTTGATCATGGCCGGCAAGCATGCCACCAAGCATAACAAAATCTGCTCCGCCTGCAAAGGCTTTAGCGACATCTCCAGGGCAAGTACACCCACCGTCAGCAATAACGTGACCGCCAAGTCCATGGGCGGCATCTGCACACTCGATAACCGCAGATAACTGCGGATATCCAACACCAGTTTGTATCCTAGTAGTGCAAACAGACCCGGGACCAATGCCCACTTTAACAATATCTGCTCCACTTAAAATTAACTCCTCTGTCATTTCACCAGTAACTACATTACCTGCAATAATAACAATGTTAGGATACTGGTTTCTGAATTCTTTTACAAATTGTGCAAATCGTTCTGAATAACCATTTGCTACATCAATACAAACATACTTCAGTCTACTGCCTGTCTGCTCATATACATCTCTAAATTTTGCATGATCTGCATCTGTAATACCAATGCTCATTGCAACATATTCTGTTCTTGCTGGATCATGTGATCTATCATCTTGATCGAAATAATCTACAAGTTCGTTAACACTATAAGTTTTAACTAGACAAGTAAAAATACCTCCAGTAGCAAGTACATCAGCCATTTCAAATGTACCAACACCATCCATGTTACTTGCCATAATAGGAGTACCACGATAGTGTCTATAGTCTGTAGTTTCGCCTTTGTAATTACGAAATGTAAATCCGCGTTGTAAATCTACTTCTTTGCGTGAACCAAGTGTACTACGTTTAGGACGTATAAGGACATCCTTATAGTCTAATTTAATATCTTCTTCAATTCGCATTTGCCTTGATCCCGTAATTAAAAGAAACACTAATTCTATCTTCACTTGTTAGGTTAGGTTGTACACTGTGTTTTAGCCAACCTGGGAAGATATAAATTGCATTTGTCATTGCTTTATATGTTGTTGCAGTACTAGTAAAATAATTTGGCTTTTCCATAGGTGGAAGAAAGTACTCAGCATTGTCACCTCTTTCAAAAAAGATGTTGCCTTGTTCAGGAGTTGCTTTTACATAAAACACACCACTTAGTACACTGCCTGCATGATTGTGTAGATGATTATATGAGCCTGGCGTATTTACGTTTACCCAAATATTTTGAATTGCTAGTTCAGGTATGTCTGCTTGTACGGCACATGAATTAACTTGTTCTGTAATTACACCAACTAGTTTATCAAATGCTTCGTTATCACCTTGCCTAATAGGGCCACTTTGCCAGCCTATGTAGTTTGATACTTGTACACCTTCGTCAAGTTGTTTACGGTCTTGTGCATACGTTTCGAGTGCGGCATTATCTACACCGTCCATCATACCTGACCAAATAACCGAAGGGAACCATTGTTCGGCAGTAAGTGCCATTTTAGTAACCTCTATCTACTTTTTGTTTTTCTTGTAGTTTTAACCAACGTTTACGTCCAGCCGCTTTTGCTTTTTTACGTTTAGCACTAGGTTTTTCGTAGTGTTGTCTTTCTTTGTATTCTTGTAGAATACCTTCTTCTTGAACTTTCTTTTTGAAAATTCTAAGAGCTTTCATAACATCACCGTTACGTACTTCTACATAAAGACCTCTTTTAGTTTGATCTTTATTATCAAAGTTACGTCTTGGCTTAAAGTTACTTGAGCCTCTTCTATTATTGTTGTACGCCAAAGTATTTTACTCCTTCTATAAATTGTTTAAGTTCGTATATTCTATTATTGTTAATTACATTATACACTGATTCGGGGGTGTTTGTCAAGTAAAAAGTTTTACCAAAACCTAATAAATGTCCAATAATCCAAGGGCTAATTTTGGTATTATCTATGTCCAAAATAATATAATCTACTGTTTCTGATACTTCCAAAAGCCAACGTAGGTCAGTTTCAGAGTTTTCATACAAGTATAAGTTCACATCATTTTGAAATTGTTGAGCATAATGATTGAAGTTTTCTTTAATTGTATCACTAGGATTTACTAACAATAAACTAGGATTATTATTGAATAGTTTGTCAGGTGAAGTGATTAAATTTAATATTGGTTCAGACATCAATATTACTTATTGTCAGAGTCTTGTAATTTGTTCCAAACTGAACTTTCACTTTGTTCTGCATTTTGTACATAACCTTCTTGTTCATTTACTAGGGGTGCCCAAGGTAGTTCGTGTATTCTACCTGACACATATGCTTGTTTCCAATCTTTTATACTTTGATCAGGATTGTCATCTTTCCATTGGCGTTTTGCTTTGTTCCATTCTACATCTTTTTCGTACTTGGCAACAAGGGTAGCTCTTTCTTTAATCTCATTCTTTTTGAGATTGTCCTCGCCAAACATTATACTACCCTGTTCTTTGGCAACTTCAGCTTCAGCCGCTTCAACCCACTTGTTCCACTGTTCGATGTCAGTCGGTTCTTCTTTTAACTCTTCCGATGATTCTTGTTCTTTTTTTTTAGGCTCTGTTTCTTCGTAAAGCTCTTGCCATTCTTTGGTAGTATCTTTGTTAAATTTATCATCTAGTTGCTCTAATATTTCTTTATCTTCTTCCATTATTTTTTCAGCAACTTGCATTACGTCTTCGAGTTTTTTATCTTCTTCTGCTTCTTTATCAAGTGTTTCTTGATCAACATCTTCAAATTTATCCTCCTCTTTAGGAGCATCAGGCTTTGGGCCTTCATTCCTCGCAATCATATTACCACGAGCAGTTTCATAGTCGTTCCACTCTTTACTTTTCTTGTTCTTTCTAGCAAACTCAAATGTGTACTGTGATGCAATAAGAAGTAATACTGCTAACGGATCGAACACAAAGATAATAATCATAATTACCCAACGTACTGCTTCTTCGAGCATTGTGTTGTCTGCTGTCTCACCGTAAACAAATTCAGCAATGTACTTGATAGGACCTACTTCAGCCTCAAGCATACGATACTCGCCTTCTAGTTTATATTTCTTTTCAATAAGAATATCTAGTTCTGCTTCTGCAACTTTGATCTTTAATAATTGATCATCAACAGCCGCATCAATTTCATCTGCTTTGTCTGTTTGTGCAAGTTGAGAACGTAGTCTTTCGATTAGTGCTTGACTGTTTGCTACTTGGTCTTCTGCACTCTTACGTAGTCTTTGTATTTCATCTCTTGCAGTTTGTATTACAGGAGACTCAGTTTTACGTACATCGTCAATCTTACCTAGCATTACAAGTTCACGTTCTTTGAGTGCAGGTATTTGTACTGTGCGAATGTCTTTAACTACATCTGCTAGTCTTACACGTTCTGCATCTACAGTTGTAGTTGCATCTACACGAAGTTGTGAAACTTCACTTTGTATTTGTGTGATTCTATCACGTTGAGCCTTAACCCAATTAGCAAGTGCCTTACGTGTATTACCTCCAAACAACCCATCACTGGTAACACCAATAATTGCCTGACCTGCTCTTATTTCGCCTTGCTCTGTTGATTGTAATTGATTAGTTACACGGATAATTTCTTCTTCAATAGCTTTAATATTTTCTAATAAAGGTGTAACACTACTGTTATCAGCATCTAAGTTTTCAATCTTAGTTTCGTATTCTTTTGCACTAGTTTCTAAACGTAAAATCTCAGCAGTAATACTTGCTAATTGATCTTCATATGGTTTAGTTCTGTTTGCATCTGTTCCTCTAGCATCTGTAATAATTTTATTCTGTTGTTCAATAGCAGGTTTAATACGATCAAATGCTTTGTCAATACGTTCTTGTTCTTTGTCAATTTGTGATTGTATATTAGCATCAGCACCTGTACCACTTGATTCTAGTTTTTTAATCTTTTCGTCTGCACGTACAATAATAGCATTAAGCCTTGAAACTTCAGACTCAATCTGTTGTACTTGTGCAATACTTTCTTCGCCTGCACTTGTTTGTTCGATGTGTGCTTTACTTAAGAAGCCAAAGATACCCATGCTTGTAATAAACATAAGCACAAGAACTGCTGTTGCAAGATAGTATTTTAACCACCACTTGGCTTGACTCCAATAACGATGTAACCAAACTGCGGTAACAAGTTTTCCAATTTCTAGTACGCCACCCATAATCATAATAGGTATTGCCGCGGCCGCGAAAATTGCGACTAAACCTGCGATACTATAATATATTGCTACAGCCGAAATTGATAGAGCTGTAATTAAAACTAATATTCCTAATGCCATTTATTATTCCTGTTCTACAATGTAATATTTATCGGATAAAACGCCAGGAATTATCTACTGCATTAATACATGCGGTCTCTTTGAAGTCTCTTTGCTTACCATTATAAAAGATCTGACTTTGAATTACTCTACAATAACCACTTCCTTGTGGGTATGTCATTGCGATTCTTACGGCGCCTTGTGCACCTGAGTTACCGTTATACCAACGAGTAATTTCTCCGTTTTGTAAATTGTTTAGTGCAAAGAATACTGCTTGTTCCTGTTGTTGTTGATCATAGGGTTCCATGCGATTCATAGTCCAAGAAAAGTAATTTATTAGGCCGCCTACACTTGTGTTTACTGGTCTATAATCTGATTTAGTACTTGCATACGAACTTTCGCTCGTGTGCAATAATGTGTTTTGTGCTGAGCAAGCCGATAACAATCCAATACTAATTGTAAGGATGATGCACGATTTCCCAACCGCCATCAAGTTTCTTACAAACGAAGCCACGTTGTCTAACAGGTTTACCATTGAGAATAATTTCATAATAATGCTCCCTACAAGTTTTAGCCATACCACTGTATGCTAGAAAATGTTTGTTTTTAGGATTGTCTGTACACCTTACATCAACCCTGCTATTTGCTTTATTGCCGTTCTTTAGTGTATATTGACTATCAGTATGACAATATTGCGGTTGAAACTGTGCCATGACAGGTTTTTGATTGTGTGAGGAGCAGGCCGATATTGCCAGAACTGCTCCTAACATTACAACGGTTCTAACCATTGTTGAGTTGTGCGGTCTTAACATTTTTAGCCTCCTGGACTAGAGCATCAAAGATCTCTTTATCCATTTTGAGTTTTACAAAGGTAAACATTTTACCTTGGTACTTAAATGTTCCTGTCTCTTTAGCAATGTGCTCACGAATAGTTGTACTATTCACAACATAGCTAATCTTAGTTCTAGTTTGTCTACTCTCATTTCCGTTCTGATCTTTGAACTCAAGAATAGTTTCACTGTTGACTTCACTGTTAATACGTTTTGCAAAGTTATTCATTGCAATAGCATACATTTGCTCTTCAGCGGCCTGTTGGAAGATTGACTCACCTGCACCGCAGGCATATGCCATTTCTTTTTTCCACCAAAACCAACCTTCAGCACCTGCTTCTACGCAGTTAGCATACCATTTAGGTTGTGCATACGTGTCACGTTCTGCAATAGTAGTCATACTTGAACATGCACCTAGAGTGCCAAGTAGTCCTAGTACTGCAATTGATTTGAGAATGCCTTTCATTTTTGCCTCCTAGCCTTAGTTAACGAAAGAAACAACTTTGTTGAACAATTCTGTTACCTGTTCAGCATTAGTTGCCAATTGAACTTTAGCATCAGTCCACGACTGTGTCTGATACTCTACAATCTTGTCCTTCTCTTGAACAAGAAACTCTTTCATTGTGTTAATCGTCTCCATAATGTGCCTCCTTAAAAGCCTTTATAGTTAATGTTACATATAATATAACACAGGTAATTGAAAAGGTCAACCTATTTTGGCTAACCTTTTTTACCAATTACTGCCAACGATAAAAAATGTGTGTTGAAATTGATCCGACGAGTTGAATCTTACTTGCCCACTTAGGCGAAACATAGTCAGCATGGTAGTGTGTAGCACCTTCTGTGATACCTCGCATTTTGTCAGTATGTACAATTTTATATGCAATAATTTGTGCCATACGCCAAGCATCATTGTCTCGAACAGTATCGGCTTTACCGTCACAGTACCAACTGAATTGACACCTATTCTTTTTTGGATAAAAAATACGTTCGTCATCAGATAATTTAGGGTCTTGTTTTGTTTTCCAACTTTCTTTAATTGGTCCTTCTTTTACAACTTCGCAAATTGTATTAGGATAACGTGTGTCGTTCACACGATTAAGAACTACATCAGCAACGGCATACTGCCCTGCTAATGGTTCTGACTTAGCTTCAAAGTAAATGTTTTGCGCCAGACAATATAATTCCGGCTGGTTAGATTCTGTATACAATTCTTCAATCTTTGGATTTTGGAATGTACTTGCTTGTGATTGAGCGAAAGCGGTCGACACCGTCATAACAGCTATTGCCCAGTATATTATAGATTTCATTAAGTACCTCATATATTATTTAAAGTTGATCGGTAAAAACTAAACTGTGCAGTTTAGTTCCTTCTCATTTGTGCTATTTCGGTTGCTTGTTTGGAACCATTCTTGTCATCATCATCAGCAAATACTGGAACCATGTTGCTCTTGTGCATGGTTGCAATACCTACTAGTCGACGCTCTCCTGTGTATTTTAAAGGTTGTCGTTGCAGGGCAGGAGCGAAACTATCTTTTGTAACACGACTAGGAATGTGTTCTGTTTCACGTACCTTAGGACCGTCATAAGTCCATGCCTTGTTAGATGTTTTTGTTTTGGGTTTGAAGTTGCCACTTACGTATTCGACATAGTCATCGAACGTCATCACATTACTGTGTGCGTGTATACGTTTCATATATTTGTTGTGTTCGCGATGATCTTTTTGTAACTTCTCTAGTCTACCGGCAGTCATCTTAGTTGCCTTACGTTTTTTTGTGTTAAGTGTGGTCATGCCACGTACTAAACTCATTGTCATGTTCTGCGCCTATCTGTTGCCTATTAACATTATATGTATAATATACAGTCAGTAGGCGCAAAAGTCAACCTATTTTGGTAACTTAATTAGGCAGTTACTCTTCTTCTTGAGATTGTGTACTCAAGAGTTGGTCTACCTTGGTAACCAGTTTCTGCTGTTTTAGTTTTTACGTTAAAACCTGCATCTCTGATTTCAGAAATTCTAGCACCTGGACTAGCAATATCCATTTTTTCTTTTAAACCTTCTAATGTGAAAGTTTTACCAGTTCCCCAGTAGTTAGCTAGGATTTGTTGGTTCTGTGATCCTACTCTAAAGTATTTTGATCCAGTTGTATTTGATTTTACCATATTGGTCTCCTTTGTTAATAAAAAAGAGCTCAAAAGAGCCCTTTTCATTGTTTTTAGTTTATCTAATTTAAACATAATATATACATACTACATTCTTTTAAACAAAAGTCAACCTATTTTGGTAAATTATTTCATTTTTTCAACTGCTTCGTCGTATTCTTCGCGTGTAACAACACCTTCACGTAGTAATTTCTCTCTATTTGCCATGTGTTTCATCTCGATTTCGTCTTTAGATCCACCAAAATATGCTACAGCATGTCCCTCTTCAATAAGAATATCAGTGCATCTCTTGTCGTCAACGATGAAGTCTCCAAGGATTCTTCCGAATTTTCCTTTTTTGTCTTCTCCGCTTCTGTCAATTTCTGTTTTGAGATGTTGTATTGATCCGATTGGTAGTAGTTCTTTAAGTCTTTCTTTCGATGCCAGTCCAAAGGTCTTCTCCACTTTATCTCTTGTTCTTGATTCTGGAGTATCAATCCCCATCATACGCACACGTTCTTTATGCATCCAAATACCGAATCCTAAGTCAATATCAATATCAACTGTATCTCCGTCTACTACTCTTAATACTTTACATTTATACTCGTACATTTATCTACCCCCTATGTAACCAGCTATGATGCCGATCATTCCTGTTAAGCTCATTTTCATGAGCGTGATTACGCTTTCGTCAACTGGTCTGTTTTCTTGTAGGGCAACATAATAATCTCCAATTATAATTACTCCTAGAAGTGTTAGCACACCTATAACTAGTGCGACTACTATTAAGTCTTTTAAATTTTTAATCATGACTTTCTCCTTTATTCATCCAAGTCCAATGCTTGGTCACCCCATTCTTCCATTACAAACTCTCCAAAGGCTGTTCCAAACAACCACATTAATGTTAGAATAATCATTCCTACACATATTATGAGTGCCCATACTAAAATTTTTATTATTAAATGTTTGCCTTCTGTCCAATGTGCTACTTTCTTTATTTTATTTTTTACGCCGCCTAACAAATAATTTCCTATAAACCAACGTGCTAATCTCATTACAATTAGTATTGGCGAACTAAGAACATCAAATAATATTAGGAACAAGTCAACTGAGGCATCTATAATGTTATCAACATTAAACCATTCGCGAATACGTTTAACACGTTCTTTACGTTTGTGTTCGCGTTCCTCCATTAGCCATTCCGATCCTTCAATATATCTTGCATAACATTAGTTGCTGTGTTAGTAAAAAATCTAGGTGCAACACTGTGTATAATTAATGCCGGCACTAGCAGTTGTAATCTAACTGCTGTTGTAAGTGCTTGCTTCATATGTTGTAAAGGTGTTGCACCAACTTCTTCTAAATGGAGTTTACATTGTTTACTTAACATTGTCGCCTACCATATCAAATAGTGCAGGACCGAAAGTACTACCTGCCCAACCTAATGCTACAATAGTTATTACTCCTAGTACTAACCATTTCATCTTAAAATCGTCTACCACCATTTTAAGTCCAATAAGTTCGTTACCTAATATACGAACGCTTACTTCTAATTTTCCTTGATCATCGGGTTGGTTTGCCATTTTATTTTCCTTGTCCTTTATACTTTTTGTAAGAACGCTTTTTACTTTTATTCATTGAACTAAACTTTGTTCTACTATGGTTTCGTCCTTGACTTGTCTTTTTTGGTTGTGTTTCATGTGCTTCAAAAGTTTTATGTAACTTCATAACCCTCCTTGGTTATACGAGTATTTATTGAAATCTAGTCATAAAAAAAGGCCCCCTAAGGAGCCTTTTTAATTTATAATTGTTAGCGAAAGTTAGAACTTAAATGTAAGTCCTACTTCAGCATTTCTATCGCCCGGATTACCAAAATCTACATCACGTGCTTCTGTAATAACAACTTTTGCACTCACTCTTTCTGATAGGGCATATGATGCACCTACTTCTACGTAAGACGAATCACGATCGATATCTAAGATATCTTTTTGTGTTGATTGCCATGCATAACCTACTTCTGCAAATGGTGTTAACTTACCCATAGCATGTGCTACACCAACGTACGGTGAAAGATCCATTGTACGTGTGTCTGATGTAAAACTGTCGCCAAAACTAAATTTAGCTGAAGCTCCTGCATATAATGGAGTTAGTCCAAGGTCCATAGACTTACCAGCTTTTACTGAGTAATCATCTACGTCTCCGTTACGCTTCCATGTTACAGTTGTGTCTAATGATGCTACTTCACTGCCTATTGCAAATTCTGTTGCGCCAGTTTTAGGTGATTTAACACTAATCGAATAGTTGTCTGTTACTGCTGTCATCTTCATAGCAGTATTATCAAAGTCATCTGCCATAACAGATGTCCCTAACATCGCCACTAAAGCGGCGGTTATTAAAGTCTTCTTCATTTGTTTTATTTCCTCTTTTATATAAAAGTGTAGATCGTATCTGTCTACAAAGTATAGTTATCTACTCATTAGATAGTTTGTGCAATTTCTGGCACGAAGTATTTATAATGGTATGTAATAAAGTTAAAGTGCGACTTTTCTGTTGCTAGGTAAGTCGCCAACCCCGAGCGATTATGCCGCTAAGGCAAAATCCTCATTGACAGCGAAGTCATTAAGTGCACCGAAGTTCACGAAAGTAAATTCGCCGTTGTTTATATTTGCGTTTGCAATTATAAGTTTCGTTCGCGTTAACCGAGCTTACATCCGGGCAACTCCACAACATCTATTAACTACCAGTCGATCCTATTTCAGGCCCATCATAAGCACACTATTTGGTGTGTGCTTAATGTGTTTATGGTGGACCTGCCCGGTACCGCCCCGGGGTCCTGTATAGCGTTTGAATTGCTTCAACGTTACATATATATTTATACAGTCTTTTTAGATAGATGTCAAGATAAGAATGTAAGAAAGATAACAAGTATAATGTAGTATTTGGTCTATTGCTTGTGTTACCCAATATGCTTTTTGGTCTGTTGTCCATTTGTATCTTTTGATTATTCTTGTCTTAATATAATCAATAATAAAATGAAGTACGTAATCTAACAATGCTATTGAAATTGACATAAGAGCATTATTAGTTAGTAGAGCTATGACTACAAAAGTAAGTCCTGCATGATCAGCCGCATGGATATATCCCTTAAGGCTTCTAAGGTCGCTTTTATCTCCTGGAGTTTTTCGAAAAGATTGTATCGCCAAATCAGCAATGGCGTGCTTTACAAGTAGTCCATATAGAATTATTAAACCTTCCATACTGTGGACTATCCTTTACTGTTCTGGTGTGTGAATGACTGCTATATCAACTGCAACGGGTTTACCGTTGTGGTCGTCAAGTTCGTAGTCGATGACCATGCCTTCAACTACCTTCTTTACGCCTGCTTTGCGAAACTCTGAAATGTGTACGAACAAGTCTGCTTGTCCTTCTTCACGTGATATAAATCCGTAACCCTTTACGTGATTGTACCATTTTAATTTGCCCTGCTTCATGTGTTGCCCTTCATTAAGTGTACAGGGCGTAAAAATAACTCTTACGCCCTGTAGTATTTATTACATATTATTTTTTTTATCTTGGATTTCAGCTCGCTTTGCTTTTGCAAGTTTACCCATTTCACCTAGAGCTTTTCTTGCTCTAGCCGCGGCCGCTTTAGTACCGCCTTCAAATTTTTCGTTCTCTGCTAGGTACGATTCGTACTGTGCAACGATTTGTTCATGTATTGTTGACATCTTTATCTCCTTTGTTAATTAATCTTTATGCCGGTTGTTGATTCAATGTACTGGTCTGCCATTCCTTTTTCGGTCTTAGCAATAAACACAATAGTTGATAAATTAATATCTAGTTCACTATCACGTCCAACAGTAAAAGTAAATGGCACCATGCCAATTCCTTCTTTAGTCATAGTAAGAGCCATTGGCTTCTTAACTTTCATTGAATCTGTTTCTTTTTTAACTAGGCGTGCAATTACTTCTTCACCTGCTACAGTTTTAAAACTAATTGTATCGCCGTCTTTATATGTGTTTTCTAATAACATATTTTATCCTAAACTTTCGCCTGTTCCATTCCATCCGGTTGTCTCAATATAAGAAACTAGCTGTTCGTAGCCTCCTATATGTTGATCACCTATAAAAACTTGTGGAGCAGTTCTTGGTGCTGGCAATCCTTTCTCTTCAAAGAGTGCCATTAGTTCGCTTGGCTGAATATCAGTACCAAGTGTTAATGTTTTGTATTGAACATTCAAATTATCAAACAATGCCTTTGCTTTTACACAAGAGGGACAATGCGGTTTACTATAGACTATTACTTCTTGCATTATAGACTAAATCCTTTCAATGAATCCTTGTCTACATCTTGTTTGATACCGCCAATGATATATGACTCTACTTCAGTCTCTTGTGGAGCCACTTGTAATCCTGACGAACTCAACCAATGTTGTGTCCAAGGTAGTGGGTTATTATTAAGTGGACGATCATAGATTGGTTTGTAACCTAATGCTTTTAGTCTGCGGTTAGCAATATATTCTACATAATGATACAACAGTTCTTCATTAAGTCCAATGATAGCACCGTCCTTAAACAAATAGTCTGCCCACGCCTTTTCTTCATCAACGCAAGTACGCCACATCTCTAATACTTCTTCTTCACACTCTTTAGCAATATCAGCAAACTCTTTATCGTCGAGTCCTTTGATCCAATTCTTAAGAATAGAAGTTGATAGGTTCAAGTGCGTTGCTTCGTCTCTTGCAATTAACGAAATAATTTTTGCACTGCCTTCCATAACTTTGGATTCAGCAAAGGCAAATGTGCAAGCGAAGGAAACATAAAAACGTAGTCCTTCTAGGATATTAACATTGTGCATTGCTAAGAATAGTTTCTTCTTAACATCACGCATGTTGCCTTCCTTACGATGGATAAAGGCATCCGCCGCTTCTGTAAATGCATCGTAGTTTTTAGTAACTGCGGTAGCACGTTTTAGAATTTCTTTATCATCTAAGATAGTATCAAATACTTCACTAGGATCTGCATACACGTTTTTCATAATATGTGTATATGAACGACTATGAATAGTTTCAAAGAAGTCCCAAGTAACAATACAACCTTCTAATTCAGGAAGTGATACGTGTGGCAAGAAAGCCAAACTAGGACCACGTCCTTGTACACTATCAAGTAGTGTTTGATACTTTAGGTTACTAGTAAAGATATGTTTTTGTTCTGGTCTAAAGTTAGCAAAGTCTGCTCTATCTTTTTGCAAACTAACTTCTTCTGGTCTCCAAAAATATCCTAGCATAGTTTGATTCAATTTATCAAACTCTGGGAATTTAAATACATCATATCGTTGTGTGTTTTGGTCAGGTCCAAAGAACATATGTGCTTTGGTGAAGTCTACCTTCTCTTGATTAAATACTGTTTTAGCCATCTCTTTTCCTTTATCTCATAACTCTACTATAATAACATCATTGTATAAGCATGTCAACCTTTAAATTGCACAAGCCTCACAATGTTCTTCATATTCTTCGTCCGACCCTGAAAATTCTTCTCTAGCCAGTGGTTCTTGTTTTGCATCTTCAAATGCTATTTCGCCGTCTGTTTTATAATCATAAGTATTTTGGTAGTATGAAGTTTTCCATCCATACTTATACGTGTTTAACAAATCACCTATCATAACACTCATTGGCACTTCATTATTATCAAAGTGTGTAGGGTTATAACTCCAGTTACCACTAATAGCTTGATCGAAAAACTTTTGCATTACTGCTACGATATTAATGTAACCTTCGTTACTTGGCATATCCCATAGTAGTGTGTAGTGTTGCTTTAGTGTAGTATACTGCGGAACAACCTGCTTAAGAGGCCCTTTCTTTGACTTCTTAACGGACAAGTATCCTCTAGGTGGTTCAATTCCGTTTGTTGCGTTCGACACAACGGAACTGCTCTCTGATGGCATTTGTGCGGACAATGTTGAGTGCCGTAATCCGTGTTCCTTGATAGATGCTCGTAAAGAATCCCAATCATATTTTAACTTAAAGTCTCCTAGCTCATCGACTTCTTTTTTGTAAGTATCGATTGGTAGTATACCGTCACTATATTTAGTTTGTCCAAAGTAATCACATGCACCACGTTCTTGTGCAAGTGTGTTACTTGCTTTTAACAAATAGTATTGGAACGCTTCTGTTAGCTCATGTACTTTTTTCCAAGCTCTTTTGTGATTGTATGCTAACTGATGCTTTGCAAGATAGTGTGCAAGGCCAATATATCCTATACCTAATGAACGTCTTGCTTTAGTTGACTTTTCAGCCGCCTTAATAGGATATTTCTGATAATCAATAATTTCTTCTAATGCTCTTACTGCTAGTTCACATAGTTCTTCTAAGTCGTCTAAGTCTTTGATAACACCTACGTTAATTGCACTAAGGATACACAATGCAATTTCTCCATCTTCGTCATCAATATGATTAAGTGGCTTAGTAGGTAATGTAATCTCTTGACACAAATTACTCATGTATACTTTGTCTTTGAAAGAACTGTGTGTATTACAGTGATCAACATTCATAATATAGATACGTCCTGTTTCTGCACGTTCTTTAATCAATGCACTAAACAGATCCATTGCTGGAATAACTTTTTTCTTAATACTAGTCTTACGTTCATAAGACTCATATAGTTCTTTAAATTTTTCTGCATCTCCAAAGTATGCTTCGTATAATCCTGGCACATCGTGTGGCGAGAAAAGAGTAATATTGCCGCTGGTTAATAATCTTTCATACATAGTTTTATTAAGCTGAATTGAATAATCTAATTTACGCACTCTGTTATCTTCTGTACCTTTGTTGTTTTTAAGTACAAGGATGTCTTCAATCTCTTGATGCCAAAAAGGAAAATGGGTTGTAGCACTTCCACCACGTACACCATTTTGTGTACAACAACGTACAGTTGCTTCAAACTTCTTAAGGAACGGAACTACACCTGTGTGTGCAACTTCTCCTCCTCTGATTTTTGAGTTGACTCCTCTGATACGTCCTGCGTTAATACCGATACCAGCTCTTTGAGCTGTGTATCTACCGATGGACATGTCCGACGCAAAGATCGAATCGAGCGTGTCGTCACTGTCAACAAGCACACAAGAGGCAAACTGCCTAACTGGAGTACGCACTCCGGCCATGACCGGCGTTGGGATATTGATTTTAAAAAGTGAGGTCGAGTCATAGTATCTCCTTACATAATGTAACCTATCTTCTTTAGGATAGTTAGCAAATAGTGTTGCCGCAATCATCATGTACATGTGTTGTGGAGTTTCAAACAACTCTCCGCTTGATCTATCTTGGACAAGATATTTGTCCACTACCTGACGCAGACCTGCGTAGGTAAAGTTCTCATCACGCTTGTGATGGATGTATGAATCTAGTTTTGCAAACTCATCGTCAGTGTAGCTGTCTAGTATAGCTCTATCATATACACCACGATCAATATTTTTCTTAATCATTTCTTTTAACTTAATTTTTTCAAAGCCACCATAAACATCTTTGTACACACCGTAAAGCAATAAACGTGCCGCCGCATATTGATAATTTGGATTTTCCAATGAGATTAGATCATTAGCTGATCTAACTAATAAGTCTTGTATCGACTGTGTTGTCATATTATCTGCAAATTGTATACCTGCATTCATTTGGATTAAACTACTGCTTACTCCTGCCAGCCCTTCACATGCAAAATTTACTACTTTGTGTATTTTTTGGATATCCAACGGCATTGTTTCTCCGTTGCGTTTTAAAATATTTAGGTTTGCTTTCATCTTACTTCACTTCCTCTTTGTTAAAAAATATTTAGTGTAACGGAGGCAGTTGAATCACCTTTTGTGATACAATGCTTTGCGGTATTGAGTTGCTTGATGATACTTCTTCGTTATATCCTAAAACAATACTTCCGTCCAAATACACTAGGTACATGTTTGTGTCTTCTTTTATGTCCTTACTGATATGTATCTCAACTTTTGTGTCACTAAAACGTTCAGTTAACTGTAACGTATAGGCACATAATAGTGCAATTTCATACTCAGTAAAAGAGTTATTCTCAATCAAGTTCCACGGAAGTACAACACTTTCAGGATCCCATGGATTCTGTTTGCGTGAGCTTCTTGGTAGACTCTTGACAAATTGATTAAGTAAGTCAAACGGTTTAGGATTAGATTCAAGATTCTCTCTTAAATCTTTCCAGACTCGTACTTTGTCTTCAAATTTTAATTCATGCATTAACTTCGAACTTTAATTTTGTAGTTGAACTCACCTTGATCATTTGTTATAGAGTTTAACATAGAAACCACTATCGTGTCAACCCCTAATTGTCCATCTGCATTCATTGTAGCGGCAGTAAAGGACAACGCGGTTTCGTAGTTGCTATCACCCTGATATGTATGGTCGTCTACAAAACTTAGTGTATTAGTTCCAACATCTAGCATAAATTCCATTGTTCCGCTTCTTTGTGCGTTAGCAATAGAACTGCTATATGTGTAATCAATTGTATAAGTTCGACTGTAGTCACCTGGTAATCTAAACAAGTAAGTAGGCGAGGATGCCTCTTGAACTTCTAGACTATTAAGGCCGCCAAGTGTAGCATTTACTTTGCCTTTAATTTCAGATACATATTTGTATGTTGAAAT
>Ga0213867_1000275_pt1 | contig 23834 bp, 39 predicted proteins | sample PICome_12_FD_160120 | JGI IMG/M metagenome (GOLD analysis project Ga0213867, IMG submission 160120) | Coastal seawater microbial communities near Pivers Island, North Carolina, United States - PICO540 | ecosystem: Environmental > Aquatic > Marine > Coastal | place: USA: North Carolina... | reverse complement strand
AAAACCCACGAGTATCCACTGTGTTCGTGAGCGTTCCAAACACCATTAAATTGGAGTTCGGTTTGAACTAGGTCACCCTTTTTCAATGATTGTACGGGTGTATCGCCATCTACGTTACACATGACGCGACGGTACCTGAACGGAACTTTTACTTTTAAAACGTTACCTTCGAGTGGATCATCGAGTGTATCGGGAAAAAGTATAACATCGGATTTATTCGCGTGTAAACCAAGTATATAATCGCGAACTTTATCGGATACGGTAAGTCTAATATATTTTTTATCGTTATAGTCGTACATGGGTTCGTATACGGTAGCTTCTACAGGAAACGTCATTCTTTACGTGTATATACTATTATAAGCATTAAAACTATAAGTATGAATACTACATGTGTTATCAAAACGGGTTGTAATGGTTTTCTCGTTTCGAACGTTTCATGACAAAATGATCTTCCAACCTCTATAGCGGCTTCTATACTCGAATACGGTGTTTTTCTTTTAGACATCATACCACATAAAGCAACTTTAGAACACTCACCGTAAAATGGAACTTGTCCGTGTAAGCTCAAAACACCCGAAGATTGTTCGAACGACCACTGACCATCTTTCCAATGTGAACCCCAAGCTATACGTATACTCGTTGGTTTAGGAACTTGTAATTGTTCAACAATTTCAGTTTTAAGTGTTTCTGGGTCGGTAGATAAAACTTCATCCGTAAGGTTACATATAACACACGATATAGTTTTATTATCACTTAATACAACGGGTTGAATATTAAATGTAGTTTCCATGGTATATTCTAAATCCGATTTAGGTAAACGAATTGGTTCGTCGTAGTCTAATAACACGTTAATACATCCATACGTACTCGGTCCAATCTTTTTTATTGTATTTTCACCCCAATTGTCACCCACAAGTTGAAGAGCTTTACTATTGTCTATACACAAAACGAGAAGACCATCACTTATTTTGGTTTTGTTTATAAAAGTAGCTTCGTATCCATCTTTTTCATAATGTATTTTTTCAAGTTCTGTATTAAATACAAATTTAGCACCCTTTTCCAAGAGTGCATTTTGCATTTTATCGGACATGACTTTACCTGAAACTTTTTGAACGTATTGTTTAGACATACCCACGTGATCGAAGCTTTTCACAAATTCAAAGGCGGACATTGTTTCCCAATCAACACCATCCATAATTAATGGTAAGGCTTTGAGTAATTTTTCACCCGAGTCAGAAAGTTCGCCAAGTGCATCTTTGAGTGATACACCTTTATATTTATCTGGTTGTGCTAAAACCCGTATAGCGAGTGATGTTAAAGTTAAATAATCTTTAAATTTAAGATACTTGAATGTTGTAGTATACACGCGTGTATCTGCAGGTTGAAATATATCATCCCATTCAATACCCATTTCTTCGAATAAACTATTTGTGTTTACGAATGCGTTATCAAACACAATTCTATGTGCGTGTAAATCTCTTTTGGGACCTTTTGGTTCCCACCATGAACCACCTGCGGATTCTTTGCGATCGTATATAATAACTTCGTGATCGGTTGACCTGAGAAGTTCCCATGCGACTGACATACCCGTTGGGCCGGCACCTATTACGTGAACTCGCATTTATATATACAGATAAATATTATTTGGAAATGTACAACAAATCTTGTGTAAGATAATAGAATAGTAAAAGTAATAAAGTAAGTATAGTTTGTGTATCAAAATATTGTGTACCCATGAACAGTATAAATAAGTTCAAAAGTATATGCATGGGAAACGGTTTTTCAGGACCGTATTTTGTATAAAACCCGTACGTTGCGCCACCAGACAAGAGAAGTGCGTTTATGGCAGTTGAATACGAAGGAGTATATAAGAACCAAGCAGTATATAAAATTGCTGTATACGATATAAATATAGATCGTCTAAAAAATTCTTTTGGTGAATCAACTATACGTAACGGTTTCTTTTCCATGAGTCTCGATTCCCAATGCGGACCAAGTATCAGGTACGAAAAATATAAAGTTAAAAACACACGCCACATTTATTATATGTACAGATAATAAGATGGTGTTGGTGGCATGTCTTGCTAAAAATACACCCATAAAAGTAGTACCTCAAAAACAAAAACAAAAGACATGGAAGTTTGCCGCGGAATTTTTATGGCGTAGACAATTTGAAAAAGACCAGGTAAAGTTTGGGAAATGGACAAAAGAACAGCTTGTTGATTTGGGACCAACGTTTATAAAACTAGGACAAATTGCATCGACACGTGCAGATTTATATCCCTTGGAGTTTATAACACAATTGGAATCTTTACAGGATAATGTACCACCTATTGATAAAGATTCTATAGAAAATATGATAAAGGAACATATCGATTCAGACGTTTTTTCGAGTTTTGAGTATGAACCTTTTAAATCGGCGAGTATTGGACAGGTACATAAAGCCGTTTTAAGTAACGGAAATGAAGTTGTTGTAAAACTTAAACGACCCGATATCTATAATATTATGAAACGTGATACGGACGATGTTCGTGATATTGTACATTTTTTAGAAAAAATAGGTGTGGATACAGGAACAACATCTGGGTATGTATTAAATGAATCTATAGAGTATTTATTAGCTGAAACGAATTATGAACAGGAAATGATTAATGCAATACAGTTTCGTAAATCGTTCAAAAAGGTAAAATGGATAAAAATACCAAAAGTGTATAAGGAATTTTCAAACGAAAATATGATTGTTATGGAATACGTTGAATCCGAAAAACTCACCGAGATAACAGATCCAAAGGTGAATGGTAAGAAGATATGCGAAGCTTTGATAAATTCATACGTCATTCAAACAATGGAGTATGGGTTTTTCCATGCCGATCCACACCCAGGTAATTTGGGGTTTTCTAAGGAAGGTAAACTCGTTTTTTACGATTTCGGTTTAGTTATAGATTTAACGGATGAAATAAAAGAAGGGTTCAAGAAAATGTTTTTGTATATCATAAATAAAGATACAAAAGGTATAGTCGATACACTTATAGATTTAAAAATAATTTTACCAACGACATCGGATACGAGTGATATAGAACTTTTTTTTAAAACAACATTAAGTTATCTCGAAACACTCGATGGTAAGAGTTTAAAAGATGATATATTACAAGATGAACTTCTTTTATCACTAGCCCAAAAAAAGCCTTTTATTATACCAACGTCCTTTGTGTATCTTGCAAAAGCGTTTTCAACTATCGAAGGAACGTGTGTGAACCTAGACCCTAATTTTACATATTTTGAATATCTCGAACCAATGATCAGAGAACAAGTTTCGGATGTTATCGATATAGGTGATATGTTTTCAACGTCTATAGAAATGCCAAATCGTATAAAAAATATAAGTACAGCTGTTCTCGGTTTAGAAAAATCGAGAGCATCTATGAAAAGGTCGTTAGAAAAGTCAAGAAAAGAAATGCGATACGTACAGTATAGTGTTTTATCAGCTGTTTTTGCTGGTAATATGTTGGATCACGGAAGTCAAAGTGCTTTTGTCATTTTAACACTGATAAGTTTAGACCTGGTATTTAGGGCTTCTCGTAAAAATCAATAGCGGTGGATTCCGGGGACGATGTAGACGAAGTAGTTTTTTCGGTAAAGAATTCCTTGTGTTTTTCGAACAAGTTTTTTGTTCGTTCAATTTCGTCTTTACCAATTTCCTTAACTTTTTCGGAAATTTTTTTGAGTTGTTCTTGTCTTTGTTTACGAAGTTTCTTCCCAAACTTCTTAAACTTTTTTTGTGTCGATGCAAAATTTGTAGATACTGTGGAAAGCGAAAACATTTTATTCTTACTCTTTACTGATATTTTTATCGAGCCCCAAAAGTTTCAATTTTTCTTCAAATTCTCGACGTTCACCGAGTGATTCTATAGGTGTACCGTTTGCAATAGCCTCTATTTCCGGTCCTGAAAGTTGAATGGCATTCATTCTAAAATCTACAAACGCTTTCATGGTAATGGGTACGAGTGGTTGTATGAGTTCATAAATCGCACTTGCATAGTCACGAATTTCTTTCTGTGCACCTGGTTCTAAGCGAAGACGGAGATAATGCATGAGATTATGTAAATCTATTTTCCAATAAAATTCCGTATACGTAGATTGTGTAAGTACACCTCGTGCCTGTTCTCTACATACACCATCGTCGAGTAGGTACGTGTATATTTCGTACGAAGTATCAAAGTGTTTATTTAGTACGTTTTCACGTTCGCTATTTGTATCGATTTCACCTTCGGAACCTTGATGATTTACTTTTGATTGACCACGTAAAACTTCGGGTTTATAGTGGTCGTCTTTAACGACTGAGTATCTTGCTGAGTACTCGTTCACACTCGCCATTCTGTGACGCATGTGTTGACGCGCGATATACATGGGCATTTTTATGTGAAACTTGAATTCAACCATTTCGAACGGTGTGTTATGCCAATGACGCATTAAATATCGAATAAGACCAGCATCACCTCGAGTTGTTTTCGTTCCGTCTCCGTAAGAGACGCGAGCGGCTTGAACAATTGCTGAATCGAGATTCTTTTGTGGCATGTGATCCACGAGTCTAACAAAACCATGATCGAGTACTTTTTTCTCCATTTATTGTAACTACGAACACAATCTTTAAGATGTTATCCGATAGCGATATTCGTAAAAAGATAACGCAACTTCGTAAGAGTGAAGGTAAAATATATGCACCGTTAAAATATTTCAGGGGACTTAATACTCTTAAGAACGTCGAGACGCGTTACAAAAAGATGTTAAAACGTGATTATACACCATTCAAAACCGATAAGAACATCGAAACAAAAACGTCGAGTTATACATCAAAGTTCCGCAAAAAGTACCCCGGTGTAACGAAACTGAAAGATATTTCTAAAGTGACGGGTATACATTTAAAAACCTTAAAAACAGTATACGATCGCGGGTTAGCCGCGTGGCGTACGGGACACCGACCAGGTGCGAGTCCACAAGCGTGGGCGTATGCACGGGTACACAGTTTCGTCATGAAAGGAAAAACGTATTATACAGCTGATAAGAACTTACGTTAGTTAAAGTTTTTAAATTATATGAATGTATAATGGAGCCACGATTAGACGAAATAATAACAGTAAAAGATAAAGAAAAGAAGTATAATTTACCATATTTTAACTATAGAATATGTTGTAATCATAACGTGAATGGTGAATTAGAACTATTGAGATCCATTATTAAGAATACACCCGGTGCGTGTATTTTTGATGTGGGTGCAACAGGTTCTATATTTCCAAATGAAATAAACAAAGACATATCTTTACACCTTTTCGACCCAGAGTTTAAACCATCTGGAAAGATATGGGAAAATACAAACGAGTACACGATGTATAAAAAAGAAGTTAATTATGATTCGGAAAATGTTACAGTTAATAAATGTGCGTTAAATGATACAGATAACACAGTACATGAATACTGTATAAAAAATAACATTTCACATATAAACTTTTTGAAAATAGATACTGATGGACATGATTTAGAAGTTTTGAAAGGTCTAAAAGACATACCAGTTGATATGGTTCAATTTGAATACGATAATTTTTATAGAGTAAACAATTTGGATATAAATGATATGTTTAAAATGTTACCTGAATGGAACTTTTTTTACGTTTTACCAAGTGGTTTGATACCTATAGAAAAAATGAGAGAAGATTATGTTTATACTAATATTTTCGCATCTAAAAAATACCCAACTGATATAATTAGAGATTTTAAACCTATAATGGTGGAAAATATAATCGAGACTGAACATGTTGGTGAATTTATGTTAGATGTATTTTGGGAATTGAAAAATATAACACCTGATGTTTTTAAGAATATGTATTGTTTAGATTTAAATATTCCAGATATGAAACATGAAAATTTCAATTTAGATGAAGCAATTAAAAAATATAATTCATTATATGACCGGTAGTTCCTTAACTAAATCATCTATACTTCTATAGTACCGTTTCAGATCTTTCATGAACCGTTTATTATTTTCGAGAACTTCGGCATCAGCTTTATTCTTATAAATGTACGCTAAATTCGATTTAGAGTAGCGCGTCCGTTTTTGATTCTCATTTGGTTTTCTCGGAACGAGTTTTTTACTTTTTTTCGAAACGCTTTGCATGGGCTCGACGCGTTTCGTGAAACTAATGGCTTGCATAACAGTATCAGCGAGATCGTCTTTCTTTTTAGAGGCATTAAAAATAGGGATCCAGTGTGCGTTTACGGTATTATTCCATATGAACTGTTCACACCTTTGTATGGACGCCTTTTTACGTTTTGTATACATGGCTTTACCCGGGCCAGCAAAATCGGGTATTTTGAACCTCGCATCGTAAATTATTGTTTCGGCGTCGGGGTTACGTATAATGAAATAGGCGTGAAGAAAGTTTTCGACCGTTTTCATTTTTTTGTTTCTATCAGGTTGTTTTTCAATGAGAATTGTATCTGCTTGTAATACCCATGGTTTTTCGTCCAAGTGTTTTCTTAGAGAAACGAATAAACCATCTTTATGTTCAGGCGGTACACCAGAAACATCCCACTGAACAATAAGATTAGAAGTTTCGTCGAGCATGCACATGGCTAGGTTTCGTATACCAACATCTATACTTAAAATCATAATATAAAGAAAAATTATTCCTTTAAATTAAAATATATTTATAATATATAAAATGAAAAACGCTAACGCCAGGAAAAGAATATATTATGGTATACTCTTTGTCGTAATTGGGTTACTATTGTTTAAAATTACTGAAAAATATAGAGAATATAATACAGGTGAAATTAAGATCGACCCAAATGCTTCCGTTTTTGATATAGTTAATCAAATTGAAGCCGCTAAGTCCACTGGACCAGGGGAAGAAGAGGAACCAGAGGAAGAATTTGAAGAGTATGATGATTCCGAAAACGAAATGAGTGATTCCGAAGAATAAATAAAAAATAGCATATTTTTATCGATTCATATAGTTCATGAATTCGTAAAAATAGAGATTATCTTATTTTATTTTCGAGGTGGCTGCTTTTGCTGCATTTTGACCTGCGGGTGACATAGAAAACACAACACCACCTACTATTAATATAACTACTACAAGTGCACACGCAATTATAGCATATTTCATTGGTCCTGTAAAAGCATTTATAGCTGCTTCTATACCCGCAGCTTCCTGTGTAGATGACGCAGTTAATTCTTTTGACAAAGCCTGTGCAGTTTTATCTTCGTTTATAATTTTTGATATCTTATTACCTAATTGTTCAGCAACATATTTTACAACGACATTCTGGTCGATAACACAATCACCAAGTGCTTTTGTACACAGTTCAACTACTTCAACCGGTGGTGGAAAACCTAATTCTTTATATACAGTCATACCACATTTATCAATAACGAGATTTTCGGTGACTAATCTTTGTTTGTTAACAACTTGACCTTGTAACTTATTGATGGTTTCATTCGTAATAGATTTATTTATTTTATTGGTAATATTCGTTTTAGCCTCCGATTTTTTATTATCAAATCCGGATATTCCCAAAAATCCAGTTTTACGTTTTGATTCATTCGTCACCTTTTCATCGAGTTCATTCATTATTTCGTTTACTAGATTCTGTGTATCTTCCTGATTAAATGTCTGCATAATTTTTATATCGGCATTAATTTTTTGTCCAATTTTTAAATTACATCCATATGCTTTCACACCTTTTACTGACATGTCCTGAACATTCATGACAGTTGCGGATACAACATTTTCAGAACGGTTGAGAGCGTTAAAAGTAGACTCATTTACTATATTAGTTTCGACGACAGTTTTGGAATTTGATCCTCCCATGTATTGTTGTATTATACTTAGATAAAAAATAAAATTATAATTTTAGTATGATACAATATATTTTTGGTTTACCTGTATATATAAGTTCATTTGAAAATCCACAGTGTGTTATAGATGAAGTTGAATATTGTAGAAATAATGTAAAACCTAAACGTAAAACACAAATTATAGACGAATTAGGAGGTGTACAGGATGAAGATGAGGGTATATTATTTGATTTACGAGCGTATGTAAATGAAACAAAATACATAAACAGTGAAATTGAAAAACACACGAAACAGTTTTTAAAAGAGTTGAATATAGAAAAACTCAATTTAACGACCAAAATATGTAGAGATGAAAAATGTTCATCATTGGATTGTATGGATATATGGTTTAATATTTATAATAAAGGTGATCATACATCGGAACACTGGCATTTCGGTGACCCTGAGGATGACACATTTTGTGGACCTTCTGAATCTATGTTTAGTTTTAATTATATGGCAAAATATAATCCAGAAACGGATGCTGGGTTTTATTTTAATAACCCTTCACCTATTCACGTTTTTTATTCTGAAATTGAAGAAACCGTTCCACATCTTAAAAAGAGTATAAAACTTGATATAAAAGAAGGACAAATTGTTATATTTCCAAGTTGTTTTTCACATTTTGTAGAACGACATAATGTGGATAACCAACGAATGACGTTATCTGGTAATTTATACAGAGTTAACTTATTCAAAGAAAAATGTTAATAGATATCTTACACCACTTTTAATAGGTAAAATACCATGCATCTGTTCACCACCTTTATATTCGATTAAATCACCTTGTTCAAAATTGGTTATAATGGGTAGATTTTTATAATGGTTTATAAAATGGTCTCTATTCATAGATGATATACTTTTGTTAATCAGTTCCGATTGTTTTTTATCAAACATATAAAGTTCTCCACCTGTAAAATCTTTCGTATCGGAAAGAAGAAAATTAAAAGATAGTTTACTATCGTCATAGTGTATAGGGATATATGTTCTTTCACCTTGTTTATACCTTTTTAAAAATATAAAATCGGGGTGTTTAACATGTGTAAGTCTCTTCCGAATATGTTTATTATATATAATCATAGCTTTTTTATATAAATCTTCGGTTACGATTTGGTTAGAATCATAAATATCAACTTGGTATTCTGGTTTATTATCAACACCGTCCGGTTTAGTTTCTAGTGTATATTTTTTAGACATATGTATGAGTTCTTCACATTCACGTTTTGATAAAACATTCTTGTGTAAAAAATATTTAGTATCTATTTTTCGATAAAATAATAATACAAATATAAATACAAGTATAAATACAAACCACATATTCTATAAAATAAAAATATTTTTATATACTAATAAATACAATGCCAAATTTATATGCAGCAGGATGGTTTTCACCAGGTGAAGGCAGAACTAGAGATGCAGGTGGTTGCAATCATCATGATGAAATATCCAGACATCGAAAAGGGCGAAAAGGTAGTAGACGACACTGGTGCGTAAACATCGGAAGTGATCACCTTAGAGAAGACAGGAATGGTGCCGGTGGTAATCCGTGTAAACATTTTCATAGTATACAAAAAATAGGAGGTGCTCACGAGGGACATGGTGATTATGCGGGAAAAGCTGATGTTTTCGGTGGTGCATCTGCGGGATTGAGATGTCATCTTGCTAATCATCATGTAAACGATGGTAATCTGAGAAAATGGTCCAAGGAACCTCGTATGAATAGAGTTAGTGCCGTGGGTACTCGTGGTGATGGTACAGGTCCTAAAAGAGAACGAACTCTTTATGACCAATTTCTTTTTGGGTTTAAGTCACGTGTTGGTACTGAACCAACAGGGTATTGTAGTCACGTATCAAACTTAATGAAAAAGGTCAGTCACGATAATTCAACGTGTTATGATAAGATAAAACAATCTATAAATAAAGAAAAAGCAGAACAAAATGCGCGAGAATGGTGTAAAACACATAGATCCGATCCTAAATGTAAATGCATAAATGTTCAGGAAGGTGGAACAAATTTTATCAATCATTGTAAAAAGAATATTAAATGGGCCGGCTGTAAAGAGATAGTTGATGGTATTAAAAAATTTGAAGATGCTGGTATGAAATCTGCATCAAACATGTTTGGTAATGCAGATTGTTTAGTTCCGGGTATATGTGATGGTAATGTTGTAATGCCAAGTAGCGGAAGACCTAATGCATGTGCAAATAAACTTGCTATATGTAATCAAAAAATAGACGCATCAAATATAGAAGCCCAAAAACTTATGATTGATCAAGGATGTGAAATAAATTTTGAAAAGGAGGAGAAGAAAAAACCATCTCCAACTCCGTCCTCGACTCCGTCCTCGACCCCGTCTTCGACCCCGTCTTCGACCCCGTCTTCGACCCCGTCTTCGACCCCGTCTTCGACACCGTCTTCGACCCCGTCTTCGACACCGTCTTCGACACCGTCTTCGACTCCGTCTCCAAATAAAAATAACACAGTTATATTTGCTGGTATAGGATCTTTCACACTTTGTATGATCTGTTTATCATTTTTAATGATAATGGCGAAAAGATAACTTAAAGAAAAAAATGCACCTTTAAACTATGAATGTGGTGTTGGTGGTGTTGTCATCCATTTAAAAGTATACCTTTAACGATGCCACATAAATACGACGATCGAAGAAATAAATTTTATACATCGGGAAATTTTTGTTCGTGGAGTTGCATGAAGACGTATGCGATTGATAAGTACGGATGTAATCGCGGTGGACTTATATGCGGAAACATGGTCATGATGCGCCGTAAACTTTTTGATAGAATTAGCCCTATAAAAAAAGCACCACATAGACAAAGATTACAGGTTTTTGGTGGTGATTTAACAATAGAACAATTTAGAGAAAATAACGTAATAGATGTAGAAAAACCAAAAGAAATATCCATAGAACCATTACCACAGAGAGTTATACCGATAATTTCAAATACAAAAAAGCTGAGCGATATAAAAAGTGCATCTGGTAAAAACGAAACATTACGGTTAAAAAGAGAAAAACCTCTTAAACGTAACGATAACAATCTAGAAACTGCACTTGGTTTAATTATTAAGACCAAATCTTAAATACTTTCTTTGTTTATTTGTGGGTTGTGATTTTGGTATACATGACGTTTTTTTGGAGTGTATCCACTTTTTTCCATCATGTGCAATCCATTTTAAATCATATTTATCTATAACTTTCCTACAAAGAACACACGGCAGTGATATACCGTCTCCGTAACTGGTTTCACGGCGTATCACTAATGTTCCACACTTTCTATTTAACCATGATTTGAACTGATGTGAACGGTACCCCTTTTTTAAAAAATCATGTTTTAAATTTTTTATAAGTCTTCGTTCTGCACAACATAAACAGTCACTTTTTACTTCATTTCTCAATTTGGTCGTATAAGTAACAACGGTTGTATAATACATTGGTTTATACGAGCGAATTATTTTTAATATCGTTACAATTATTGCATATATGTCCACTAAATACATAAGAACATTGATCACATTCGTTGAGTATTTTTACATTTCGTTTAACGAGTTTATTTTGTGAATACAAAATTAAATCACGGACAGTATAAATACCATACATAACCATTGTTTCTAAAGTTGGAAACTTCATTATATTTATATAACGATATGAAACTTTATATTATTTAACGAAAACATCCAAACAATTTTTTACACCCGGCACTTGTTTTTAACATGACAGCAAAGCTATCAATCATACCAGGTACCATCGCCTTGAGAAGTGTTTCAAATTCGGTATCAGTGTCGCCTTCATCAATCTGTTCTATAATCGAAAAGATCAAGTCCATGACGAGTTCTTTTTTATCTGGACCAGAGACGTTTTTAAGGTTTTGTGCTTGGAGCATGAGTGTAGAAACTAATACACATACATTTTCTTTGGTAATGCGTTTTCCCCTGTACCGTTCGACTATTTTTTTCATTTCGAACGCAACATTTTTAGACTGTTTCGATTTAGAATCATAATTTGCAATGATTTTTTCAGGAGTTTGTGACATTTTATACTCTTATAAGAATTAATTTCTTTAATAATTATAATAATGGACAATACATCCGAGTCTTTATCTACTATTGCTATAAGTATAGGTTTATACCAAATGATTCAGCATTTCAAGAAGGTATATAAATCCAGTCCAGACGAATTAAATTATTACTCCGTCGAATATGTTCTTTCTGGTATTATTGCAAGTTTATTATGGACAGTATATCAATATAGAAAAGGATCTAATATTTCTGTAGTTTATTCTGCAGCGGGTTTATTTTTGGGTATGTATACATTTTTAAAGATGTTAAAGGGTACACCCGATGTTAAAAAAGAATGAATAATAAAGTGTTAAATCTCAAATTACAATTTTTACCAATTAAACTAAAGCGAAAAAGGTTTAGACATTCAGCATCTGCTTCCGATGAACCACCACCCGGTCCGAATTTTCAATTTATTGAAGCTGTAAATGGTCGCGCAGCAATGTATGGTTCATCACTTGGTCTTGTTAATTGGGGATTTACTGGTCTTAATGTTATTGAACAAATGACTTATCCGCCATTTTCATTATTAGGTCTTGGATGTACTCTCTTAGCGACGTATAGTGTAACAAAAGCATTTACGACGTTAACAGAGGAGGAATTTGAATCATTCGCTATGCGTAATATAGGGCGTGGTGCTATGGTCGCATTTACGGGACTCACAGCAGCTGCTATAGCAAATGTTTGAATTTTTAAAAACATCACCGATAAAATTAATCATTTTTATTTTTTCATCTAATGTGAATGTTCCTGCTCTACGAATCACGTAGGCCAAGAGCATAAGTAAAATATAAATGGATTCGTGTAATTCCATTATAAATCTCTTTTGAGTGCTTCTCCTAACTTAGGATATTTTTTAAACGTGAAATACCCCCCACCAAGCAAAAGAATCAACCAAGCTACAACAGACATGGTTGTAAAAGTTTTATCACTCGGTTTGACACTTTCTTTACACGAGGGTTGTCTCATGATATCTAAAGCGATGGAAGCTCCTGCGAGACCCATAATAGCATATATCATTGAAAATATACCACCCTCATTTGTAGCAACTTTCATGATTAAAAGAGTTACTGGTATTGTTATAGCAACGGCCATTGTATGACTTAAATAATTTTTAAGATTTTCGTATTTTTTAGATTTTTGTATTCCTTCACAATTGTTGTATACTTTTATACCGAGAGCAGTTACTGTGATGTAAAATATACCAAGAAGAATTACTATAGCGACTTCCTTGTATCCAATTTCCGTCTCTATTTTACCCGTTTTTAATTTGTCAACTATAGAGACTAACCTTGGATCTCTAACGAGAGTTGATTCAGACATTTATATTCTACTGAGAAAAAAAAATCATTTTTTTAAATCTTCTGATACCATTTCTTTTACCATATCTTCGAGAGTTGTAGACCTTGGATTCCAGTTTAATTGTTTTACTGCTTTTGTTGGATCACCAAGTAGTTTATCAACTTCTGTTGGTCTAAAAAATTCTGGGTCTACACGAACAACAACTTTACCCGTTTTTGTATCTATACCAACTTCATTTATGTTTTCACCTTCAAATTTTAAATTAATACCAACATGCTCAAATGCAATACGTACAAAATCTCTTACAGACGTTGTTTCACCAGTTGCTATGACATAATCTTCTGGTTCGTCTTGTTGTAAAATTTTCCACATACACTCAACATAGTCTCTTGCGTGACCCCAATCGCGTGTCGCATTTAAGTTTCCAAGGTATAAACACTCTTGTTTTCCTAGACTTATATTAGCGGCGCCAAGTGTGATTTTTCTCGTGACGAAGTTTTCACCTCGTCTTGGTGACTCATGGTTAAACATTATACCATTACATGCATACATACCGTATATTTCTCGGTAGTTTACAATAGACCAATACCCCATGAGTTTCGAAACGCCATAAGGTGATCTTGGATAGAACGGTGTGTTTTCATTTTGTGGTACTTCCTGAACTTTACCAAATAGCTCTGATGTAGAAGCCTGATACAATTTACACGTTTTAATCTGTCCCGATAATCGTATAGCTTCTAAAATTTTCAAAACACCTATACCATCGACTTCTGATGTATACACTGGCATTTTAAATGATAAACCTACATGTGATTGTGCCGCGAGATTATAAATTTCGTCTGGTTTTATAGCTTTTATTGTATCGGTCAGTGCGGGTAAATCTGTCATGTCACCGTAGTGCATGTGTAAATTTTTATGGTTTCTGTATTTTGGATCTATTATAGTGTTAATACGTGATTCCGTATACGAGGAACGTCTCTCTATGCCGTGAACTTCGTACCCTTTTTCAAGTAAAAATTCTGCTAAATACGAACCATCCTGTCCGGTAATACCTGTAATTAAAGCAATCATATATTAATGAGTGTTTAATTCTTTAATTACATCAATGAATCATATAGATTATCTTTTGATTCTGGAATTTTATAATTACCACTATCATAGTCCCAACGATTGTCTTGTTTTTCTATAGATTTAATATGCCATAAAGCAATTCTTGGATCAGCTTGTAATTGTACAATTTTATCCGTACCTGTTATAACTTCATGTAAACCACGAGACCATTTTATATTTTCGTCATTTTTTAAGATACGACCTTGATAATCCGGCCAATTTATCCAGTCAAGTTCATTTGTTCTAAAATTACATTTTTTAAGCCATTCTTTTGTAAATCCTGGGTGAATATTTATTCTTGGTACCATTATCAATTCGGCTCCAGAATCGTGTATCATTTTTTTAAGGTTTATAATAAGATTTTCTTTTGGCATTTCATCTGGATCTATGATAAATATATAATCACCCGAACACTTTGTTAAATGAAAGTTTCTATGTTCCGCGAAGTTACCATCAAAATCTCTTTCACATGTAACTATTTTATCACCAAAATACTTTATAACACTTTTAACGTTGTCGGTAACATGTGCTGTATCTATTAAAATATTAATTTCATCTTCTTCATCCTTTACTTTTAGTAAGAAAGATACAAGTGAAAATAAATCACGGGATTCGTTACATACACAAATAGCGTAAGATAGTTTCATTTACAATATATGTTGTATATTCTTTAATATTTAATGAATTTTATCAAGTCATCGCGAGATTTATTTTGTCTCCAGCCAAGTTTTTTTAATTTTTGTGAACATATATAGTATCTTCTATCGTTAAAAGGTCTATCTTCTATAAAGGTTATATAATTATCATATTCTTCTGAATTAATAATTGTTTTTATCATGAGCTTTGTAACATCCATCACTGATATTTCATCATCGGATGCGATATTATAAATTTCACCCGGTTCGCCCTTTTTCCAAACAGTGTCTACTGCGTTTACTACATCTTCTACATGCATAAAAGCTCTTTTTATTTGGGCACTTTTTGTTCCGTGAATGGTACATTTTTTTCCTTCTTTTAAGAGTTTTTTAAATTTAGGTATGAGTTTTTCTGGAAATTGATTTGGACCATATACGTTATTACATCGTATTGTCTTGATATTCATTTTATAAGAGTCTATATACGATTGAACAATCATTTCCGCGGCAGCTTTGGACGCTGAGTATGGATTTGTTGGTTTTAATACACCTGTACTTTCTTTAAACGGAGTTTCGGTTAACGATTCTCCATATACTTCATCTGTACTAAAATGTATAAATTCGACATTTGGTTTTAGTTCACGAAATTTATCTAATAAAACGTGTGTACCATACGCATTGTTTAACGTGAATTTTTTTGGATCGTTAAATGAGTTGTCTACGTGACTCATTGCCGCAAAATGAAAAACAACATCAAAATCATATTGCTTGATTAAGTATCCTACAAGGTCTTCGTCACATATATCACCCTTTACAAATGTAGAAATACCTGGTTTTACGTTATATATATTTGAACAGTAATCGAGTTTATCTAAGTTTACAAATTTAATTTCTTGGTATTTTTCTTTCATTAAATTTAAAAAATTAGAGGCTATAAATCCACAACCACCTGTTACTAAAACATTTGTCATTATTTTTACATGTATAATTTAAATAATATTTATTAACGCATTTAAAGATACATAAACAATATTAGATATATGGTTTCTTTAGATATACAAGTTATCACAGCGAGTGGAAATAATTACGATATACAATTAAAAGATGAAGATAGAGATATGATAGAGTATCTCTCTGATGAAAAAAAGAGTTGTACTCGTATTATTTTACATCAAATAAATAATCAACGTATTTATGACAGGTTTCTTAAAAATAAAAATAACCTTGCTATATTGGATATAGGTGCTAACACTGGTTTATTTACTTTGTATGCACAAGATGCTGCTTCTAAAATTGTTTCTGTTGAACCAACTAAAAATCTTCACCCAATATTCGAAAAAATTACAGAAAAGTGTAATAACGTTGAATTATCTAAAACAGCTCTTTCTAATAAGGATGGACCTATTGAGTTTTATGTATGTGAAGAAAATCTTACAATGAGTTCTTTGGTTAATAAATCAGATAAATCATATATAGTAGATGGTTTATGTATAGAAAGTTTATTAAAAAAATATAATTTTGATCATGTAGATTTTTGTAAAATTGATATTGAAGGTTCTGAAATGATTGCTATAACAGAAGAAACCTTAAAACCAGTTTTTGATAAAATTGATTCATTTTTCATAGAAGTGCATTCAACTATAACGTCATATAAACACGATTACGAGTGGTGGGATAGTATTATTATAAATAGAGTAAAACTTCAAGAAATTTTTCATAAAGTGGGATATAAAACAGAAGTTATTATGCCCAGTATGTACAGAGACGCTTTTTATGCGTATAAAGAATAAACATTATTATTTTATAAAAAATGTATAATAGAATTGTTGAAATTGTACACAAAAATAAAATTGGACATTTGGGAAGTTGTTTAACCGCCTTGCCGATATTGGAACATATTTACAAAAATAAAAATAAAAATGATATAGTTATACTTAGTTCTGGACATGCAGGTATAGCACTATATGCAGCTTTAGAAAAATACGAAGGTAAAGATGCAGAAGAATTATACAAAAAGCACGGAGTACATCCAAACAGAGATATAGAAAATGGTATTCATGTATCAACGGGTTCACTTGGTTCAGGAATAACAATAGGTGTGGGTTATGCATTAGCAGATAAAACAAGGGATGTACATATACTTATATCAGATGGTGAATGCGCAGAAGGTTCAGTTTGGGAATCACTATCGTATATACATCGTGAGAAATTAACAAATTGTAAAGTATACGTTAACGTAAATGGGTATTCTGCATATGACACCGTGGATAAATTATATTTATGGTTTAGATTAAAAGTATTTAATTGGAGAACAAGTGTATGGTTTACAAAAAACCCAAATTTCGAATTTTTAGAAGGTCTTCAGGCGCATTATCATGTCATATCAGACGAGCATAAAGATATAATGACTAATAAAAATAATGAGACGTGATTTTGCAAAAAAAATATATGAATTAATGAAAAAAGATGATAGAATTTATTTAATAACGGCAGATCTTGGATATGGTGTATTAAATGATATACGCCGCGATTTCCCTAATAGATCTACAAATGTTGGTTCATGTGAATTTTTAATGGTAGGTATGGCAATAGGACTAGAACAATCTGGATATATACCAATATGTTATTCAATAACACCTTTTTTATTATATAGACCATTTGAGCTATTAAGAAATTATTTAAATAATGAAAAAACATGTGTTAAATTAGTTGGGTCAGGTAGAGACAATGATTATTCACATGACGGGTTTTCGCATTGGGCAGGAGACGACATATCAATAATGTCTTGTTTCAAAAATATTAAATTGTATAAACCAAAACAGTTAACAGATGATATAGTATATGATTTTATTTATAATAATAAACCATCGTATATTAATTTGGTAAGGTAGATAGTAAATCATGTCTATTTTCTACACATACGTACGATTCACCGAGTTCAGTTTGATCCGTAATTTCATATGTCGCACCAAACTTCTTAGCCCAATCGGATAATTTCAACTTTTCCGGATATACTAAGTTACATTCTTTAGATATTCTACACCCTATAGTATATTCAAATACAACTTTCATAACGTCTTTAATATCCACAAAATCAAAGTACTTATCCTTATCGATAACAATGTGTCCATTTTGTTTACATATCGTTTTAAATCTATCTCTGTTATGTGGATCGGGTTCACCTGAACCATAACAACCCCATACACGTAATGTATACGCATTTTTAATTTGTAAAATGCGTTTATCTATGATCCATTTTGAAAGTCCATATGGATCAGTAGGTGGATTACCTCTAAGTGCTGCACCACTTGAAAAATAAATAATTTTACCTTTAAAAACACGTACTACGTTTTCAAACATAAGAATATTATTATGTGTAACATTTCCATCTTCCTTATTTAACATACTCCCACCTTCAACGGCACAGTGTATAATTACACTAAAATGATTTTTTTTGAAAAACTCTTCACTAGATTTTTGATTTAATAAATCAACTTCGGCACGTGTAATAGGGATCCAATTATTATGGTTTAAAAAATACCTACCCATAAAACCATTTGAACCTAATACACCAACCCTCATTTTTTAAATATTACTTTAAAATCTTTAATTTATATTTAATTTACATTTATATTTAAAGAGCTAATTTATATAATAAATAATGTATATTGTAGTAAGTGTCAACGATAATAAGTATAAACCTTTAGCTGAATGGACAGTTCATAAAAATCGAAAAATATATTGTGAACGTCATGGGTATATTTTAAAACACCATGAAGATGGCGCGGAATCTATAGTCGGTAAACCAATGAGAGCAGGTAATCCTCCTATACCTGAAGATCATATACCGATTGGTTGGAGTAAGATTTTTGCTATAGAAGATGCGTTTATAAAGCACCCAGAGTGTAAATGGATTTTCTCAACAGAGACCGATGTTATGATAACAAATATGACTATTAAATTGGAAGATATTATAAAGGAACATGCCGATGTAAATACACATGTTCTTATCGCATCTGATTGTAATGGTATTAACTGTGGGAACATGTTTATAAGAAATTCATCAATAGGTAGGGCTTTTATAGATACAATTATTTCCGGTTTACCACTTTATCGTGAATGGTATCTATTTGAAAATCAACTTATTCAAGATTTGTGTATTGGTACACATTTAACAGAACAAGGTATAAAAGCGGGTGGTACTTTATGGGGGCGTGTCATTAAAGTACTTCCACAACGTATATTTAATTCATATGATTATAAGAATATACCACTTCTTAAAAGTAGAACTAATTATAACGATATACTTGGTAACAATGGTGAATGGAGAGAAGGTGATTTCATTATTCAATGGCCTTCTACCAACTTGGAATACCGTCTAAAAGAAGCGGAAAAGTTATATAAAAGTGAAAAAATAATATCCTAATAAATATATGTTCGAATCCGATTTGGAATATATCGATACGCTTAATGCTGATAATGTTAATAACATGGCGCAACTCGAAAACATATTAGAATTTCATAATATATCCATGTCTAAAGACGATAATAAGTATATAATGGAAGAATATTCGGTATGTGATAAGGTAAGTAAAGATGTAATATCGTGGTATTATCGTAACAAAAATATACTCAAGCAGATGAAAGAATGGTATGATATTTATAATGAGGAACTGTCTCAATATAAACAAAAAGTTTCAGACGTTAAAAATAGGATAAGTGAAATGAAAAAACATTAATACAACTTAAGAATTTCAGCAACCGCGGGGTGTCGCAAGATGTCTTCATCGTTCATGATGACATGTTCGATATATTCGAGTTCAAGGTCTTTTATGCGTTTAACAAGATCGGCTAAACCGTTTCGTGGACCTAGGTCACTTTGTTTCAGGTCACCAGTAACGATCATTTTTGAATTATCGCCGAGACGTGTAAGTAACATTTTCATTTGGTTAGGTGTACTGTTTTGCATTTCATCTGCAATTATAAACGCATCGTTAAACGTTCTACCACGCATGAAACCGAGTGGTTCTATACGAACATGTTGTTCGAGTTGATTGCGTGTTAAATAATTTTCAAAAACGTCCATCATTGGTCGTGTCCAAGGTTCCATTTTCCTTTCCATTTCACCGGGTAAATACCCCATATCTTCGTCCGCCGCAACGATAGGTCGTGTAAGTATTAAGCGTTTTACTTGTTTTTCTCTAAGTTGTTCTGCAGCCAGCTGACACGCAAACATGGTTTTACCAGAACCGGCTGGACCGGTGGTAATGATAATTGGTTTTGGAGACTGTATAACTCTTAAATACTCACATTGACCTGGTGTTTTGGGGAAGTTCATTTATATAATTACTTAAGGTTTTTTGTTTTTATATAATATAATAAATGGAATTTCACTTTATAAATGTAACTCGCGGTGGGTACACAACCATGACAGACCCACACGGACGCCCTCGTATACTCTGTTTTAGCGAAGCACGCGTCGCTAGAAACTGTGTGAGGTACATATGTAGATACCGTTCGTCATTCGGTGTATGGCCCGTTATGAATTTATCAAATCCGGTTGCAATGATTGACCCTAATAAAAATGCAAAAAAACGAACACCTCAGGAGATAAGTAATTACGTACACATTGAAGAAAAAACAAAGAGTGATCTCGATTTCATGTCTTTGGCAACTGGTGTTTCCTATTTTTACTGTTACGACTTCGAATACAAAGAAGATTTGTTGAGAATAAGCGTGCGTGGACAAGAAATAGACGGTATAGCCGACCAAACTCGGTACAAAGAAAGATTAAATTACAGGTTAAAGAATGTATAACATATATAAAATATAATGACATTCGTTAAACAATTTGATCCAAAAAATGAAGAACACGTTTTATGGTTACAAAAAATAGACGAATCCATGTCTAAAGCAAGTAACCAAGAAAAATATGGTAGTGAAGATTTTATGAAAGTTGTAAACGATAATCCGTTTGGTATAAAAATGACAAACCCCATGCAATGGGCGGAATCACATTTCCAATTATGTATGAAATATTCACAAGCCGTTCTCAGAGGAGTAGCTTATATTCCTACTCAGGGGTCGTGTAATTAAATTTGAAGACGAACGAGTTCTGGGGTGTGTTTCGTTTGTCATTTCCTTATATTCTTCAAGTGTAAAATCCTGTGGTTCAGAATCTTCGTCCATACGTATTAATAAAATTCTACCAAAAACTATCATATTTGTAAATGGTCTTGGTAACTTATTTTCATTTACAGGTAAATCAAACTCAGAATCACATAATTCACATTTAACTATAACGACTTGTTCATCAGGCCACTGTCCTAAAAAACTGGCTTTACCTCGTAAAATTTTAAATATTTCGTTTTTTTCAGGGGCAATATCTAAATCTATTTCACGAATATCCCTTTTCCTTTCATTTATCAAAACAGCACGTGTCATCTTACTATCCACAAATAAAAAAGTTGCTTTTAATAAATGAACAAAGTTATCTTATCATTAATTGCCCTCGTTGTTGTATTCTTTATACTCAGACAGTCTGAGTTATACACAAACCTCGTATTAGATACAGAATGGAAAGAAACACGTAATGAGCTTAGACGTACGTCCGATCCTTTTAACACGTGTTCCCCTGAATCTTTCCCCGATTGTAAAAAAGTTAAAATGCCACACTTAAGTAGAGCTTAAGTTAGCGTATAAATAAAAATGTTATCGAGAGAATACGCCCTTGAAAATTATGCAAAACTACTGGGTTTACCTAAAGAAGATACGATATGTATAAATTTGGAAAAATCTACATATAATTCTACTATACGTAAAACCAACGAACTGGGTGACGTACCGGCGGCCGAAAATAGGTTTTTTGTAAATCGGTATAAACATACATTCCTTAAAATTAAACATAATTTAATACACTCACCAACACTTAAGGAAAGAATAGTAAAAGGTGATTTAAAACCAAAAAGTGTTTTAGAATTATCTCATCAGGGTTTATGGCCCGATGGACCATATTCGAAAATATTAGAAAAGAATATTCGGGAAAATATGAAAAAGGATTGGGTTACAAATATTATCAATGATCCCGATTATAAGGGTATGTTTAGGTGTAAGCGATGTAAATCATATAAAACGACGTTTTACCAAATGCAAACGCGTAGTGCCGATGAACCGATGACGGTATTTGTTACGTGTCATAACTGCGATACTAGGTGGAAATCATAATTTTTAGTGCGTATTGTGTATATGTAAGATCTGTATCCATGTCACCAACAGATAAAACGTAATTTAATCCAGTTTTTCGTTTAACATTACCTTTATTGTGTGCTGGAGTTATAACGAGAATATCGTATGGTATACCATATTGGTTAAGTTGAAACTTTGTAAAATCCAAAGTTGCCTGAATAGAAGGCCTGGCCGTAATAATAACAATTTTATACCCTAAATGTTTAGCATAGTGTAATAATTTAATAATGGGAATATTTGCCTTACCATTCGTAAAAATAAGAGTATCGTCTATATCGAACATAACTGCATCTTTTTCACTAATCACTCTATTTTTAAGAATCGCTTCCATCTATTATACTTTAAGATTTAAAACGTTTAAATAAAAAAATGGAAAACCAAATTATCGATATTGAATTTGAAGATGGTATTATATCCATTGCTAAAATAGTAAAAGAACGCGAAACGGAGTATGAAGTAGCATTACTTGAATATTACGGTGATGGTGAATGGGATTTTGATACCGAAGACTATACTGTTATTAAAAAAGAATCTGTATCGGGTTTCTATGATACAACGAAACTTGAAGATACTGGTTTATATGAAAAACTCAATAACGGTATGTACGCGGAAATTGATGAATCTGATTTTGAATACGAATTAGACTCGTCAGAAGATGACGAATCCGAGTCAGATGTATCACTTGATGACGAAGATTTTTAATGTTGGTATATACTATAAAATGAAAAATCAATACATGTTACCAGCTTTCATAGTCGCCCTCGTGCTTCTTTATACTTTTATGTATAAACCAAATAAAAACGAAAAGTATTGTGGTGTGTGTGGATTAAAGTAATCTCGCTATATAGTACTAATGGATCCCTTTAAGAAACGCGTCACAAAGAACGATAAGAAGGCTAAAAAATGGTTGTATACACAAAAGTATATTAGACTTAAACAGGAGACGCTTAGTACTAATAATAAGAAGGAAGATGGCTCCGTACAACCCACCAAACGCACATTACAGTCAAATGGACGTGTCAATGTATGACGAAGACGATATTTTTAAATTTATCGGTAAAAGTGGTAAAAAGTTTTATTGGTTGACGCGTTATCTCGAGTTATCATATATGTGGTACGATAAGGAACGTAAAGTCATTGAACTTTGGGGACCTTACGAATCTTTACAGAATTTCCAGGCACATCATATTTTAGAGTGTGAATTAGACCTAAGTTGTAATAAAATTTTAGTAAATTAAAGTAACATGTCTAAACTTATACCTGGTACCTTTTTACATAATATCGTGTATGGTAATACTACACCTGTACCTGAACGTAAACCATTTTATGTACAAAATGCTGAAAGTTATGTAAACCTTTTAAAAAAGAATTACGAGTCGTGTGGTGTTCCATTTAAACGTCCAAATGTAGAAGAAATGCCTCCGTATGAAAAAATAGGCGATGGTATCGAAACACATATCGACCATCTCGATCAAATCGTAGTTCGTTTGAATGTACTAAAAACGGGTAAAGTACGTGTAAAAATAATACCACACATGGCAGTATTAAACGAAAAGTATTATTCGCAGTATAA
>Ga0213867_1000273_pt1 | contig 23845 bp, 34 predicted proteins | sample PICome_12_FD_160120 | JGI IMG/M metagenome (GOLD analysis project Ga0213867, IMG submission 160120) | Coastal seawater microbial communities near Pivers Island, North Carolina, United States - PICO540 | ecosystem: Environmental > Aquatic > Marine > Coastal | place: USA: North Carolina... | reverse complement strand
CAGTGAAGAATATTATGGATACATGTTTGAGTTTTTCAGCATTGCAGGTATCTATATTATTGTTAATGTAATATTTAACGGCTTCCTTGTTAATCATTGGACGTTTCGTTGGCGCCAAAGTATGGCAGATTATTATCATGATAACTGGCAACGTGTCCGTCACATTGAAGGAGCAAGTCAACGTGTACAAGAAGATACACTAAAGTTTGCTCGTTTAACAGAAAACTTAGGTGTAGGATTATTAGAAAGCGTACTCATGCTGATTGCATTTGTACCAATCCTTTACGGACTAAGCAAAGCAGTAACAGAGTTTCCTATCTTTGGACATGTTGATCATGGACTTGTATGGGCTGTACTTGTTACCGCATTAGGTGGTACTGTGGTATTAAGTTTGGTAGGTAGTAAACTTCCAGGTATTGAATACGATATACAGAAAGAAGAAGCTGCATACCGCAAAGAACTTGTACACGGAGAAGACAACCAATACCGTGCAAATATAACCGATATTGAGTTATTGTTTGCAAATGTAAGAAAAATCCATTTTAGATCTTACTTGCATTATTTTTACTTTAACATTGCTAAATGGAGTTACTTACAAGGTATGGTGATTGTACCATACGTAGCATTAGGACCTAGCATCATTGCAGGTGGCATTACACTAGGAGTTGTAAGTCAAACTACTAGAGCATTTGGTAAAGTAGCAGAAAGTCTACAATTTATAATCCGTTCATGGTTACAAATTGTAGAGCTAATGAGTGTTTATAAGCGATTGCGTGAATTTGAAAAACAATTTAAATAATCATTGACAAAAAATAATATCTATGTATTATAATACTTTTACAAGGAGTTCTTTTTATGGCAGTAAATATCCCTAATAACGTATGCCTTTTCAACCCAGACTACAAATTCGAATTAAAATATATTAAAAGACCGTATGATATTCTTTTGCATATGCAAAAAGACTTAGGTATTATAAATTTTTGTTATGCTTTTGAATTATGTACAATTCCTGATGATTGTAAAATCTTTAATATAGGAATGTCAACAGGTATGGATAGTCGATTATACAGAAAATTGCTTTATATCCCCGGCTTTGGTATTGACAAGTCTAGGACAACTAATGGAAAAGATATGGAAGACATAGTGATTCCTGCAGTAAAAGCTATGCATGACAACATTTATGTTCATAGGACTGATATTGTTGCTCATATTTGGGATACTACTAAAATGGAGAGGACTAAATTTGCAAGTAGTCCAACTGCCGAAACGGAAAAAAAATTAGTCCGAGATTTTATAGATACATATAAAAGATTGCCTGTTGGAAATATTCAAAATCCGTGCAAAAGAAACCTTGGTGGTCCTGACAAGGACCATTTTGATAGTCTATTTGACGAAGTTGCTTAAATTTTTTAAACCCTATATATAGAAGGAAATAGATGAAGAAATTTATTAATGTATTAATTACTTTAATTGCATTTGCAACAGTTGCAATTGCAGCAGAAAAGCCAACTGCAGGGTTAGTGCTAGTTGGTCCAAAAAGTGACGGTGGCTGGAGTATGCGCCACTATCAAGGAATGGTAGAGTCCGGATACGAGTTTGATGTAGTAGAAGCAGTACCAGAATCAGAGTCAGCAAGAGTTTTTAGGAATCTAGCACGGAAGCATGATGTCGTATTTGGAACATCTTTTGGTTACATGGAACCAATGCTTGATGTAGCAAAGAGATTTCCAGATGTTAAATTTATGCATGCCACAGGATTTAAAACTGCTGATAATCTTAATAACTATAATTGCAGATTGTTCCAAGCACGTTATCTAGCTGGTATGGCTGCCGGTTTGCTTACAAAAACAAACAAGATTGGGTTTGTAGGATCGCATCCAATTCCAGAAATCATTTCAAACATTAATGCAGCAACACTTGGTGCTAAAAGTGTAAACCCTGATATTACAGTGCAAATTGTTTGGATTAATTCATGGTTCGATCCTGCAAAAGATACAGCAGCAGCAGATGCTCTTCATTCAGCTGGAGTGGATGTATTCTTTACAACAACAGATTCACCATCTGTAGTAATGCTTGCTCAAAAAATGTCAACTCCGGAGAAACCACTTTGGGGCATGGGCAATGATGCTCCAATGAACGATTTTGGACCTGACCGATATGCAACAGGACCAATGTTTAATTGGGATGTATATTACAAGCATGTGATGAAATCAGTAGAGGATGGAACATGGGAAGTTGACACACCATTTTGGGGTATGGAAAAAGGTTGTGTTGGTTTAAGTCCATGGGGACCAAATGTACCTGATGAAGTTGTACAAATTATTGAAAGAGAAAAACAACGCTTTGAATCAGAAGAATATGATGCTGCTTATCCTTTTTCAGCAGGATATACAAAGCAAGACGGTACAGTAGTTCCTCCAGGACAAACTAGAGCCGATATTGATTCTATGAGCTATTACGTAGACGGTGTAATTACTGAAATGCAATAACAACTAAAATGGGGGGCTTAATGCCCCTATTCACTATGAAAATTCCAGTTATAAATTATCAAGACCAAAACGCCCACCTAAAATTAGATGCAGCCTTCAAAGACACAGGGTTTGCTTATCTCAAAACAGACACTGACATCTCTAATATATTAAAACATGCACAAGAGTTTTTCTCGTTAAGCAACGCAGAAAAAAATAAAATCGCTTATAAATCTACCGAAGCCAATACGGGCTATCAAGGTATGATAGAAAGTTTAACTCCAGGTGCACCTGTAGATTTAAAAGAAGCTTTTAATTGGTGTGAACACAGAAAAGATAATCAGTGGTACAACAAGGAACAAAAATATACCTGTTTAAGTTGGAATAGGCAGTTATTCGTTTTAACAAATCGAGTGCTTAGATTAATAGAACTAGCATTAGATTTGCCAGAGTTAGAGCTAATTTCAAAACATAACAAATCTAAATCAACTACAACACGTATTCTACATTATCCTAAATGGAACAACAGTATACAGGAAAATCAAATGCGAGGCGGAGAACATACTGATTATGGCACTGTAACGATATTATTTACAGATGAAAATCCAGGACTGCAAATTAAACCTAGGAATACTAATGAATGGATTGATGCGCCATACATACCAAATACCTGTATTATCAACGTTGGTGACTTATTACAACGTTGGACTAACGACTGTTATGTTTCTACTCCTCATCGTGTTGTTAATACTAACCTCAATACTAGCCGTTACAGTTTCGCTCATTTTGTACATCCCTGCGATGATGTCCAAGTTGACAGTCTTGTTGGAGAACAAAAGTACGAAACAATAGGCGCAAAAGAATATTTGGTTTGGCGATTAAACCAAAGTTATTAAAAAACTTGACAAATTTTCTAAATACATATACAATTAACTATTAGACATCCTCGTCTCAAACTCGGAGAAAAAAATGATAAGCGATGAAATAAAACAAAGACTAAAAGAACGAAACGTAAGATTCCACAGCAACGACAATATTAGCGAACATATTGCCCCATACGAAATAGAACTACTACAAAAAGAAGTAGAACAAAAATTTAAAGCAGTATTAGACAGCCTAGTAATTGACACTGAAAACGATCACAACACAAACGAAACTGCAAAACGTGTAGCAAAAATGTACGTGCAGGAAATCTTTGGTGGTAGATACAAACCTGTTCCAAAAATTACAGCATTTCCTAACATGGGGTACAAAAGTTTATACACAAGCGGTCCTATCTCAATTCGCAGTACCTGTGCCCATCATTTCCAAAATATCGTAGGCAAATGTTGGGTAGGTATTGTACCAGAAGATGAGGTAATTGGACTCAGCAAGTTTAACAGGCTTGTACATCATATCGCAGAGCGTCCGCAAATACAAGAAGAAATGACTACACAGATTGCTAAAGCATTATCCGAGTATGCAAAGACTCCTAATGTTGCTGTGGTAGTCAAAGCAGAACATCACTGCATGACACACAGAGGTGTTCGTGAACACGAGAGTGATATGACTACTGCAATCATGCTAGGTGCTTTCCAATCAGATCCTTATCTAAAGCAAGAATTTTATGACATATGCCTTAGTATGAAAGGACACCGATGAAAACATTAAGATATTCAGAAGCATTCTACTCAGTACAAGGCGAGGGCAATTTTATTGGTACTCCTAGCGTATTTTTAAGGAGCTTTGGATGTAACTTCCGTTGCCAAGGTTTCGGATTACCTCGAGGCACAAAGAGGAAAAAATACAGTGACGAAGTACGTGCATTCTTAGACGACGGCGTACTAGAAAATGTACATCGCTTTGAGGATTTGCCTATGGTTAGGACAGGATGTGATACATACGCAAGCATATATCCAGAATTTAAAAAGTATATGATGGATAGGACTGTAGATGAAGTTGTAGAACATTTGCTCAGTTTAACACCAGAAGGCAAATGGCAAATGGATAATGGACAGGACATTCATTTTATACTAACAGGCGGAGAGCCGTTACTATGGCAGAGATTTTGGATTGAACTATTTCAACATCCAGGCATGGCAGATCTTAAAAATCTTACAGTTGAAACAAACACAACACAACCTTTAAACGATAAATTTTTTACGTTTTTATCAGAACAAGAACAATTCCAAGTTACTTGGGCTTGCAGTCCTAAACTAACTGTTAGTGCAGAGCCTTGGAAGACTGCAATTAACCCACATATTGCTAGACAATATTTAGATGTACGTGGAAGTAAGATGTATTTAAAATTTGTAGTAGCAGATGATATTGACATCGAAGATGTAAAACGTGCTGTAGATCAATACATAGACGGAAACGTACATGTTCCTGTGTATGTTATGCCTGTTGGAGGTTGTAAAGAAGAATACGGAGCTAATAAGGTAAATGTAGCTGAACTGGCACTTGAAAAAGGCTGGAGGTATAGTCCCAGGCTGCAGGTAGATTTATTTGGTAATAGTTGGGGTACATAATGTTAAACTGGTTTAAAAAGAAACAAAAAATTAATTTATCTCCTGAAGAAGAACGTAGATCAATCCTTGCAAAAGAAAAAGAACTAGCAACAAAAAGAGGTAAAGCATGGGTTGCAGTACTTGACACACAGGTTAATCCGGACAATATTCGCAACGGATTCTTCGAACTAGACTGGAATAATCAATTTATTGAAGAATTACTTGATGCAGGCTACACAGGTGAAACAAATGAAGAAATTGTTGATCAATGGTTTAGGACTATTGCTACACAGATATTAAACGAACAAGGGGTTGACAACGACCGCGGAATCGGTTATATTAAAGTATAAACAATCTAATCTAAATAGATATGGCAACTTACATTCTAGTAGATAGTGCAAACACATTCTTCCGTGCTCGCCATGTTGTACGTGGCGACATTGAAACAAAAACAGGTATGGCACTACATGTTACACTTAGTTCTGTTAAAAAAGCATGGCAGGATTTTAACGGTGATCATGTAGTGTTTTGTTTAGAAGGTCGTAGCTGGCGTAAAGATGTTTACGCTCCTTACAAGCGTAATCGGCAGGAATCTCGTGATGCACTTACTGAGAGAGAAGCAAAAGAAGATCGGGCGTTTTGGGAATGTTTTGATCAATTCAAAGACTTTATAATAGAAAAAACTAATTGTACTGTATTACACGACCCGCAGCTAGAAGCAGATGATCTAATCGCAGGCTGGATACAGCATCACCCTAACGACCAGCATGTAATTATTTCAACTGACGGAGACTTTGCTCAACTCATAGCACCAAATGTAAAACAGTATAACGGCGTTACAAACCAAACTACAACAATAGATGGATATCTAACAGAAAAAGGTAATCCTGTAAAAGATCGAAAAACAGGCAAACCTAAACCTTCACCCAATCCTGAGTGGCTATTATTTGAAAAATGTATGCGAGGCGATACTAGTGATAATGTGTTCAGTGCATATCCTGGTGTCCGTAAGAAAGGTACAAAGAATAAAGTCGGGTTGCTCGAAGCATTTGATGATAAGAAAACAAAAGGTTTTAATTGGAATAACCTAATGTTACAACGCTGGGTCGATCACGAAGGTAATGAGCATCGTGTACTAGATGACTACAACAGAAATGTTATGTTGTGTGATCTTACAGCCCAACCAAAAGAAATAAAAAAAATAATAAGTGACAAAATACTAGGTACACCTAGTAAATCTGTAGGTCAGGTAGGAATCAAATTTATGAAATTCTGTGCAAAACATGAATTAAATAGATTATCTGAGCAAGCAGAAGCATATGCAAAAATTATCAACTCTAGCTATAACGGAGACACACAATGACAGTTCACGCAAAAGAAATTATAAATGGTAAATTTTGGATAATTGAAGACGAAGGTGAAAAGATTGCTACCCTTTCATTAGCAGATGACAAATTTTTATTAGCTGACCGCAAAGGTACTAGATTTTTTGATAATACAAATTCTGTAGAATCAACTTTTGGTAAACAAATCATTTGGGACAAACTTAACATTACAGAACATAGGGTAAAAGAAGTTTACGGCTTTGAAACATCTTCTAATCCTTATAATCCAGTCTATGACCTTAAAAGGAAATTACCTCTTTTTACAAAGAGTGAAAAATCAAAAAGCCTATACTGTGCAGGATACTATATTATTCAATTTGATAAAGGTTGGGTAAAAAGTTTTTGCCCTAAACTAATTACTATTGAAAAATATAATTACGAAGGCCCTTTTAAAACTAAATTAGAAATGAAAGATGCATTAGGTAAGAAAAATGCTAAATGATCCTATAAATACTACCTATATTGAAAATTTTATCAAAACTGTAAAATCAGCAGACTTTACAAATCAAAAACAAGTTACGTTTGACATAAACACTGCTAAAAATATTTCTTATTCTTTAGGTTTAGTATTATCTAGATTAAATAGTAAGTTAGAACAAAAGCTTAACGAAAAACCTAGCAATGAAGAGGTTGTACAAATAAATGTAGATGGCGGTAAAGGCTGGTAAGAAAATAAATATTATGTAACTGGATAATATTTATGAGCAGACCAAAACCTAATGTCATTTTAGACCATACAGATAGTAAAACATTTAAAAGTGAGCAAATATTAGAAGCTGACGCAATCTGGGCTGTATTTTACGATAGTAAGCCATTTAACTTAAGAAGCTTAAATACGTTAACAAACTATCCAAGTCCAAAATATAAAAAAACTAGTTTTTCTAATCCAGGACACGCATTTTCTTTAGCAAATAGATTGAATGCTCAATTTAACACAAATTTATTCAGTGTTGTAAAGATGAACACTGGCGAATATGTAAACAATGACCAATAAAGAAACATATACAAAAATTTTCTTAAAAACATCCGACATTGCAATATCTCCGGCTAATTTAAAAATTTACACTAGACAATGGTGGAAAAATAATAGGAATAAAGACGAGGGCGGATTACGTTTAACTGATGAAGGATTTAATTTTTTAAAAGAAACTATACAATTAAAATTTTATGAAATTCCTTTGCCTAGAGATCAAAGGTTAAATACACAAACAATTATTTTTTTAGATCAGTTTATAGATTGCCCATATTTTTTAACAGAAAAAAGTATATTTGTAAGCGATGAAAAAAAATCTATGGAGCTGTATTTGTTTTCTGGAGATTTACAAAAATACGGATTAACAAAGGCAATGAGCAGATATGACTGATAAAGAATTACAGGACATACTAGCCGAACTGTCCGATAGTCCATCTACCTTTAAAACTGCTATAGAGACATATAAAAACATGTCCGAATCCGATCTTAAGCGAGAATTAGGCGAACAAATTAAACAAGCCAAAGAAAATTTCGAAAAGCTAGACATAATGCTAGAGGACTTGCAATGGGATATAGAAACTGAGCTTGTAAATCAAATTTTAGCAAAAAATTCTCAAAAAAACCCTTGACCTTTCCTGCACACCTGCTATACTATTATTATGTTGCGTAACAGAGCGCAACGCATTTCAACCCTACTAGGAGATACTAAATGGATACTGCACGAACACTTTCCCCAAACAAAGCCAAGTCACGTATTTCACATGCTATCACAAAAAAGCGTCCAGTATTCATTTGGGGGCCTCCAGGCATTGGCAAGAGTGACATTGTGCATCAGATTGGCGATGCACTTGATGCTCACGTAATTGATGTCCGGTTGAGCTTGTGGGAGCCTACCGACATTAAAGGCATTCCTTATTACTCTGCAGAAGACAACAAAATGAGTTGGGCTCCTCCAGTTGAGTTGCCTGATGCTGCTATGGCTTCGCAACACAAAGCTATCATCTTGTTCTTAGATGAGATGAATTCTGCTGCACCTGCTGTACAGGCTGCTGCATATCAACTTATCCTTAATCGTCGTGTAGGCGCTTACGAACTGCCAGACAATGTTTATATTGTTGCTGCAGGTAACAGAGAAACTGACAAGGGTGTTACTTATCGTATGCCTGCTCCGCTTGCTAATCGCTTTGTTCACTTAGAACTTGCTGTAAGCTTCGACGACTGGTTTAACTGGGCTGTTGACAACAAAATCCACAAAGATGTTGTAGGCTTCTTACAGTTCGCCAAGCGTGATTTGTATGACTTTGATCCAAAAAGTCCCAATCGTTCATTTGCTACTCCTCGCAGTTGGAGTTTTGTAAGTGAATTGCTTGAAGACAATCTTGACGACGAAACTACAACTGATCTTGTATCAGGTTGTGTTGGCGAAGGTCTTGCAATTAAATTTGTTGCACATCGCAAAGTTGCTGCAAGCATGCCTAATCCAACTGACATCCTCGAAGGCAAGATTAAAGAGATCAAATCCAAAGAGATCTCTGCAATGTACTCACTTACTGTTTCACTGTGCTACGAACTAAAAGAGGCATGTGACAAAGGTGACAAGAAGTTTGACTCTAAAGTTGACAAGTTTTTACGTTTTATGATGGACAATTTTGAAACTGAGCTTGTTGTTATGGGTGTGAAGCTTGCACTTACTCAATATCAACTTCCGATTGATCCGGACGAAATTGACTGCTTTGACGAGTTCCACGAGCGTTTCGGACGTTACATTACAAAAGCTCAACAGGCTTAATCCTACCGGGCGCCAAGTGCGCCCATTTTTTCCTTGACTTCCTACCCGCATTCTCATATAATATAAGTATACTTAAAACATAGGAGACTTTATGACAGTTGATACAAAAGAATTCCAGCCAAAAGATTTATCTCCAGAAGAACTTGCTAAAATGAGCAAGGAAGTCGAAGACAAAATTATTGTTGCTCGTGTAGGTCTTTTGCTCCGACATCCATTTTTCGGCAATATGGCAACTCGTCTTAAAATCAAATCCTGCGATACTTGGTGTCCTACTGCTGCAACTGACGGCAGACACCTCTACTACAATACACAATTCTTCAACGAACTTACAGAAAAACAGATCGAATTTGTAATCGCACATGAAATTTTACATTGTGTATATGATCACATGAGTCGCAGAGATGATCGCAATCCTATGCTGTACAACGTTGCCTGTGATTATCTCGTAAACAACTTATTATTGCGTGAACGCATCGGAGAAAAAGTCACACAGATTCCAATTTTCCAAGATTACAAATATGACGGCTGGACTAGCGAGGAAGTGTATGACGAATTAAAGAAAAAGTCAGATGCCGAAGGCGAAGAGTTTATTAAGGAGTTAGGAGATTTACTAGACGAACATATGGACTGGTCAGACGGCGGTGAGCAAAATGATCAAGGATCTGGATCAGGAGATGGTGATACTGAAAATGGCAGACCACGCAAATTAACAGCAGAAGAGATTAAAGCAATCAAAGACGAAGTAAAAGAAGGCATGTTGCAGGCTGCACAAGCTGCAGGTGCAGGTAATGTTCCTGGTGAAATTGCACGTATGATAAAGGAACTTACTGAGCCTAAGATGAATTGGCGAGAAATTATCCAAACCCAAATCCAATCTACAATTAGAAATGACTATACTTTTGCTCGTCCAAGTAGAAAAGGCTGGCATACTGGTGCAGTATTGCCAGGTATGAATTTTGAGGATACTATTGATGTATGTGTTGCACTTGACATGAGCGGCTCTATTAGTGGAGATCAAGCACGTGATATGTTAAGCGAGCTACAAGGCATTATGCAACAATATAAAGATTATAGAATTAAAGTTTGGTGTTTTGATACACAAGTCTATAATGAAGAAGATTTTTCATCCGATAACGGAGACGATGTAAATACATACGAACCAAAAGGAGGCGGCGGCACTGATTTTATGTGCAACTGGGAATACATGAAACAAAATGATATTGAGCCTAAAAAATTCATTATGTTCACAGATGGATATCCTTGGGACAGTTGGGGTGACGAAGACTATTGTGATACAATCTTTGTAATTCATGACTTCCACGACAAGAATTTCGAAGCACCATTTGGACTTACAACACACTATGACAGTTCAGAAACAAAATCTTAAATTAAAAAAACCAAATGCTTTAGACTTTTATGGTTTAAGACAGCCTCAAAATGCCCCTAGGCATTTTGAGTATATTACTATACCTATACAGTATAATTTAGAAAATACTATTAAAAGATGGATAGTCGCACATCTTAAAGGTAGATTTTTTGTAGGCAAAACTGCAATTTTGACAAAAAATAATAAAATCGAAGAATATCTTCAAATTGGATTTGAAGATTCTAAAGAATTATCCTATTTCACTTTAGCTTGCCCCCATTTAAAATATAATTAAATAATATACATATTTTTACATTAAAGGAGATATTATGTCTGAAGAAGTAACAAAAGAAGAAGGTACAGAACAAGCTCAAAACATTGAATTGACTGTAAACGATTTAAATGCCCTTAAACAAATTATTGACGTGGCGAGCGGCAGAGGAGCATTTAAACCAAACGAAATGACCACAATTGGTACAGTGTATACAAAACTAGAAAATTTCCTTACTGCCGTAGCAGCTCAACAGCAAGCTGCTGGGGGTAAAGATGCATAAGCATGTAGGCAGACTTAAGAAAAGCCAAAGAAAAGTTATTGTTGCTTATAGAACGCTACCTGGTGATCCAAACAGTTGTGTCTGTGTAACTACAGAAAATTTAGAAGCAGCTGATCATGACACTCTTATTAACTTGGTAGAATCAAATGCTGGGCAAAATTCTTATGAATTTGTTCAAGCAATGGCTAGAACATCTTTGTCAGACGGAAGCAATATGCTGGCAAGATTTCACACAACCGGTAAAATGGTTAAAATGCCAACAAATGAAGTTGAAATGACTCCTGATTTAAATACTAAAATTGATCTTAGTGAACTCAATCAAATCATTGCCGAACAAAAAGGAGTAACTGTAGCTGACTTAGCTCTTACAGAAAATAATGAAGAGCCAACTAGTAGCAATAGAAAGCAAAATGTTGTGCCGCAAGCAGAAACAACAAGCAGCCAACCGCAAAGTAGCAATGATGTACTAACCGACGAGCAACTTGCTGCCAACTATAGGTCTCAAGCCGATACTATGTTTAAAGAAGCAAAGCGTCTAAGAGAAGAAGCAGAAAAGTTACACCCTACAAAAAAGAAAACAGTAAAAAAAAGTGGAACAACCTGATCTCAAAGATAGCCAATGGTCTGAAATTTTCAAAAATTTAGAGTTGTCTAGTTTACCAATAAAATATATTCATTCGATTAGAGTAACTTTCAACGACGGTAAAATCTGGGATGTTGATATAGAAAAAAGTAGAAAACGTAATGTTATAGACAAAATTGAAGATTCTTTAGAAAAATTGTTTTTTGAATATCAAGATACAATAAAGGATATTGATTTTAGATTACACACTGATAAAATCAAAAAAGACATTCAAAAAGAGACTAATAAATTTCTTAACAAAAGAAAATAGTTATTTTAGATAAATATATAAAGCAGAATTCATTAGGAGCAAAACTACCATGGCATTACGTTTAAGAAGAGGATTAGACCTAGATAGGGTCGGAGTTGTATTTGCAGAAGGCGAATTAGTATACGCAACCGACACAAAACGCTTGCATATTGGCGACGGTGTTACAGCAGGAGGAATACCTGTAGGCGATTTACTAGGAGATACCTCTCCGCAATTAGGAGCAACCCTTGATTTAAATACACATAGTATAGTAGGACTAGGAACAATTTTAATTGATGGGGACATTTCTTCATCAGGTGTTATTCAAGCAAATACAATCGAAGGAAATTTTAAAGGAACATTTTCCGCAGACGACAGCACACTATTAATTGACGGCGTAAACAATAAGTTAGTTTTAAGCAATAATGAATTAAATGATTTTAGTAATGTAAATCTCTCAAACACACAATTAAGACAATTTTTAAAATGGTCAGGCTCGGAATGGGAAAACAGCTTTATTACTTTAGAAGACTTAGTAGATGTAGTAACAGGAGGTGGAGCGGAAGTTGGTCAAGTTTTAAAATATGATGGTGCTAACTGGGTGCCATCAGAGGACTTAACTGCCTCCGGTAATATAGTTGGTGATTTAAAAGGCTCTGTATTTGGTGATGATAGCACTGTTCTAGTAGATAGCGTAAACGGCTTTCTTAATTTAAGCAGAAATATGTTATCTGATTTACATGATATTGCAACAGATCAAGCTACAAATAATCAAGTTCTAGCATGGAATGGTGTTAGATGGGCTCCTACAGATTTAGGGAACATTCAATTAGATTATCTTACAGGTGATGTTAAAGGTTCTGTATTTGCTGATGATAGCACGATTCTAGTAGACGCAATTAGGTCAACAATTTATTTAGATAACAATCTATTAAGTGATTTGTCAGATGTTTCTTATACAGCTCCTCTGCCTGGTAATGTTTTATATTGGGCAGGCAGTAGATGGGAAGCGAGTCCTATAGAATCTCTATTATTCGATACACCTACTTTAGATACAGACATAAAAGGATCAATATTTGCAGATGATAGTTCAGTAATTGTTGACAGTGTGAATAATACTCTATCAGCTGACTCGGTTACTGTAAATTTTGCAACTATTGGCGATCAAGGTTTATATATTACCGGTTCAGGCAATATTACTACAGCAGGACGGTTAGAATTTGATTATAACGATGTATCAAGTCCAAGTACAGTTTTAAGCACAGTTGTTACAAGAGATAATGGGCAACAAAAATTTGCAATTCAGACTCGTCCGTCTAATACATATTTCAGTCACGATGACAACGGAGTATCTGGTATCACAATGTATAGTGATTATGCTACTTTTGGCGGTATGCATTTAAGAATTAATCCTGGTAACGACGTATTTTCAAAACCTACAGATGCATTCCAAGTTGACGGAGATGCTACTGTAACAGGAAGAATTGCTTCAACTTTTGTAGGTAGTTTAGCAGCAGTTGACAGTACGGTAGTTGTAGATAACAATGGTACTATTGTTAATCTTGCGTTTTCAGGCAATGTTGCAGGAACACCTAGTGATACAGTATCTGTTGACAGTTGGCTTCAGGTAAGTGTTAACGGCGCAACCAAGTACATTCCATTATACGCATAATACAAGATAAGTATAAGTATGGTAGAATCGTACTTACACATTATTCTCGCCTATATTTTTTATCTTATAATTGTAACCACAGGTATAACTTTAGGTTATCACAGGTATTTTAGCCATAAAGAGTTTAGTGGAAATAGTTTTCAAGAAATTATTATGCTTTACTGTGGTCTTTTATGTGGATGTAGATCACCATTAGGTTGGGCAGGTGTGCATAGAATGCATCATGCATATGCTGATACCCCAAAAGATCCGCATAGTGCAAAATATCAACCATGGTATAAAATACTATTCAGTCTATGGAGAGTTGATACTATACCAAGGAAGTTTGTAAATGACTTGTTAAAAAACAAAAGAATGATTTTCTTTAACAAGTACAGATATTATTTGTACAGTATTCATTTATTAATCACTTACATAATTTTTGGACCTATAAGTATTTTTTACAATGCATTTATTTTTATTTTGTCTTATCTTGGATTTGGAATGTTAAACTTGTTTGGTCATGATGCTCACGGACCGGTAAACAAATTATGGATTAACATGGTTGCTCCATTTGAAGGAAATCATTTAGATCATCACAAGGCCAGCGCAAAATGAAATGGTATATTGAACCCATACAAGAACATATAGAAGAAATTAAAAAATTATTCGCAAAAACAGCAGGACATAGACATGCTGACAATTACGCCAAATGGCCGTTGTTCGAACATACAAAATTTGCACGTATGGCATATGATCCTAAATTAATTTACTACAGTGCTGGAATTGAACGCCCTGAATACAAAGGTAGCATAAGAATAATGAGTAGACATACAAGAGATAGACAATACAACTTCGGAGGGTACAAAGCAGATCTTATGCGTGGATTAGTAACATTGGATGAAAGCACAAGATATGCATTAAATTTAGGATACAAAAATATATGGGTAAGCAGAGAAGAAAATCCTAAACTTTTAGAATACTTTAAAAATAAATCAACTTATAGATGGAACATAATACAAAAAGAAATTCCTAAAGGAGGTGTGCAATGGGTTTTACAATTGGTATAACTGGACACACTAACGGCTTTGGACAGTTTTTAAAAAAAGCATGCGAACAAAAAGGATATGAAGTAGTAGGATTTAGCACATCTAACGGTTATAATTTCCCTGAAGATGTAGACAAAATATTTGATAAAAAATTAGATATAATTATAAACAATACAGAATTTAGTACAACACAAATCAATATTGCAAAATTAGCACATGAAAGAAACGTTAAATGTATAAACATTGGTAGTAAAATTACTGAAGCAAAAGTACAACAAAAATACACCAGTATGAAAAACAACAAGCAAGCCTTAAAAAATCTAAGCAAAGAATTAGGACAAGTATATTTGACTTGGGGTTTCACAAAAGGCCATTGGATACTTAAAGATAATCCTCATCTATTAGAAAATATTACAATAGATGATGCAGTAAAGGAGGTTATAAATGAGTTGGGAACTTCTTAGCAGATTATCACAGTATGGAGATTTCTTAAACTTACAAAGTAGAATAAATGTTGATAGAGTATTATCAGATATAAACAATTTTGAATGGATAAAATATAATCCTAATAAGCCCAATATTCCAAGAGATTGTATAAATGTAACAAGTTTAGATGGAGAGGAAAACGGATACACAGGCAATCTGAGTGTACATACATCTACAGATCTGGATTTTAAAGTACCAACAAAGGTATATTATTCAAGTGAAGTTCTGCAGAATTTTTTGTCTCCTTGGAAACAGTATTTAGGTCGAACACAATTTTTGAGATTGCCGCCTGGCGGATATTTTCCTCCTCATCATGACGGAGGTCGTAGCGGAGTGCCATGTGCATTTAGATTAGTGATACCTTTAAAAAACTTTAATCCACCTTATTTTTGTTGGATGTATGGTGATGAAAATAATTACAAACCTTTACAATGGAATAGAGGACATTTATATTATTTAAATACGAATAAAAAACATTGGTTGTTTAACACTGGTGCTGAAGATAGTATTTGGTTAACCATGAACATAAAAATTTGTGAAGAAACAATTTTCATGCTAAGAGGTTTGATACAATGATACCATACTTTGTACCTGTTGATTTTATAAGCAAAGAAGATGTTACATTCTTAGAAAATCTTGTGCAATCTGAGGAAGCAGATTTTAAATCATACGATACAATTTCTGGCAAAAAGGATGGAAATTTGTGTTGGGATATTAATTTAGATTATTTTAACAGATTCAATTTAAAAAGTTACACCTTTTTTGTACATCAAGAGCCATATACAAAAGTGATATCTCACGTAGATAATCCTAAATGGAAACGGAACACAGCATTGATTGTACCTTTACTATGGCATAGAAATTATGCACCTTGTTATTTTGAAGATGGGCCTGTTGTTGAATTTAGAACACCTTATTTGTTTAACACACAATTACCACACTATATAAATAACAACGAATATCCAAGATATAATTTTCAAATATGTTTTGAAGAATCTATAGAGAAAGTAGCAAAATGTTTAACCCCGAGATGAAAGAAGGATTTGTACATTGCGATCCAATTAGTGACACGAAAGAATTGACATCTTTGTTTTATTCAATGACTGAAGAAATATGGCCAGATTTAAATTTTGGAGATCAAACCTACTTAAATGTTTACATACAACGTCCACAAAATTTGATGAGTAAAAGAGACATATACAACGGTTTGCGGGGATTTGATATGAAAAATGAAACTAACTGGTTAGATTATGTAAAAGAAACAAAATATAAAAGTGGTACACTATATTATGTAAAACTACGCAAAGAAAATGCTAAGATAGAAGATCATCAATGGTTGAATATATATTGTTTTCTGCATAATAATTTTAGAGAATTAGGTGAAAAGTATTGGCAACAATTAGAAAATAAAATACCAAATTTAAGAGAAAATTATTGGTTTAGCTATATGGAACATGATTGTGAGTTTCAATGGCATACAGACGGAGATACTGGTTTTAGATATCATCATGTTTTAAACAACGATGGAGAAGGAATAACAAGTAGTATTGAAACAAGTGATGGAAGTGTTTTTAGAAAACCAGGTGAGGCATTTATTTTAAATACTGCAAAGCCGCACTGTGTATTACCAAGTAAAAGTATAAGATTACATGCAGTTGCAAGTATACATGGGCCAAAGAGTATACGTAAAGATCATAACAATCAATGGTTAGAAGAAACAAACAGCACATGGAAGGATTGGGAACGTGAACACGGTTATAGTAGTTGACGATATTTTCGATGAAAAATACCTTACAGAATTAGATGACTTGTGTAAGGGGGAATTACTACAACTTGACAGCGAGACTGGTAATCACGTTGGCAAATACACAGGGTATGAATGGCAGATGGTAAAAAATAAAATAAGGACTGATCATCGACGAATACGTTTACTTAAAACTATTTCTCATTTTATTGGGTATGATGTTCCTACTGACAATTTAGAACCTATGCAATTATTTGCAAAAAAATTTACACAAAGCAGTTTTATTAATATTCATAAAGAAGATCCTAAAGTATACGGTGATTGGGTTTGGATGCTATATTTAACTGATGAAGTAGATGGTGCTCTTTGCACAGGCGATATAACAATACTACCAAAACGTAATAGACTTGTAGTAATGCGTACAGGATTTAATCATTGGGTAGACTCTTGTAGCGGAGATAGAATAAACATAAGTGGATGGCCTTTTGCTACTAACGAGGTAAGAAAAAAATGGAAAGACACAGATTCTACCAAAATAGTTTAACAGTAGAAAATAACATAGTAACTAAATCAACTTCAATTAAGATTGATATATCTGCAATAAATCTTATTATGGAGCAAAATCCGAGCTATCTGCCTAAAATACTTTCCGTTAGCGAGCACCAAATAAAATACGAATATATAGAAGGAATTGCAGTAGGTTCTTACTTAAAAAAATCTAAATCGCTACATAAAATAATGGAAGTTCAGGACTTTGTTTCAAAATGTTGGCAAGACTTTCATTCAATAAGCAAAAATCATTTGCCGCCAAATCAATACTTATATTATCAAGACTTTCATTTATGGAACATGATATACAAAGACGACAAAATAATGCTAACGGATGTTGACAGCTTTACTATAACTAATAAGGTAAAACTAAACACTACTCATAGTTATCTATACAGTCAGTTAGAAGATATAATTTGTTCTACAAGTTCTTCCCACAAATAATCAAGATTACAAATTAGGCTGATCATTATTCTTTCTTCAGTATGTGTACTATTAATACTGTGCCATTTATTTGTATTGAATAAAACAGGCTTGTCTCTAATAATAAAATTAAATACTTCTTCAAACTTAATATCTGGCGCATTATCTCTGTAAAGTGCCCACGGGTCATTCACTTCTTCTTCAGTGTGCAACCACGTTGTATAATCGGCGCCTGTGCCTGAAATAGGAATATTAATTACAGCAGGAACAATTAAGTTTTCCTCCCATTCAATGTATTGCTTTTCACCATTACAGTCTATATGAGGTAGTACAGATTCTCCTGGCTTCAATATTAAAATTTTCCAATATTTAGATAATAAATGATCAAATCGCTTAAACGGTTGATAGAGTTCAGGATTGTTTTCTTTTAGACCGATAGGTGCTTTCTCTTTTTGAGTAATAGTCCAATCACCTCGAGTTTCATTTACTACTTGTAAAGCACGTTTTTTATATTCGTTAGTTAATACAGTATCTATTTCATAGCAGTACATGTTTTAAATCCGTAGTTCCATCTAAACTAAACATTAGTGCAATTCGAGGATTAGCACTCATGTTAACCACAGCATGCGGGTAACCTATGTTTAGGAAATAAGCATTGCCATTCTCTAAATTATATGCTTCTAAATTACCATCACGTTTAAACAGATTTATAACTTGACTATCTCCGTAAATGGGTACAATACATCTTACTGCATAACTTACATCATAATCTACATGAAACGGAATATTTTTACCTGCTGCTAATTTTGTTATGCGAACACGACTTGCTGGTGCTTTAAGTTGAGTAACTACTTCTTCAAAATAACTACCTGTATAATCTTGTGTAGGAACATTGTATAGATGTTCTTCCCTGCGTTTTAAACGTTCCTTAATACTTGCTTCATAAGGTAATATTTCACTGGGTGTTGTGAGATTAATTTGTTCAAAATTATCATAAACATTTTTTACAAGCTCCATATGGTTATCGCACAACATAGGATTAGCAGTCCGTACATCAACAAATTTTTCTGCAAGTTTGTCAGTTGCTTGTCTTAGTTTGTTAATGTTTATATTTAGATTATAGTTATGTATACTTGGTAATTGCTTTTTATTCATAGTCTCTCTCGATTAGATAACCTTTCAATTTAACAGCTTCTACTATTCCTTGCCAACTATTGTATGGCCAAAATACAAAGCAAGCACTTGATCGTGGCTCATCATTATTACTTATTATTGTATGATGTGCGCTGGTATTAAATAAGACAGGTTTATCAGTAAGTTTAAATCTGTCCACTTCTACAAGTGTAGATTTATCGTATCCCATTGTATCAGGAGTGATGTTATGGTTTACATTATCTGGAAACAAATCTCCATTATTACTAAATGCCCAGGGCCATAATTTACGTAATTCAGAATCAATATACCAAACAGTTTCATCACCTACATGCTCACTTAATAAAATATTTACGTTGCCTGGATGCTGAACGTCTATAGGTATATCGGGATGAAATCCTTGCTCGTTACTATCTACATGAGGCAAGTACTTTTGTCCTGGATACATATTTAAGAATCTAACACCGTCTACAAAGCCGTTATTAAATAGTTTTTTAAATTTAATTATTGCATTGCAGCCTTGTTGCTTAATAGTTTCGTTAGAAACATAAAAGCACATATCATCATATCCTGCGTATTTAAAAGCAGGATTGTTTAAGAATATTAATTCTTCTCTTACATCATTAATATCAATATCTAACTCAAACGCACACAAGAACATAATCAGCTCTTATCCTTTCTGCTTCAAACCCCAATTCAGAAACATATTCATAAAATTCTTTTTGGTGATTATATGCACCCATTAAAATATAACCATCCTCATTTGCATACTTACACCAATAATCAAATTGCGTTTTATTTTCTTCAAACAATGGACTTACATCAAATATTACTAAGTCATAGCCAATATTCCAATCGTACTTAAACGGAGATGTATCTAATAGTAATGTAACGTTGTCTGAATCCTGGAATGTTTTTACAAGTAAATTAAAATCATAATAATCGTGGTATTCTTCTGGAAAATGTCTTTTAACACTGCGCTTCCAGTCCTGTGATTTTAAATCTTTATTAAGTCCTACGCTTTTATCTGTGCTACCAGTACCAATGCTGTATTCTCCTCTATCAGTGTTAGGCATATGATTTAACTTGTGATCGTGATAGGCTTGTACTGCAAAAAAATGACTATTGGGCAAAATTTTACTTAACTTATAAGTGATGCCGCCGTAGTATGTTCCTATCTCTACGCAAGTTTTAGGTTTTAACTTTTCAGCTACTTCCTGGTGAACACTAATATTAGCACCGTCATGCATTGAATACATCTTGTTTCCTTATAACTTTATCACTATATTTACTTACACTTCTTTTTACTAAATCCCAGTGTTTTTTAGCATTTACTTTTCCTAAAATAAATCCTATAAGTCTGTCCTTAGTGTCTTCTTCAACCCCGTGTGCTTGATCTTGATTACGTATAAGAAATGCATCAGTCTCATCTGGAACAATACATCTGTGTTTTTGTTGCCAAGTCATATCTCGGGTGTAGTCGTGTTCTTTACACATGTACATTTTATCTTTACTCCCTGCTACAACAAATCTATATCCTATAGGTTCATGTCCAAGATTGTATTCAAGTGTTTCTGGCATGATAGCAAGATGATGCTCATGTGTAGGTTCAACAGCATTTCCGTCAATGTGTGGAGGAATCTCATGCTTTGCTCTTGCTATACGAATATAATAAAAGTCATCACAGGGTATATAAGTTTCAATCCATTCTATAAGTTCTGGATAATTTTGTTTTGCATTTTTTGTCCAAGGTTGAGGATTACCTAAAGGATTATTATTTTTCTTTTCGCCTAATAATGTTTCTTCGTCCCACCAAATATAAAAATCTGGTGCATTAAACCTATCTAATATTTTTTGTTTGTTAGGTATAGGAGGAATAGCAAGTGGCGTAAAAATTATATCTTTATCCATTTGTAAATCCTTTTATGTTTGCAAATGGGCTCATAAGTTCTATATAGTCGTTGTCTATTACGAGATTAGGAATGCCTAATTCTGCTCTAACTTTTTCAATATTATCTTTAAAATAAATTAATTCACGCCCTCTTCCTAAATTGCTATGTAAGTATTTTAAATCATATCCTTCTAAAAATAACACAGGACCAGGCTCGAAAATTCTTGCTAAGGAAAGTTTAACTTCTTCTATACAACAACTAATAAAAGGCATGTCTGATAAACTACTAAAAAAATCTTTCATTGTATCTTTAGTAATTGTTTTATCAATCCCGAAATTATAGAAAGTATTAAAATACCACCACGTCAAATATATATTTGTGATTTCTTCTTTATCGTAACTATTACATTTGTAAATCATTTCAAATTGTTCATTGTTTGGTAAAATAATTTTTTTTGTTTCTATGCCGTGTTTTTCTTTATATTCATTTGTTGCCATAGGAGTGTTTGGCAAAACATATAATGGATAGCTCCTTGCAAAATCAATACCAAATTCCGGATGTCTATATAATGTATCTGCCCAAGTATCTGCTGTTTCTCCTGGTAGACCAATTATAAGTTCACTGTTTACTTTAATGTCTCTCAATTGGTCCATTATGCGTAAGAGTTTATCTGTAGAAATGTTTTTACGTTGAATAGTATCGAGTACATCTGGTGTTAGGGTTTGTAAACTTATTTTAACATTTCGCATTTTGTCATTAAAATGATCCATTGTTAAATTCATTATCTCAGGCAAGTAAGGTGATCCGTTCTTTGCAAAACCAGCAAAAGTAAGCATCATGTCATCACGTTTTTTATTATCAATTATATGCTGAACAAATTCAATATCTCTCGAATAGATACCATAGTTAGCATCTAATATTTCCAGTCTTTTTACTTTATCAAAACTTAATACGTGTTCAATAGTTTCTTTCACTGCTGTATCTTTAAGTTGTGTAATTTTACTTCTACTAACTCCTCCCCAATCACAAAATGCACAATGGTAAGGACAACCTCTATTAGTTTCAAAAGCAACAGCAATATCATCTTCACGTGCAAGTAGATTATCAAATATGCCATCTGTATAAGGTGTAGGTATAGCATATTCACTATTACTTTCTGGATCTAATAATTTTTCCCATTGTAGTTCACCAGGACCTGTCATGTAATGATCTACATATGGTCTTTTGTATGATTCTAAATCATTTTCTGGTACGTTAGGACCACCATATACAACTGTGCCATTTGGATTGTATTTTTTAAAAATTTGTGCTATTTGATCATTTGCATTTTGATTCCAAACATAACAAGTTAAACCAAGTATATCTGCTTGCTGTAGTTTGTTATGAGTATCTTCATTGTCCCATTTGTTTTTATACAAAGGTTCTAAGAAAACATATTCTTTTGCAATTTTAGGATTCTTCGTACAATGTGAAATAAGGCACCCTACAGGATAAGGCACCCAATCATTATAAACACTTGATATAGTTCCTAATAGCACGGTGCGAGGCATAACCTGTTTACATCTCCTCTCTTGAATTTGTCATAAGCTGAATTTTTAGTAGTTGCAATCCAAACACTATCGCTTGGCACAAAGTCATACTTATCACACACTTCAATCTGCTTTTTGTGCAATGTGTTGTATACATAATCTATATCAAAATTATTGATAATTGTTTCTGCTATCTGTAAAGCATAATAATTATAATATTTGGCATTATGCGTAATTGCTTCTAATCTCTGATCGGGTTCACGTGTAAAAAACCAACCAGTACGCACATTACGCACTCCAAATGGTTTACTCAAACTGTAAAATACATAGTCTGTATTTTTTGGTAAATCAATTTTTTTTACTTTTGTACTACCTACATACGCAAGATCTAAAGCAACAGTGTTACTGTCAATATCTCTATAATTTCCATCTATTGCACTTGGTATGCTTATATACTTGATTCGTTCATTTTCTTTAAAACTGGGCTTTACCCATTGATAATCACCATTATCCATATATATACTTCTGGTTTCTTTTGCCATCCACCAATTCAACCCTTCAGTGATTCCATTAGTAGGATATACGTAGTAATCTTTAAGGTCAACTACAGGTTTTAACCACTTAACTATACTTGTAGAGTACTGTAAAACACCGTCTAAATCGCATTTTAAGGGCTCTACAGCGGTCTTTACGTCATTCAGTACGTTGGTCCTTACTGCTGTGCTTTGTGCCAGTATTTCACTACAATAATTCGTGTCCACTGGCTACTCTCCAAAGTATACGCTTGCCCATATGTTCAAAATACCAGCGTTTATGTATTGTCACAACTTGTTCTGCAATATTTAAATCTCCATCTTTCCAGTTGTGGTGATACATGTATTTTTCATTTAATATATGATGCTGTAAATATTCAATAAGTTCTTGGCTTTCTTTTTTGGTATATCCAACTACCTCAAAAATTTGATAAAACGCAAAAAATATTCCTTTGTGTTCTCCAAAATTTTGTATAAGTTTTACAGGATTATCTCTATCTAAATGGTCTTTGAATAAAGGTGTATCACTATAACGACCTGCTTTATATCCACAAATAACTTTTAGATCTTCTAATTGTACTTTTACGTCTTTCGGCAAATCATCATATGCCCAACTATTGTTTAGCCAACTGGTTCTGCTTCCTCCAGTACCTGTCAAAGCATATAACCATATCAATTGTTTACGTTTAGGATTACTTGGCTGATTAGCATGCCAATCTAAGTCGTGCTTATGACTAAACAAACTTGGTTTTCCTGTAATATCATCTCCGCCAACTCTAAGTATTCCTTCACCTGCCCAAACATCTCCACTGCCCCCGTGAGCACGTTTTGCATCTTTAGGATCTTGTTTTTGCACAGTGCCTACTACTTCACTAATACGCAACAATTCTTTTTCGTTAAGATTCTGATCATGAAAATTCAATACAAGATATTTGTAAATA
>Ga0213867_1000270_pt1 | contig 23919 bp, 24 predicted proteins | sample PICome_12_FD_160120 | JGI IMG/M metagenome (GOLD analysis project Ga0213867, IMG submission 160120) | Coastal seawater microbial communities near Pivers Island, North Carolina, United States - PICO540 | ecosystem: Environmental > Aquatic > Marine > Coastal | place: USA: North Carolina... | reverse complement strand
GGGGGCGCCTGCTCGCTGCCGATGAGAGTGAACTTTCCGACCTCCAAACCGAATGGGATGAGGCGTTTGCGACCTTGCTAGTCACGACGGGTCAGTGATCAGGCAAGAACAAGGTACGCCGCCACGCCCACGAGCGCAAGGCCAAAGATTTGGTTGAGGGTTTTTCCCGAAGTCTCCGAGGTGAACACCGAGCGAAGGTACGAGCCAAACATGGCCCAAGTGAGGACGGCTGGCCAGCCAAGCGAAAGGTTGAGCAGTACCAGCAACACCTTGGCAAGCAAACCGCTGCCGAAGAGATGGCCAAAAGTCGTCATCAAAACCAAGAAATGAACCCAAGCTTTTCCGTTCACGATTTGAAGCATGAAGCCGGTTCGAAAGCCAAGTTGGTGTTCGACGTCTTCTGCCTTGACGGTGGAACTCCGCATCACGGACACCCCGATGTAGGCGATGTAGAGCGCCCCGACCACGCCAAGAGCGTTGAAGAACGCTTCATAGCGCTCGATCGTGTTCGTGGCCATGCCGATGAGGATGCCCAAAATGGACCATCCAACGCCCATGCCGAGAATCATCGGGAGGGTGTTCCGCACGCCAAACCTCGAACCGTGCGCTGCGCAAAGGATGTTGTTGGGCCCGGGCGTGAAACACATCGGGACAATGAACACCAAGGCCGCAACGAGCAGTTCGGTGTCCACCGACCTTCCCCCTTCAGACGGCGGCGAGTGCTTGGGCGATGTCGTCCCAAAGGTCGTCCTTGTCTTCGATACCGATGCTCATGCGGACGAAACCAGGGACCACGCCCGCAGCAACGCGGACGTCTTCAGGGACCGCCCCGTGACTGGAATTGAACGGACATTCGATGAGCGACTCAACGCCGCCGAGGCTGGTGGCTTCGTAGATAATGTTCAGCCCACGCATGAACTTCAACGCGGCGGCGTCACCGCCTTTCACCACAAAGCCAACCATACCGGAGCCCTTTGGAATCGTTCGCTGTGCCACTTCGTAATCAGGATGGCTTTCCAGTTGGGTGTGATACACCCGCTCAATGGCCGGATGAGACTCAAGCCGCTGGGCTATGGTGGCGGCGTTCTCGCAGATTCGGGGCATGCGCACATCCAGCGTTCGCATACCGCGTTCGAGAAGATAGCAAGCGTGGGGGTCTGGGCTGCCACCAAAATGTGCTTTCCGCTTGAAAATTTGCGCAATCAGTTCCTTGGAACCGATCACCGCACCGCCGATGAGGTCGGAATGGCCGCCGAGGTATTTGGTGGTGGAATGAATCACCAAATCGACTCCCATGGTGAGGGGTTGACAGCCCCAAGGTGAGGCGAAGGTGTTGTCAATGACGATGAGAAGGTTGTTTCGCTTGGCAACGTCCACCATAGCGGCGATATCGCAGACCTTCAGCACGGGATTGGTCAAGGTCTCGATGTAGAGCAGTTTGGTGTTGGGTTGGATGGCCGCTTCATAGGAGGCCGGGTCACGCATGTCGGCCATGGTGGTTGAGATGCCAAAACGCGGCAACTCCTCGGTAAGCAAGCCGTAGGTTCCACCGTAGACATCAGCACTCGCCACGATGTGGTCGCCCTGGTTGAGAAGCGCCACCATGGTGGTAGCGATGGCGGCCATGCCGGAGGCAAAGGTTTCGGCATCTTCACCGCATTCCATGGCGGTCAGTTTTTGGGCCACGGCATCGGAATTCACCGACGACATTCGAGCGTACAGCAAGGTGTGCTGGGCGCCCGCTGCCCATCCTGCGTACCGCTCGTCGGTAAGTTTGTAGGTGGAGGATTGGAAAATAGGTGTGTTGACGGCGTCCCCAATGTGCTGGGTGCCGCTATGGACGGCTTTTGTGGCAAATCGAGTGTTGGTATCATCGTCAGCCATGCATATCTCCGCCTTCACGAGAAGAACTCGCTCCTTCAACCATTCTCTTGTCAGGTGTCGATGCTTTCGCCTTCGTCGTCATTCTGTGTGGTCAGTTCAACAAGGATGTTTCCCGCAAGGAGAATCCCTCCCCCAAACACGATCCACCACGTCCAAGGAACCAATCCAAGGGCGAGGCCAAAGAGGGTGGCCCAAACGGGTTCGAGCGCGTAGATAATGGCGGCTTGAACCGGATGCATGTGACGCTGGTAGAGGTTCAAGGCAACCAAACAAAAGAAGGAACCGCCCAGGCCAAGAAGCACCAGAGGAAGAAGGACGCCTTCCCGAGAAAGAACGGCTTGAGCCATCTCGATCGGAGCAGGGGAGGTCGCAACGGCGAAAACGGCAGAACCGCCGCCGATGATGAGAAACTGAGTGAGCGTGAGTTTCAGCGGGTCGTGTTCGAGCGTCCAATGCTGAGTGTAGATGATGTGCAACGCAAAGAAGAAGGCACACACGACCGTGATGACCTCTCCCCAACCCCACGAAAGGTGGGGAGGGCCCTGGATGAAGCCGGCACCAAGGGTCGCCATCAACACGCCCCAATAGAGGGCGCGCCGCGGCGTGTTATCGGCCATCACCACCGTCAAAACCGCCGTCATCACCACATAAAGCGAGGTTAAGAAGGCTGAAGTTGCGGGATTGATGTCGTTGAGAGCCACCATTTGCCCCACGAAACCGACGAGCATCAACGAGCCAAGGACGGTCCCTCCTTTCCAAATCACCCGGGACTTCACGCCGCTTCGTGCGGACGGCAAGAAGGCGATCACGAGGACGACCGCGATGAAAAAGCGCAGGCTCACCAAGAACGACACCACGGGAAATTCGCCGTATTCGGCCAATTCCAATTCCAACGCGTTGAGCGCTTGCTTCATCCAGATGAATGTGGCACCCCAAACCAGGGTCACGGAGACAAGGATTATCGCTGCTTTCCGGCGGTTCGGCTCAAAGGGCGTGTCGGATTCCATCCCCTTTCACCGTTCCTCGGGAGACTTTGACAGGCCATGAGGGTGGTGGTTGACTTAGCAGGGCAAACCATATCCTCAAAGGGTGCCCATGACCCAAACCAAGCATGGGAGGCCCTCGAACGGGAGACGACGTCGTCTGGAAGCAACCCATTGATTCGGGGCCCGCACCGGAGGACAAGACCAGCTTTGACGCCGTTGTCGTCGGTGGAGGCCCGGGCGGTTCTGCGGCCGCTGGCTACCTGGCCATGGAAGGAAAGCGCGTGCTGCTCATCGAAAAGGAGACGTGGCCTCGTGACAAGATCTGCGGCGACGCCGTCGGAGGAAAATCGCTCAGCCACGTCAAAGCCTTGGGCGTGAAAGAAACGCTGGAGGCCACGCCTCATTTTCGCGTCACGGGCATCGTGTTCTCGTCCCCAAAGGGGGCCAGCGTGCGTGTTGCGCTGCCCGAGGAAGACGTCCAGCGGCTCGAGGCGGGGTATTCGTTGCCTCGCCAACAATTTGACCATCTGCTGTTCAACCAAGTCCAACAACTCGTACGAGATGCCGGTGGCTCAATCATTCAAGGAGGGGATGTTCGCGAGGTGTTGTACGACGACGGTCAAGGCGGTCAAGACCCCGGAAAAGGTTCTGGAACCCAACGGCATGCGAAGGGCATTGTGGTCCGAATCGGAGGTCGAAGCGGAGAGGAATTCACCTATTTTGCTCCAACCGTCGTCGGCGCCGCAGGCTACCGCTGTCCCGTTGCGAAATCCATGCTCGAAGACACGTATGAAGAACCCATGGTGGACCGAGCCCACTACTGTGCAGGCTACCGAGAGTACTGGCGCGGCGTCAAAGGATGCGAGGACAACGTTGGCGATATCGAGATTCATTTTGTTGACACCGTCATCCCCGGATATTTCTGGCTCTTCCCCGTCGCTGAGGGAGTCGTGAACGTCGGCATCGGCATGGTGATGTCCCTCTTGGATAAGCAATCCAAGAAGCTCAAGGCGCTCCAAGCCGAGGTCATTGCCGAGCACCCCTTGTTCAAAGAGCGCTTCGCTGACGCTTCGATGATTCCCGGTACAGGCAAAGGTTGGCAGTTGCCGTTTGGCTCACCCAGAAAGAAGGCGAGTCGGCAACCAAGGCGTTCAGCAAGCAACGGGATTTACCTGGTGGGCGACGCAGCTTCGCTGGTCGATCCGTTTAGCGGCGAAGGGGTGGGCAACGCGCTCGTCAGCGGCGAAATGGCGGCGAGACACATCGTGGAAGGGAAGCCCCCCGAAGCCTACCAGGAGGCGCTTTGGGCGGCGTTGGGCCCGGAATTGAGCAATTCATTCCGGATGCAAAAGATGAGTCGGCGCGCATGGTTGCTCAATTGGTTCGTCGGTAAAGCGGCCAAGAAGCCGGCCATTCAAGAGATGATGACGGAGATGATCGCCAGCAAAGAAGCGCAAGAAAACCTCCACTCTCCATGGTTCATGTTCAAGACCTTGATGTTCTAAGGCCGCACCATGGACGCCACCCTCCCGGGCATCGACGCCGTGTTTCTTGATTTGGACGGCACCATTTACCTCGGGGGCGAACTCATCGAAGGAGCCGAGGACTTTCTTCAACGGTGCCGAGACCAAGGTGTTCAACGCTACTTCCTCTCCAACAATTCGTCGAAGTCCGTGACGCAATACTTGTCAAAACTTCACGCGCTTGGCCTTGAAGCAAGCGAAGAGGATGTTTTGCTCTCAACGCACGACCTGTTGGCGTGGCTCAGTGAAAACAACGTCACCAAAACGTGGATGGTCGGCACCGAAGGCATGCGAAGCATGCTTGAAGAGCAGGGCATTGCTACCTCAAGCAGCAAGCCAGAATACGTCGTTCTCGGGTACGATACGGAGTTGACCTACGACAAAATCGCACAAGCGAGCATCCACATGCATGCTGGCGTTCCCTTGGTCGCCAGTCACCCCGACATGGTGTGCCCGAGCCCGGACGGTGGCTTGCCCGACGTCGGGGCGTACCTGGCGATGTTCAAGGCGACGACAGGGGTTGACCCTGAGCACATCACGGGCAAACCCAATGCGGGCATGATCCTCCACAAAATCGAGGCCTTGGGACTCCGGCCGGAACGGTGTGCCATGGTTGGAGACCGCCTCTACACCGACATGGCCATGGCGAGTAGAGCAGGCGTTGTTGGGGTTCTCGTCCTGTCCGGTGAAGCGACCCGAGCCGATGTCGATGCGCTTCCGCCAAACGCAGAACAACGGCCGACCGTCATCGTCAACAGCGTCGATGAACTCCTCCGGTGACCGGCATGAAGTTCGCTCAACGACTGAAATGGTGGAGGGAGCGGCGGCGACACCATCCACCCGACGACATCCATCGGGCGGGTGAATTGGCCGAGCAACGGCTGGCGAAGATTAGTCGTGCCGCAGGCAAAAAAAACGGGTGGCATGTGTTTGAATCCGTACGCATCCCCGATGTTGAACAGGGTGGAAAGCGGGAAATTGACCTGGTCATCGTTGGCGGGAACACCTTGCTTGTGGTTGAACAAAAGCACTGGTCGGGTTCCTTCGAAATCAACGCGGATGAAGAGTTCATTCAGCATCGAAAAAACGGGACGACCCACAACCACAGCACTGTCAACCAGCGCATTGCCCGGAAATCCCGAATGCTTGTGGCCATGCACAACGAACGGGTGGGCGACGATGACGGGGTCGATGTGCGGGTTGTGTTGGCCTTCACCAATCGAAATTTGGATTGGCCGGCCAACGTCGTGGACTTGGGCAGCGCGGTCAAGGACGAGGCGGGTTTCATCGCCCTCTTGGAAGACGAAAACCCCGGCCCTCTCAACGAGGCTCTGCTGGAGACCTTGCAGGGATTCGGCACCTGGGATGAAGTGGAATTGAACGGCGGGCTGATGTGCAAAGGCGATGTCTTGGATTTGGGATTGGGAGAGGCCATCAACGAATGGCAGGGCGGGCGCAGGTCACCGTTGAAAGGAGCGGTTGTTCACCCAAGAGGGATTCTTTCGCTTTTCAGGACCTCTGCAAGCCGACTCACCCTCCACGCTGGAGAGCGTCATGTCGAAGCCCAACTCCCGTATGGGAAATCGTTGAAAATGCATGTTGTCGGCAGGAAAAGTCCGGAGGACATCCCGTGGTCAACCGTGGCCTCCATCAACCTCTCAACCCCCTCGTTGAACGACGGGTTGGGCCAAGACCTTGAGAAGCCTTGAAGCGCACGGTGCTCAGGCCCCAACGATGGCAGCGTGGTGGATCGAGAGCATCGGATTGGTCGCCGGTGCGCTCGGAATCGTCGCTTGGATTCCCCAGATTCGTGACGTGTGGGTGCACGAACGCCACGAAGGCATTTCTTTGACCACATTCAGCGTCGTCACCGTCGCCTTGTCCTTGTGGCTTGTCTACGGGATCCTGGTTGAATCCTTGGCAATGATCGTCGCCAACGTGTTCACCCTCATCGTCATCCTTGCCGTGCTCGTCGGTGTTCGCCGCCTACGAAAGCGGGAGGCGATTGCGTAGTCATCAACAAACCGACTTCGTCGTCTGGATGATGACGGCGCCGATTTTGTACGGGTCGCCGTTCGAGGCCGGGCGGCGGTCTTCGAGACGACCCACCCAACCGTCGGTTGGCACGGAGGCAGGCACGCGAATGGACGCCCCTCGGTCCGAAACGCCATAAGAAAATTGGTCGATGGACTGGGTTTCGTGCAGCCCGGTCAAGCGCTCCTCGTTGTGAGCGCCGTAAACGGCCATGTGCTTCTCGATGTTCTTGCCGAAGGCTTCACAGATGCTGTTGAACAGGTCTTCGCCGCCCTTGTCTCGCATGGCACCGTTGGAGAAATTAGCGTGCATACCCGAGCCGTTCCAATCGCCCTTGATGGGCTTGGGGTGGTATTCGATGTAGTACCCGTAGCTTTCCGTCAATCGGTCGAGGAGGTAGCGGGCAACCCAGAGTTCGTCGCCGGCTTGCTTGGCGCCTTTGGCGAAGATTTGGAACTCCCATTGTCCGCAAGCCACTTCTTGGTTGATCCCTTCAAAGTTGAGGCCTGCTTCCAAACACAGGTCTGCGTGCTCTTCCACAAGGGCGCGCCCGTGCGTGTTTTTGCCGCCAACGGAGCAGTAGTACAAGCCTTGAGGGCCAGGGTAACCGCCAACGGGGAACCCAAGCGGAAGCTGCGTGTCGACGTCCATGATGAAGTACTCCTGCTCGTATCCAAACCAGAAGTCGTTGTCGTCGTCGTCAATGGTTGCTCGGCCGTTGCTGGCATGCGGGGTTCCGTCGGGGTTGAGCACTTCACACATCACGAGGTAACCGTTCACGCGCTGGGGATCGGGGAAGATGTTCACGGGCTTGAGCAGGCAATCGGACGCACTGCCGTCGGCTTGGCGGGTGGAAGAGCCGTCAAACATCCAAATTGGGCATTCTTCGAGCGTGCCGCTGAAATCCGAGCGGACCATCGTTTTGCTACGCATGTTTTGCGTGGGTTCGTATCCGTCAAGCCAAATGTACTCCAGTTTTGCTTTATCGTCCATGGGTATCAAATGCGGCGTTTGCGAGACGGTATATGAACCATACGCTCAATTAAATGGTCGAATTACTCATCAAATGCTCAGTATTACGCTTTCCATCTGATATTTTAGTGAAATTTTGCTTTCGTTCTTTCCCCTCCGTTTTGCATTTGCGCGGTCATCTCGGCGGTTTTGTTGCATTTGAGCAAGCCAAAGAATTGGTCCCTCGTCGAGAAAAACATCGTCGCCGAACACCGTCAAGCGTTGTTGGCGGCGTCTTCGCCTTGGGGCGTGATGAGGACGTTCGCATCGTCGCGAACGATGGTTGGTATGGAGAGCGTTCCCGAGTTCACCGTAATGGGGCACGCGTTGCTGCAAGCGGGTGGAAGGTAGTCCTCGCCGCTTTGCGTCAGCACAATTTCAAGAGCATGTCCTGCTGGAAGGATCACGTCCATTCCCTGAAACTCCATGAGCATCGTTACCGAGGAAAACGGCACCACCGTCTGGGCATCGTATCCCCCAGCGTGATACCGCACGTCCATCGTTGCGTGGCCGAAACGCAAACCGGTTTCAGCGTCACGGAGTTCAGCGAAAATTTGTCCGCCGTCAAAGGACGGAGTGACCTCCAGATGCAGTGTGGGCAAGCCGCTGATGTGAGTGTCTCGGTCCAAGGAAACGGCTTCGCACGTCACCAGTACCGAAGACGAGGACCCCACCGAACCCTGCGCATCGCAGCTTGGTGTTTCCCACATCGCATCCAACGGAGGCCACGTTTCTTCGATTCGCCATTGGCCGTCGTTGCGCTGAATTTGGGCGTGAAGTGCCGGACGCTCGCCGATCCCTTTGAGGTAGTACTCCATCCATTCAAACAGGTCTTGGCCCCAATCCCAACGCGTCATGTTGTGGATGGCTTCTCCACCGTACCCGCTGGGTTGGTTGTTGTGTTTGGTCCACTGGTCCGGATAGTTGTGTTCCCACTGGCCCAACATGCCGGCGACCTCGTAACCCTCGTCGATGTAGGCCTGGTACCATTGCGTGCCGGGAGGCCCGCCGAAGACTTGGTGGGGGTCAACGTTCCAATCCTGCATTCCCTGGACCCAGTAAATGCTCCCTTTGTAGGTTCCAAGTGCCTTGTCGATGTGGCTTCGCTCGTCGTAATAATTGTCCATGTACGGATCAAGTTCGCCAAGTCCGTACCGCGTCGGCCCCGCCAAAAACCCCTCGAGCACGTCGCCGCACAAGTTGTCGAGATCGTCGCCATCGTAGTCGAGAATGGAGCCGCCGTAATTGGAATGCATGACTTGGCTGCGGGCTTCTGCGCTGCCGTTCTTGTAGAGCAACGGGCCCAAAGCCGTGGTCCCGGAGATGGGAACGATGGTCTTCAGGTATTCGCTTCCTTGGGCGGCGGCTTCCCAAGCCGTGGCGCCTTCGTAGGACTTTCCGTAAATCGCCACGTTGCCGTTGCTCCAATTTTGTGTCCCCAACCATTCGACTGCGGCATGGATGCCTTGGCCCTCGCCATCGCCGCGGTAATCGAAGCAACCGGTGCTCTCCTCGGTGGCGAAGACGGCGACTTGTGCAAGCGCATAGCCGTGGGGAATGAAATTGTCGTAAATGAACTCGCCCCGGCCCGCGCCAACCACGTTGGTTGGCGTTGACTGGCTCCCGGGCGAACCGTAGTCAAAATAGGGACTCACGACCGCAATAACAGGGACGCTTTCGCCGGTTTCGGTGTTCGATGGGAGCCAATACGATAGATGGACTTCGGCGGTGTTGGGTCCGCCTTCCCAGGTGCCGGTCGTGTCAACTTCAATGGTAGCTTCTTGGACGGGAAGGGGTTGGTGAGGGCCTGGTTCGAGGACCATGGCGTAGGTGCCCGTCCAGTTCCAATCAAGCGAGTGGCGATCCCAAATCGAAGGGTACATCCCCCCCTCAGCCGTTTCAACGCCCGAACCCCCCTCTCCAAAGCAGCCCGAAAGCGGCATCAGCAGCAACAGCACGGTGAAACCGATGGCCTGTCGCATGGTGAAGGCACGCCGGGGGTCTGTCATGAACATGATGCCCGTCAGCCGAAGCCACCACAAGCATTGAGGGGGTGGTTCGTCTCCGATAAGCCATGGAAGCGTCCGTTGCATGGGGGCCTCGTTGGGCGCCTGCATCCTCGCCGATGGCGAAGCGATACATGGAAGTCGCCACCGAGAAACGATCCCTCGTCTGTTTGGCCGCCGACCGAAACACCATGGCGGGTTTGATGGCGTTGATTGAGGCCGTTGGACCCCACATCGCTGCACTGAAAACCCACGTTGACCTCGTCGATGATTGGAGCCCAGAGGCGTGGGCTACCTTCTGTGAGGCGGCTGTTCAGGCCAATCTTCTCGTCTTTGAGGACCGGAAATTTGCCGACATCGGCGCCATCAGTCGGGCACAGATGGCCGGAAAATACGACATCCGTTCGTGGTCCGATTTGGTGACGGCCCACCTCATCAGCGGACCCGATATCGTGGACGGATTGCAAGCAGGGTGGTCCGATGTCAATCGGCAAGGTGGCGTGTTGTTGCTCGCCCAAATGTCGAGCCGTGGAAACCTCCTCCATCCGGCCTACACCGACGAAGTCGTTGCAAAAGGAAAAGCGCATCCCGGCGTTTTTGGCTTCATTGGGAACGGGTCACGACCAGCAGAATTGGCCGTTTTGCGATCAAAAGTGGGCGAAGAGAAAATGATCTGGACCCCAGGCGTTAACCTCGCCGTGGGGGACGGAGCCATGGGCCAACGCTACGGCGACCCCACGGAAGCGGTGCTCGCCGGCTCGGATTGCATCATCGTCGGGTCCGGCATCCACAAGGCGGAGGACCCTGCAAAGGCTGCAAAGGCATATGCAGACGCCTCGTGGGCGGGCCTGTTGAAACGAAACGGGTGAGGTCAGCATGTGGGTGCAAATGCTGCTCGCTTCGCTCGGGTTGCTTTTGCCGGCTTGGTTGATTTGGCGGGCCGTTTCAACGGCTCGAACCCTCGAAAAGCGCCTCGCTCAAGGCGATGCAACCTTGCTGAAGGACGACCGCTTCAAAGTGGACCGAGTCACCCTTGGTCCCGCAGGCACAGAACTGATTGAGGACGTTCAGTTTGTCTCGGTGGTTGCTCCCTCCTACCAACAAGGAGGCGGTCCCCATTCCTGACCTCGTTGAAATTGAACGACGTTTTTTGGTCGACGGTCGCGAAGAAAAACCGTGGCGCATCGGATCAACCGCCCACGCGATTGAACAGTACTACGGCGTCGAGAACCACATCCAGTCAAACGGAAGGGCGCTCTCCTGCGACGGCGTGTTCTTGGCCGAGTTGACCCCTGAACAACACGCTGTTTGGGAACGGATGGCCACAAAAATTGGGCGTTTGCGACGACGAGACACGGTATGGGTGTTGACGTTCAAATCCCGTATTGACGCAGCGGCGGCGCTTGAGTTGGAATGGAGTGTGCAGGCTGAGGCAGCGTCAGCATTGATGGCTCATGGGCCGTACCCCTCGGTGAAAAAAACGCGCTACGTCTGGAACGGTTCCGACGGTCACGCGTGGGAAGTCGACGAATTTGAAGGGGCGTTGGCCGGGGTGGTTTTGGCTGAAGTTGAGCTTGATGCGGTCGATGAGGCGTTGGCGATTCCTCCGTGGGTGGGTCACGAAATCACCGGTTTGGCGTCCTGGTCCAATCGCGCCTTGGCCCAAACCCTTGCGGCTACGATGAACACGCACGAACCACGGCCTGAATGACCCGCTCAACGTCGTCATCGCTCAAGTGATGGTGAACAGGAATGGCAACCAGTCGGTGGCAAACCTCGTCAGTCACTGCAAAGGTTGCATCGTGTTGTGGGTGGTCGGCGTACACCTGTTGCCGATGACACGGGGTTGCGTAATAGATGCGGCTGTCGATGTTGGCGCTTGAGAGCGTCTGCTGTAATTTCTCGGGGTCGTCGGCGAGCAAACAATACTGATGCCAAGCGTGCCGCGTGTGGGCTCGAACTTTTGGTGTGGTGACGCCGCTCAAGCCTGCAAACGCCACCTCGTAACGGTCGGCGACGCTTTGGCGATGTGCGAGCCACGCTTCGAGCCGTGTGAGTTGGACGCGACCGATCGCAGCAGCGACCTCCGACATGCGGAGGTTTGACCCAAGTTCATGGGATTCAAGCCGGGCATCTCGGCCGTGATTGACCAGTGCGGCCATCCGGAGAGCGAGGTCGTCGCGTCGGGTCACCATCATCCCCCCTTCGCCGCCAACGGCCAAATTTTTGGACGGGAAAAATGAGAAGCACGCCACGTCGCCGATGCCTCCGGCCATTTGACCCGTGGGGGTTCGCGCCCCGTGGGCTTGGGCGGCGTCCTCGATGTAGGCGATCCCGTGTTCTGCACACCACGATACGATGGTGTCATCGCTCATTTGGCCAAACAGGTGAACACCAATGACGGCTTTTGTCCTCGGTGTACGCGCCCGTTCCAGTGCATTGACATCAACGCACCAATACTCGGGCTCCACGTCCACAAACACGGGCGTTGCGCCCACCAGAGAAACACACGTCGCCGTTGCAATGTACGTGAGCGAAGGGACGAGGACTTCGTCTCCCGGACCGATTTCAAGCAGCCTCAAGGCGCCCCACAAAGCGACGGACCCGCTCTGACAGGGCGTGCCTTGAACCGCCCCGCAATAGGAGGCAAATTCCGAGCCGAACGCTTTGCCTTGAGGTCCCTTGACCCAATGAAGCGAGTCGAGGGTGTCCATCGCAGCTGTCCGCATCTCGTCGTCCCAGGATGGTTGGGCCATGGCGATGCGTTTCATGCTCCGGCGTTCATGTCCTCCTCCTTGAGTGTGCGTTTCGGTCGGGCTCATCATCGCGCCCTTCAAGACCCCCTCCGGTGTTCGCCCGGCCATGGTGTCCGAAGACGAGGGTCATGCCCCTTCGTCGGAAGAGGAGGCGGGGCCCGTCGGCGGGCTGGTTGAGGACCTCTTTTCGACGGAACCAAGCCCCACTCCTGCCTCGATGAAACGGTACAAACCTCGGGGATTGTTCCTCGGTCAACGCAGGGATACCAACGAAGCCATTGACATCCCTGCGCAGGTGTTGGCTCGTCACGGGGCCATGCTCGGTTCAACCGGTTCAGGAAAAACCGTGATGGCAAAGGCGCTGATTGAGGAGGCGGCCCTGGCAGGCATTCCCGCTCTCATCATCGACCCGCAGGGCGATTTGGCGCGTTTGGCGTTGGGCATCGATCCGGTGGAGTTGGAAGAAAAAGACGGCGATGTCGCCCGAGCGAAGAAATTGATTGAGCAGTGCGAGGTTCGCATCTGGACGCCGTTGCGCAGCAAGGGATTGCCGTTGTGCATTGACCCGTTTCGTGCACCGCCTGCCGATCTCGACCAAGAGGAAGCCATCACGGCATGGGACATGGTGGCCGCAGGCTTTGCCAACCTGGCGGGTTTTGACGTTGAAAAGGCGCAAGGAAAAACGGTCAAGCCCTTCCTTTACGAAATCCTCGTTGAAGGCACGCGCTGTGGACTCAACGTTGGCGATTTTCAGGCCCTCGCTCGCGTAGTGCGGGAACCGCATCAAGAGTTCACTCGCCACCTCTATCCCGAATGCTTCGATGAAGACGTGGAAGAGGAGGAGAAAGTCTCGCCGCCCACGTGGAACGAGGTGATGATGGAACACCGTCTCACCGACTTTGAAGAGCGTTTGCCAAAATCAACGCGAAACGACCTCGCCCGCAGGCTTGCTGCCTTCTCGTCGGGCGTGAACCAATTGTTGTTTTCCAACGGCGTGCCCATCGATATCGATGCCTTTGTCGAGCCGGCCGTTCCTGGAAAAATCCCGCTGAACATCGTGTACCTCAACACCATTCAGGACGAAAATCAAAAGCAATATTTCGTCCAAGAGCTCTCCCGTGAACTCTACGATTGGATGCTGACGCAACAACCGGCTGACGGGGAACTCAAGCTGCTCTTCTTCATGGACGAAGTGGCCCCGTATCTGCCGCCGCACCCTCGCAATCCACCGGCAAAGGACCTCATCAAACTCATTTTCAAACAGGCCAGAAAATACGGCGTCGCCTGTGTTTTGGCAACCCAAAACGTCAGCGACGTCGACTACAAGATTCTCGCTCAAGCCAACACGACCTTCATCGGGCGGTTCACCCAGCCTCAAGACGTTGAGAAGGTGCGCCACCTGCTCAAAGAGAGCGGCGGCGACCAAGACCTCGTTGCTCAATTGCCCACCCTCGGGCCCGGTCAATTCCAAATGGTCGCCCCTGACGTTGACCCGAACCCCGTCCCGATTCAGTGCCGGTGGCTGTACACCGACCACGGTGCACCGCTCAACGAAGACCAGGTGGAAGAGCTCATCACGCCCGAAATCCGTGCGTGGGCCAAAACTCGTTCAGCCGGCGGAGGTCGGTCCCGGGGCGCAGGAGCGGCCCATGCGGCCAGCCGGGGCTCTTCGTGGTCGGGCGGCAGCGATTGGGAAGACGGGGCAGCGCAAAGCATCGTTGAGGCGGCCCGCATCAAATCGGCCGGTGGCATGGCCGCTGCAGCCCACGGCATCGTTGACGATTCAGCGTTTGAAGTCAAATTGATGGGGGGGTTTGCCGTTCTTCGAGACGGTCGAGACCCGTTGTACACCATGCAAGCGGCGGTGAACCTCGCCACCGTGCTGGTGCTCGGTTGGGTCATGGCGGCGTTGATGCTGGCGTGGCGAGACGCCGACCTCTCCGGTTGGTGGTTGCTGGTCAGCGCCACGGCCTGTTTTGCAGCGTTGGGCGTCTTGGTTCTGGAGTCCGTTCTTGGTCATGATGCTGAATTGCTGCAAAAATTGAGTCGTTTTGCGCATACGTTCCAGGTTCTCTTGGTGATCTGGTTGTGGATTTTACTTGGTTGGACCGTATGGGGTTCGCTTGACCTTCGGGGTGCTGAGCCCATGCTCGAGGTCGTGGTGGTCTGGGTGTCGTTGTTCACGGGCATCGAGTACTTGACACGGTTCCGTTTGGGACGCATCCGTTGGAACGGCGGCTCCGCGCTTGACAAAATCGTCGGCGTCACGGCCTTGCTCACCAATGCCGAACTTACCGAAATGAAGGCCACCTCGAAGGACCTTCTGAGTGCGGTTCGTTGGATTCTTCACGGTGCAACCTTGGTCTGGTTGTGTTGTTTGCTCGCCCTTCAATCCGGTGTGCTTCCAACGGGCGACGAAGCCATGGCATGGGGGCGGCCAACGCTATGGCTGGCTTCCGTCTACGGTTTGATGTTCTGCAGCGAGGCATGGCTACGGTTGCGCGGACGGTGGCCGAATGAACACAAGACCTCAAATCATTGACCGGAGGGTGGTTGGGTATGGTAACCCAACTTGAAGAGCCAAAATACACGGTGGCTCGGTCATTTGATGCTTTTGAGTTGAGACGATACGATGCGAACATTCAGGCGCGCGTTCAAACCAGTGGTGACGGCGCAGCCTCGGGCGGATTTCGGCGAGTGGCGCGCTACATCTTCGGAGGGAATCAAACCGGCGAATCCATCGCCATGACCGCTCCTGTCAGCATGTGGGGCGAGAACGATGCCGGTTGGTTGGCGTTCACGATGCCATCGGCTTACGCCCTCGAAACGTTACCGAACCCCCATGATAACGGGGTTCTCTTGATCGAGCAAGAGGAAAAAACGGTGGCCGTGCTTGCCTTCTCGGGGCGAACGACCGGTGGGAAAACATCACGGCTCGAACAAAAATTGCGCAAGGCCATCGCCGCAGAAGGCCTCAGCGCCGTGGGCCCTGCTGTTCTCGCCGTCTATGAAAACCCGTGGACAACCTTACCGTTCATGCGCCGAAACGAACTTCATCTTGAAATTCAAGAGGCAACGCACCAGCGCGACGAAAAGGAATAGATACGCCGTGCGGGGATTGAGTCCCATGGAGCACCATCCATTCATCCCCCTGAGGTGGAACGAACGTTCGCACGAGGAGATGCTGGCCTTGGCGAAGGCGAATTATACTGAACTTGCTCAGCGGCGCACCACGCGTCATTTTTCATCTCGGGACGTGGACAGGCGGCTGATCGAGCTCGCCATTCTCTCCGGCTCCACTGCACCCAATGGCGCTCATCTTCAGCCTTGGACATGGGTGGCCATCCGAAGCGGTGAGTTGCCAGCAAAACTCCGGGCAGCAGCCGAAGCTGAAGAGCGAAAAACCTACTCGGAGCGTATGCCTGAGGCTTGGTCGGAAGTGCTTGCGCCACTGGGCACGGATGCGGTCAAAGCCCACCTCACCGATGCGCCTTGGATCGTTGTGCTGTTCAGGCAAAAGAAACGTGAGAGGGGCAACGGGAACTGGGGGCCGACCTATTACAGCGTTGAATCCTGTGGCATCGCCGCGGGGATGTTCATTCAAGCCGTTCACCACATGGGCTTGGTCACGCTGACCCACACGCCCTCGCCCATGGGCTTTCTGCGGGAACTCTTGGGCAGGCCTGCTCATGAAGAGGCCATGTTGGTGATGCCGGTGGGCTACCCATCTGAAGAGGCGACGGTTCCTGATATCCATCGGAAAACGCTTGACGAGGTGGCCGTCTTCCACGATGAACAGGCTTGATGAAAGGTCGCGGTGTTGATATACGCGAGGCGAGAGCGAGGGACGGCGCAGGAGTCGCCCAGCTTGGTCAAAGGCGCTGGGATGAGGTCCCAGTCCGTAACGGTTCGCAGGTTCGAATCCTGCCTCCTGCACTCTTGTTCTGAAGACATCCCCGTATTGGATTCAGTAGCTGAACTCGAGGCGGAACACATTCTTCGCCCACCACGATTAAGGGCGGAAGGCATGTGGTGCAGTGTATGGCTTCAAACGAAATCGATTTCATCGGCGGTGGTTTCAAACTGACCTTCCCTTACACTTTTGGAGGGTGGGTGTTGTGGGTATTCGGTCTTCTCATCACCGGTTTTGGCTTCGTACAAACGACGGCGGATGGCGCCTTGGGCCTCGCTATCGCTGCTTTCGGCCTGTTCATTTTGGCCTTGGCATCTCCTGGGAGTTTGTCCGCCGGCCTTCACAAGTTGCGTAAGCAATCGATACCGCCCGAAGAATTGGAAGCAAAGGCTCAACAAAGCGGGCTCACCGTGGATAGTTGGTTCCTCCAGCAAACCACGCTGGTCCCCACCAACGACCCGAACGATTGGATCCTCCCTGCCCCCGGCCCCCAAACCTGGGACGCCGCCAATCCGTACGGACCTCATGGCGACGGAACACCCCTGCCAGAACACCCGGTAAAGGTGGGCACGCCCAGACCTGCAACCATGACCTCATATGCTGTTTTCTCAGCACTCGCCGCACTCTGCGGTCTTGGGGCGGTGGCCGGAGCCATGCAAGTCGAGCCGGTTGACCCTTCCCAAGACCTCGGTGCGACGCCGGCCCTCATCGTTGCAGCGGTCGGACTGGTCCTGCTTTTGGTTGGATACTTCAGGGCCAAAGCCTTGGGGCAAATGCTGGATACGCCAACATCACTCGTGCGTTCCGCGCCTGTGGGCCACCCCGAATTGGTGGGACAAGTTCGACCCGGTTTGCAAGGAGGCATGACCGTGCACGTGGATGGAAGCGACGCCATGGTCATGCACAACATGGTCGGCTTCTCTTGGACCTACGAGCAGCAACAATGCAGGACGGTCACGGATAGTGAGGGCAACAAAAAGGAAGAATGCTCCTGGGTCACCGTACGCTCGGACCGCGGCGGCGTCCCCTTCGTTCTTCACGACGGTACGGGCGGCATCAAAGTCAACCTCACCAGTTTCAAGCGAACCGATTACGGCCAAATGCTGAAACGATGGGATGGGGCTTTCGCCGAAACCCTCGGCAAGCAACTCATGGCTTCAGCCGTCGCAGGGTTGTTGGGCGGAGCCAAAGTGAAGGGGCACCGGTGGACGCTCTATGGCATGCGCCTTGGCGACCCCGTTTATTTGCTGGGCCAGACAAAGCCCCGTCCTGCAGAGGAGCTTCAAGCCGAGGGTTTGGACGGCACCTTGGGCAACAGCGTCATCGAAGTATGGGGCGACGAAGATGCGCCCGGTACCAAATGCACCCTCAAGCGTGGCTCGGAACTGTCCAACATCGGGAAATCTCGCTCGGGCTTTGAAATGTTAGCGGCTCCGCTTCTTCTGCTGTTGGGCGGCTTGGCTTTGCTTGGCTTGGCTTAAACAGCGGTTCGCCTGGGTTGATGATGAACGGTGGAGTAGATGGCGACAGAAGACATCGGAAACGATGCGCTTGGGATTCTCGTTGACGGCGGTTTGTTGTACGCTGCCCCGATGTTTGGGCTCTCCTTGTTGCTCGTGGTGGAGGGGCGCAAACGCATACCCCTCACCATCGGCTTGGTGGGCTTCGTGCTCGGATTCGGCCTCGTAGGCCCGTTGTACCCGTTGCTGGGCCCGTCGCCTCCACTTGAGGAGCAGGCGTTTCGCTTCGTCGCCGCTGTCGTCATCGCCGGCGTATCCGTCAGTGTAGCCCAAGTGGCGATGCGGTTTCTTGCGGCAGGACTCGTCTACGTCGTCATCACGAGCCTGATCGCAAACGGAAAACGATTTGACATCGACTTAGAGGGGGACGCTTTTCTCTCCGGTATCTTGACCCTGATCGCTTTTTTCTTGAGTTTCGGCTTCCGGCGGCTGGTTCCTGCCCTGATGGCGGGATTGGTGGGCACGCTGGGCATGATGCTTGCTGTGTACATCGCCCTAGGCTGGCCCGTTGAACGCTTGAACGGCGTTGATGCTCCCGACGCCTACTTCGCCTTCATCGGGATGTTCGTGAGCGCATACCTGCAGTGGAAACAGGTTCAGCGCAAGCGGGAAGAAGAGGAAGAGCCCGAGGTGGAGAAAGAGTACATCTTCTAGGCCATCAACCAAGAAGGTCGCCGAGTGCCAGCCCCAGCGCATACGACAGCACGGTAATGAAGGCGAGAATGCCCATCATTTCGAAAAACCGAGGAAGGAAGGCCACGCCTTTTTTGGACGACCACCAAACGTTGAAGGCAGCGACCACGCCGACCCCGAGAAGCAAGGTGACCGTGAAAGCGGCGACGTGTGCCTCCATCCCGCCAACCTCGCCATCAATGAGCAAGTAGGGCGATATCAGCACCGTCACGACGCACAAGTAGGCCGCCCAGGTCGAAAAAGCCGCTTTGACGGGGGAGCCCCCGTCGGGTTCGGCCCGTTTGGACAAAAATTCAGACGCCCCCATGCTGCACGAGGCAGCGATGCCGGTGACCATGCCCGAGAGGGCGATAAGCGACATGTCCTGAAAAGCGAACGTGAGGCCGGCTAAAATGCCGGTCATTTCGATGAGGGCATCGGAAATACCGAGGACGACGCTGCTTGAATAATCGCGCTCCTCTTCCATGGAAGGCCCACCTCGCCAACGGGGAAAAACCCTCGGCAACCGAAAAGTGTGGGGTGTTTTTCAGCGAAGGTTATCGCCTCGCCGGTGAAACCACGACCATGCCCGTCGCACTGGTGACCGGGGCCAACCGGGGCCTCGGCCTTGAGTTCACACGTCAATTGTTGGAGAGCGGGTACACCGTTCACGCCACCTACCGAACCAGCAAGGGCGGGTTGGTCGACCTTCATCACCCAGAATTGCACCTCGCTTCCATGGATGTTCGCAAGCCCGAGGAAATCGTCTCGGTGCTTCAGCAAATCAAGACCGGACTTGACCTCGTGGTGAACAACGCCGGGGTTTCCGACGGGCGATGGGCGAGCATTGAAGACATTGATTTTGGGAAGGTGGCCGAAGTGATGGACATCAACGCCGTTGCTCCTGTAAGGGTCACTCAGCAGGCCCTCCCGTTGTTGGATCAAAACGGTGGTGGCACGGTGGTGATGTTGTCAAGTCTGATGGCCAGCATTGCGGACTGCCAGAGCGGAAAGTCCTACGCCTATCGCGCCTCAAAAACCGCCCTGAACATGTTCACGGTGGCCATGAAGAACGAATTGATCGAGCGAAACATCTCCCTGTTGCTCGTTCACCCTGGCTGGGTTGAAACGGACATGGGTGGGCCCAAGGCGCCCGTAAAAGCCGACGAAAGCGTACGAGGCATCCTTGAACGCATTGAAGAGCAGACGGTCGCCATGTCGGGTCGTTTTGTCGAATACACCGGGCGGACGCTGCCTTGGTAAGCCAAGGCAAACGTGAGCGTCGTTGGCGAACACCGCTCAGGCACACGCGGTGCAGAGGCCGCGAAGCGTCCATTCCACGCCCTCCACATCGGCCAACCCCGTAACGGTGCTTGGCGCCTTTGTGTCAGGCAGCGGGATGTCCCACAACCTGCCGCATGACGTGCACGTGGCGTGACCGTGGGCTTCGTTGTTGCAATCGTAGCGAACCTCGCCTTCGTGCTCGACCGTGGAAATCACGCCGTCCTTCGCCAAGATCGCAAGATTGCGGTACACCGTAGCCAAGCCAATCCCGAGAGGTGAAAGGGCTTCGTGGACCTCTTGAGCCGTTGGATGGTCGCAGCGATTCATCACGTTGTCGAAGATGGCTTGCTTTTGCTTCGTCATCCGACGCACCGGAGGTGCATCGTGCCGCTGTGTCGGCTTCGACATGGATGAAACCCGCCTCAAGCGACGTCAAAGCGGTCGGCATTCATGACCTTGTTCCATGCAGCGATGAAATCGCTCACGAACTTGTCCGTGTTGTCGTCCTGTGCGTACACTTCAGCGATGGCGCGCAACTGCGAGTTGCTGCCGAACACCAAATCGTAGCGGCTGGCCGTGCGGACGTCAGCCCCGGTGGAGCGGTCCTTGGCCTGGTAGGAGTTGCTGCCGGTTGGCGTCCAAGCGACGTTCATGTCGAGCAGGGTCGTGAAGAACGAGTTGTCAAATCCGTCGCCGCTGCCCCAAAGGCCGCGCTCGTCCGAGCTGACGCCGAGGGAGCGGAGACCGCCAACCAAGACCGTCATTTCTGGAGCGGTCAGGCCGAGCAGTTGCGCCTTGTCGAGCATCATTTCTTCGGGGGTCACGGCGTAGTTCTTCTTCAGGAAGTTGCGGAAACCACAGGAGACCGGTTCGAGCACGGCGAAGGAGGCTGCATCGGTTTGTTCCTCGGTGGCGTCACCGCGGCCGGGCGTGAACGGTACGGTTGCACCGCTGGCGGTTTCAATACCAACGCATCCAGCAAGGACGATGGTGTCGGCGACGCTGGCTCCGTGAGCGGCTGCGATCGGTTCGAGGACGCTGAGCACCTTCGCCAACTGAGCGGGTTTGTTGGCCTCCCAGTCCTTCTGTGGAGCGAGGCGAATCCGGGCACCGTTGGCGCCGCCGCGCTTGTCCGAGCCACGGAACGTCGAGGCGCTGGCCCATGCGGTTTCAACCATCTCTGCAACGGAAAGCCCGGAGCCTTTGATGGCCGCTTTGAGGGCGTCGACGTCGTAGGACGATGAGCCTGGGGTAACGGGGTCCTGCCAGATCAATTCCTCTGCAGGGACATCGGGCCCGAGGTAGCGGGCCTTGGGGCCCATGTCACGGTGGAGCAACTTGAACCAAGCACGGGCGAAAGCGTCACCAAATTCGTCCGGGTTCTCATGGAAGTGCTTCGAAATCTTGCGGTAAGCTGGGTCCCGAATCATGGCCATGTCCGCCGTCGTCATCATGGTGGGGACCTTGAGGGAAGCGTCTTCGGCATCGGGCGCCATGTCGCTCTCGTCAGGGTTTCCGGGTGTCCACTGGTTCGCACCAGCGGGGCTCTTGACGAGGGTCCAGTCGTCTTCGTACTTGAAGAGCAGGTCAAAGTAACCGTTGTCCCACTGGGTGGGGTTGGCCGTCCATGCGCCCTCGATGCCGCTGGTGATGGCGTCGCGGCCCTTTCCTGAGCCGTGCGAACTGATCCACCCGAAGCCTTGGTGTTCGATGTCAGCCCCTTCGGGCTCCGCACCCACAAGGCCTGCATCGCCCGCGCCGTGAGCCTTTCCAAAGGTGTGGCCGCCTGCGGTGAGGGCAACGGTTTCTTCATCGTTCATGGCCATGCGAGCAAAAGTTTCCCGAATGTCTTGGGCGCTGAGCAAGGGGTCAGGGTTGCCGTTTGGACCCTCGGGGTTGACGTAAATCAGACCCATTTGGACCGCAGCGAGGGGGTTCTCGAGGTCTTGACGGGTGTCGCCGTAGCGGTTGTCACCAAGCCATTCGTCTTCGGCGCCCCAGTAAATGTCTTCCTCGGGGTGCCAGATGTCTTCGCGACCGCCGCCGAAACCAAAGACGGGTCCGCCCATGGATTCGATGGCCACGATGCCGGTGAGCACCAGCAGGTCGGCCCAACTGATTTTGTTGCCGTATTTTTGCTTGATAGGCCAAAGCAGACGGCGTGCCTTGTCGAGGTTGCCGTTATCTGGCCAACTGTTGAGGGGAGCGTATCGCTGGGCGCCGGTGCCTGCACCGCCACGCCCGTCACCGATTCGGTAGGTGCCGGCAGCGTGCCAGGTCATGCGAATGAAGAACGGTCCGTAGTGGCCGTAGTCGGCGGGCCACCAGTCTTGGCTGTCGGTCATGAGCGCCTTGAGGTCGGCCTTGAGGGCGTTATAGTCGAGTTTACCGAAGGCCTCGGTGTAGCTGAAATTGGGGTCCATGGGGTTGGACTTGCGGTCATGCTGGTGGAGGATACCGAGGTTGAGGTTGGTCGGCCACCAATCTTGGTTGGAGCGCTTGTCGGTGGTTGAAGAGGTCATTCCGCCGTGCATGACGGGGCATTTGGCATCGCTATCGTGGTGGTGCATGCATGCGGGTTTTGCCCATGGCTTATAATATTGAGTTTGGTTCTCAATAACGCCAACATTCAAGCCTTGAGTGGAAAGGCAGGAACCATGAGCGATTCCCTTCCCCTCATCACGCTGGTCAAAGCAAAGGAAGTGGACGACCGCCCCCCTTTAGGCGAAAGGCACCTGGGTCTTGAGCAAACGCTCTCAATGCTTTGTTCCTTTCTCTCTCTCGATGATTTTCTTCAATTTCTGAGATCGGATATTTTTGTTGGTTTCAGCAGAACCTCAGAGCCTTGGATCCAATTTGAACTCGGCTTGTACACCAACCACACCAAAACGCTGCAACTCATTCCCGAACAGCGTCACTTGACCCTTGTTGACGAGGCGATGACGGGCGCCATCGAAGACGGTATCTGGAGGGGTGAGGCCGACGAAAGGATGGAAACCGTGTTGGCCCGGTGGGTCCAAACGGTTGCAAATGAGGCTCAATAAAAGATGGAGCAGCAGGTCAACGAACCGTCGGCGGCCCTGATTTCGCTCATCTCCACTTCGACCAATTCAAGGCCTCGATCACGGAGCGTGGCGTGAACCGTTGGGTAGCCTTTTGCAACGAGCACTTTTCCGTTCGGCAACCCGATGGTGTTGCACCCGTAGGCTTCCTCTTCAGGCATCCACAAAAGTTCACACCCGCTGGGAAGTTCACCAAAGGCTTCTGGAGACAGGTAACCTTCAGGAGCCAAGATGGTGGAGTCCGTCGGTGTTGACGAAATACTTGTGAGGTGAAGGGCGTGGCTCGGGATGTCGATCACGCGAAGTTCGTAACCGAAATCATCAAGCAAACTGCGCAAGCTTGCAATGCCGAGATCGTTGGTCCGCGATGAGCGGCCGACAAAGAACAAATCTCCCAGGCGAATGATGTCGCCGCCGTCCATTCTCGCTTCACCGCCCATTCGACAGGTTTGAACCCCCTCGAGTTCGCTCATCAGAAATTCAGCGATGGGGGGTTGTTCTGCAACTCTGGAGGGGTGTCCCGGATGCGGAAGGAGCATCTTGCCGTCGATGACGACGGCTTGGTCTTCGACGAAGATACAATCGGGGTGGCGATCGTCGGCTTCAAGGGCATGAACCTGAACGCCGTTCGCTTCGAGGGCGGCGATGTAGGCTTGGTGTTGGGCCCGTGCAACCTCAACGTCGGTTGGTCCGCTACCGAAGTAGTAGGCGAGGGCTTTGGTGAACGATTCGGGTACCCTACGGACGAGAGCCTTTCTTTTTTGGTCCACCCGAACGGAGGCCATGTGTTGTTCGGCCCGCCGATGCCCCTTAACATTTCGCCTTTTTTCGGTAGTCGTTTTCCGCTGAGCGGAAAAAGCAGGGCTGGATGCCCTTTACCGCTGTCTTCAACAGGGGGTGCTGGTTGGCCTGTTCATGGCCAACCAACGTCGAGGCGCCCTTCTCCTGATGTGGTTGATGGTTTTGGCCCCCATGTCCGGATGTTTCGGCGAGAACGAAGCCTCGGGCGTCACGGTTGATGCCCTCGCCGTCGAGGAGGCCGATTCGCTTCAGGGAGGCATGTGGCAGCAAATTACCCTCACGGCAAAGGAAGACGTGGCCGTCTACATCCCTTACTTCGTTCAAGACCCCGGTTCACTTCGCGCCCAAAACGGGACGGTTCTCGATGTGGCCAAGGGTGATGTCGTGGCCGTCGATGTGCTCTTCCCGCCACGCAACGAAGACGTGGTGCTTTTCCTTGGGGAATTTGGCCGAACTCATTGGACTAT